>ERZ795052.1572-NODE-1572-length-30270-cov-4.654576_pt1 | contig 30270 bp, 26 predicted proteins | sample MGYA00375136_ERZ795052 | MGnify/ENA primary metagenome ERZ795052 (study PRJEB30181, sample SAMN05720156) | activated sludge metagenome | isolation source: Anaerobic digester | place: Japan | collected 2015-05-26 ... | reverse complement strand
AACAGGATACCGACGGTACTGATATTTATTTACATACGTTATTGCATAGCTCAAAGGCATATCGTCTTCTAATGTTACTACTGAAGTTGTCATATATGTTTTAACCGGAGCATCAATTTCTCCAGCATCAAAAGCATCTATGATATCACCAATGGATACTATACCAACCAATCTGCTATCATCAAGCACAGGAAGTCCTGTAATACCGCGCTCTCTCATTTTTTTTTGAGCTTCTCGCATAGTTGCATGAATCGATATAGTTTCAGGGTTGCGAGTCATAACATCAGACACTTTGAGCTGGTATATAAGTTCTAAAATAGGACCTGCATTCACCGCCTGCTGAATTACATCCATACATGGTATTCTAGCATATTCATTGCTACAAGGCAAAGCAGATAGTATTATATTGTTTCTTCACCCTTATCCTCTGTCCGTACTTTAAAACGCTGAACGAGATCTTCTACTTTATATAGATATTCGTTTGTTTTATTATTTGTATCCAATACCTTTGACATTGCAAGCGCTATTGCTTCTGCATCCTGAGCATTCTCACGTGATCCTTCTTCAATTTCTGATGTTTCCTTCATGAGCCTGCTCATTTCATCATAGATAGTCTTATTACCTATTTTTATTTCATCAGAACCTGAGCGTATTTCTGAAGTAATGTTATTGAGCTCTTTCATTGCAGCAAGAATCTGATGCGCACCTGTTCGTTGTTCGTCCATCGAACTCTTTACTTCTTCCTCCTGGTCCTGAACTTTCTTAATGCCGGTAAAAACAGTTTCAAACTTTACCTGAGCATCATCAATATAGCTAGCTGTTTTTTCTATCTGTTCAATTACATTTTTTAGTACGAGGCCTATGGTTTTGCTCTGACTATTTGCATTTTCTGCTAGTTTTCGAATTTCATCAGCTACAACAGCAAAACCAGCCCCAGCATCCCCGGCATGTGCAGCTTCTATAGCTGCATTCATAGCCAGGAGATTAGTCTGGCTTGCAATATCAGAAATTACCTTGTTTGCATCAAGCATTCCAGAACTTGAACGTTCTATTTCTTTTATCATTTCTTGAATTTTAATTAGATTTTCCTTACCAACATCACTTGCTTGCATGAGTGTATCGATGGAATCTTTATTCCGGTCGATAATTTTTGCCACCGATTCAATATTAGCAGCAATTTCTTCCACTGCACTGGAAGCTTCAGAAATTTTTTGGGATTGCGTCTCTATCATTTGCAAAAACGAGAGTATGTTTTTATTGATTTCTTCTACAGTTGCCATTGTTTCCGTTACAGATGCGGATTCAGTTAATAGTTTATTTTTAATTACTTCACTCGTGTCTTTGATTTTTTGAATAGAATTATTTGATTCGTTAATGGCATTAGAAAGCCCTATGCTTTCCGTTCTCATAGCTTCCACCGTGTTTCGTATAATTGCCACTATATCGTGGATAATGGTAATAAATGCATTGATATTTTGCCCCATTGCTCCAATTTCATCGTTACTTGAAATATACAGTTGTTTTGTGAGATCACCTTCTCCTCGTGCTAACTCTTCAATCGCCTTAGATGCACTGGTTATCTGACGTGTTACAATTCCACTGATGAGAATTACTAATATAATCAATATAATTGCCAATCCAGCAAAAATTATCAGTAAAGGCTCTACTATTTTACGGGCAGGTCGTTCGAATTCTTCCTTTATAATTGATATTCCAAAAGCCCATCGTGGGGTATATTTTATGGTTCTGTAGTATACTTTTTCGATTTTACCATCAAGACGGACGATTTCTGCATCACCATTATAACCACTTAGTATTTCTTCGCTTGCTTTGTCAAAACCTTTATAACCAATTTTATCAATTTCCTGCACTTTTATTTTTTGACGCACATCTGCGAGCGGATGCGCAAGAAACAACCCTGTACCATCGGTTACCCATCCATAACCCTTGTTAACGCTCTGTATGTTTGCAATTGCAGTCAATGAGTCAATAGCTATTCCTGCACCCAGGATACCCTTAGGTTTTCCAATACTGTCGAGTATCGGAACGGCTATTACCATTATCAAATTGCCTTTTGCTCGAGAAACAAGTGTATTAGTAATAACATAGTCTCGCCCCTCTTCCATTATTTGTTTAAAGTATTCTCTGTCTGCAATATTAGCTGTTGTTCCATACGTATTGGGAGCATTACCTGTCTTATCTCCAAGAAAGAGAAATTCAATATCAGAATCATAAATTAGTTCAGATTTTAAAAACTCAATTGCCTGATCAACATCCATTGATTTAATAAGAGTATCTCGTGATATTGTTTTTAAATATTGTATTTTCTGCAAAAAATGGTTTTCTATTCCGCGAATTGAAACATCAATGAGCTCTTTCGTTTGTGTATGGATGAGTTCGGTTGTTACTTTTACTGTAGTTCTATAAATAAATGAACCAATAAGGCCAAATAAAAGAATTATAGGGACTACAAGAAAAAGCATCATGCGCACTCGTATACTTTTTATACGATGTTTAGTCTGTTTCATGAGAACACTCCTCGCATTGATTCTACCAAACTATGTGTCAACAATAAGAAGTATAAACCATAACGCTCGCTATGTAAAATTTATTTTGAAAACAAAAATTAAAGTACCAAAGCCTGTAGCAGCCATTCTTTTGCACATCAATTCCGGTGGGCAAGAAAGACCATACAGAGAAAATCAATACTTTCATTCGTAAAATAATATGCTATACTAATAGAAAATATCAAGGAGTAAACATGCATGCTGATTTTAAGCACACAGATTTTCTCAATGATTTTATAGCCAGATTCAAAAACAGTACGGAAAAAATCCATGTATTTCGTTCACCTGCAAGAATCAACCTTATTGGTGAGCATATCGATTACAATGGCGGTAAGGTTTTCCCTGCTGCAATAGACCGCTACCTCTCGATGGCAATTCGCCTTAGAGATGATGACACTATCAACATACAAAATCAGGATATTCAGGGTTCGTGGTCATTTACCATCCCTCAATTTCATGAAAAACCTTCTGAAGCTTCCTGGATCTCGTATTTGCGGGGCGTATTTCACTATCTATTCAATGGAAAGTGGCCGGATCGAGGATTTGATGCACTGTTTACCAGTAATGTACCCATGGGCGCAGGTGTTTCATCATCAGCTGCCCTGGAGCTATGTTTTGCATATGGTCTTTCCTGGCTCTACAAACTCGAAATTCCGCGGCTCGACCTTGTGCATATCAGCAGAAAAGCAGAACATGAATATGCTGGTGTCCACTGTGGCATAATGGACCAGTATGCTGTAGCCTTTGGAAAAGCAGAACACGCACTCCTGCTCGATACGAGTGCATGCACTCATACATATGCTCCAGTAAAATTGGGCGACTATGTAATTATGCTCATTAACACTAATAAGCCTCGGTCTCTTGCAGATTCAAAATACAATGAACGCCTCGAGGAATGCCAGAAAGCACTTACATTGCTCAGGACAATTCCAACTCTATCACAGTGCCAGAACCTCTGCGATATACCACCAGATCAGTTTGAACAGCATAAAGCAATACTCAATAATGCTACCCTCGAAAGACGCGTTAGACACTGTATTTATGAGAATCAAAGAGTCCTGGCTTCGGTGGATGTACTCAATAAGGGAGACCTCAAAGCATTTGGCAAACTCCTTATCGAAAGCCATATATCGCTCCGAGAAAACTACGAAGTAACAGGGCTCCATCTCGACACCATATTTGAATCTGCACGTTCGTATGCAGATTGTATTGGCGTACGCATGACCGGTGCTGGTTTTGGAGGCTGCGCTATTGCCCTTATTAAGAAAACTGCACTAGATGATTTTGCTAGAACTGTAGGATCAGACTATAAATCTAAAACAGGATTAGAAGCAACATTCTATCCGGTTACAATAGGAGAAGGTGTCCATGAACTTGAATGACACATCGATAATCAGCATGTATATTCCAGAAATTACTCTTTCATACATTGAAGCAGGAACAGGCACTTCAGATGAGCTCAAAGCAGTAACAACAATAAAAATGCCTGCGCATAAACAAACTATAACACAGAATGGTGTACTCATAGCCTTTAATCAAATCAGCGTAAAGAATGGTATGCGGTGGCAGGTGTATGTAGAAAATTCAGTTCCAATACTTATTAAAGAACTTTCTATCAAATTTATCCATGGATTCCAATCCGGTGAGTATATCTATCTTAATGGGTACCAATCCTGGACGGATTCAATGGAATACCCCCTCAGCCATCGCATGAAGGATCCTTCCCATGCATTGAAACCCCTATTAAAAAAATATCAGCTTAGTCGATATGGCGACTATACGTTTGTACCCTATTCACGCAAAAAAGGTGTGCTACATGGTTTTTCCTATGCCTACATCAGACAATCCGACACATGGGCAATTCTGTTTGCAAGCCTCAATGAGGCAAACGGATTTACCATTATAAAAACAAATACTAAGACCGGTGAAGTTACACTAATAAAAGATCTCGAAGGAGTACAGTACCAGCATAGTAGCAAACCTTATGCAAATAAACCCGTTATGGATATCTTTATCCAGGAAGGATCAATCGATGAAGTTTTTAATACATATTTTTCTGCGCTTAACAAACCGAGACTTGCCGCCGAACCATGCACCGGATGGACAAGCTGGTATAACTATTACCAGAATATTTCAGAAACTATAATTTTAGATAATCTTAATTCCTTCAAAAAACACAATATTCCAATAAATATTTTCCAAATCGATGATGGTTACCAGACAGCTGTTGGTGACTGGCTCTCATTAAAGCCAGAATTTTCCCAGGGCATGCGATACCTGGCAACTGCAATTCGAGAAGCAGGATATACTCCCGGGTTATGGCTTGCTCCGCTTGTATGTGAAACTAAATCAAAAATCTTTGAGGAGCATCAGGATTGGCTCATGCGAAACAGCCATGGTTCCATAATCTCATGCGGTGGTAACTGGTCTGGTTTTTACACACTCGATTTTTATAAACCAGAAGTACGTGCATATCTTAAAAAAGTATTCGATATAGTACTCAATGATTGGGGCTTTGAGCTCGTTAAATTAGACTTTTTATACGCCGCATGTATTGAACCTGTTTACGGAAAGAGCCGCGGAGAACTCATGGAAGATGCAATGCTGTTTTTGAGAGAGCTTGTTGGCAATAAAAAGATACTTGGGTGCGGTGTTCCGCTCTGGCATGCATTTGGTAAAGTAGAATTCTGTAGAATTGGTCCTGATATTGATTTACAGTGGGACAATAAGCTTTATAGAAAAATAGCACACCGCGAACGGCCATCGACCCTTAACGCCATTCAAAATACAATTGGCAGATACCATCTCGATCGGCTTGCATTTATCAATGATCCTGATGTGTTTTTGCTCCGCAGTACTAATTTAAAATTGAGTAAACACGAAAAATTTACACTGATTCTTGCAAACACAACACTTGGGAATGTCTTATTTACATCGGACAATCTTTCTGAGTATACAGAAGATCAATGGAAATTGTATCTTTCCATTTTTCCTCATAGCGCAAAAAAAATTAATGCTATAAGAAAACGCGGTAAAATTACAGAAGTGAATTTCTCAATAGACACGAAACAGTATACAGCACTATTCAATACAACCGAACATAAACATGATATATTTATTGATAAACCATGTTTTGTGCGGACACCCGATGGCTGGTTCTGGATTCATGATACCATGCTGACAATTCCAGCCCACAGCAGTGTTTGCCTCTTCTACCCAAACAATGAACCTGTGAGTGTAATTGGCACTACTTGCTCACTGTATGCAGGATCAGAAATTACAAACTTCTCCTATACAATTAGAGACAAACAGGCAATACTCACCATAGAAATCAACCCTAAAACATTAGGAAGCGGTAAACTGTTTATACGGGTACCTCAAGAAATAGAGTCTGTACAGTACAAAAACGAGAACCTCATACCACAAAAGCAAGCATGGTACACAGGCAAAGGGAAACTCGTAACAATTGAGATTCCCTCCAAAATCATTTCATGATAAGGAGCGCTATGATGGACAAAACATCAACAATTTTTAACAATAAAATTCCTAACAAAACTATCAGGGAAGCTAATAAAAAGCAGCATGCATATCTTAAAGAGTTCGGTGACGACAGGAATACACAGTATACACTTACAGCTGTAAAAAATCCTATTCTCTACGATGACTTAGCTATCATGAATCTTTTCAACAACACTGATGGTTCGCCTATAGATTCTAAAAAGGGTATCATTGTTGGCAACATTCGGATGGGATTTGGCCACTACCGTATTGCCATTGCTGTTGCTTCTGTAGTGAAACATTACGGATTTATTCCCTATTGGTTTGATATCAATGGCTTTTCAGACACCACTGCTGGGAAAATTGTGGAAAAACTCAATCAGTTATACTCCCTTGGATCGAGATTGTCGCAAAAATATGCTCTTTTTAATAAGTTTTTCTGGGAACCGCTCAATTACGAAGGTTTTAAAAAATTAACATACAATGCTGTTGATCAAAAAGTCGCAGAGCTTTTTGCTCCTCTTTGTGCATCATTTGAAAAAACTATGCCGTTTATTGCGACACATGCGTGGCCTGCACAGGCAGCACTACATGCTGGCATGACAAATGTCATTAACATGATTCCCGACAATTGGCCAATGGCACTCCACCTCGCAGAAGGTGCAATACATACTGTTCAGAGTCCTTCATCATACCTCGGGTATAGGATTCTTCGTGAAATGAAATCGCCTAAAGAGCTTTCAGTACCGATGCCATCGAACGCTATCAAAATGGTAGGGCATTATATTGATCATGAACTTGTTGCTAATCTGGAACATGACACCGATGCGCGATTTAAACGTATCACTAAAAAATTACCAAGGCGTGTCCTCATTTCAATTGGAGGAGCGGGAGCACAATTTGAACTCAATGCACGGCTCATTGAAGAAATTGTCCCACTTATTAACGAAGGTACGTCAGCTCTCTATGTCAATTGTGGCGATCATGTTGCAGTTTTAGATAAAGTGATGAATCTGCTTGAAAAACTAAATCTTGCAGATATAACTCAGCATCATAAAAACAACTGGCTGGAAACTGTGCAATTCTGCAAAAAGGCTCTCACCGAAACAGTTACCGGGGTACATGTTTTCTATAATGAAAATAAATTTGCTGCAGTATATGCAACGAATCTCCTCATGCGCAGCACTGATGTATTGATAACTAAACCAAGCGAACTTGCCTTTTATCCTGTTCCAAAACTCTTTATCCAGCGAGTTGGAGGACACGAACGGTGGGGAGCAATCCGTGCAGCTGAGCTTGGCGATGCAACCTATGAGCTGGAAAATATTGAATGCGCTGCACAGGTACTCAAGTTGATGCTCACCGAAGATGATCTACTGTCGCTATACAATGAACAGATTCTTTTAAACCATAAAGCTGGTATTTATAATGGCTGTTATCGCATAGGTGACATGGCTTTAGGCAAACGATAGGTACACGTATAGGTTACCCAAAGCTGACTTTTCCGGCAGCATCAGAGCAAACTATATGGCAAGCGTGTCGCAATAATAGGACCTTATAGGTAATAAGGGTGCTGCCCAAAAACATTGATAAAACCTGTTAGAAAACTGGATACTGTCCACAAGCCCTGTATAGTGTAAGGAAGTTTGTGAATAAATTTAGTTAGTAGAATATATGGTGTATATCGTTGTGATGCACACAATATGTTGCGTCCATTTCTACATATTCGACGATTCAATACTTAGAAATCGGCTTTTCACAATTTTCCTGGCACTAAACAAGCCCTGTAAGTACTCTTGAGCCTGTTTTGTTTTTATTGCTATTCCCAGTATATTTCAAACATGAACCAGCCGTTACGAAAGGCATCTAGCATACCATCTTATGAGATAAAGGAGCAAAGTGAATCTATGGATAGGGACATTATTACGACGATAGGAAATACTCCACTCATTGCACTTACTAAAAAACCTGAAGAGTATGCACGCATTCTTGTCAAGCTTGAAAATCGCAACCCTTTTGGCAGTATTAAAGACCGAATAGCACTTAGTATGATTGAACAAGCTGAACGAGATGGTTCTCTCAAAGCGGGTGGTATTATCATTGAACCTACGAGTGGAAATACCGGCGTTGCACTTGCAGCAATAGGCAGGAAAAAGGGATACAAGGTTATTCTTGTAATGCCTGATACTATGAGTGTTGAACGGCGTCAGCTCCTCACAGCATTCGGAGCAGAATTGGTGCTCACACCAGGCAAAGAAGGAATGACTGGAGCAATAGCAAAAGCGCGCGAACTCCGTGAATCATTACGGGCTTTTATGCCCATGCAGTTTGAAAATCCTGCCAATCCGAGAGCACACGAAACGAGCACCGGTCCCGAAATTTGGGAAGCAGCTGGTCATGCTATTGATTACTTTGTAGCTGGTGTGGGGACAGGGGGAACCATTACTGGTGTTGGAAGATATCTCAAAAGACAAAATCCTTCCATAAAGCTCGTAGCTGTAGAGCCTGCTGACTCACCGGTTCTCTCTGGTGGGAAACCTGGTACCCACGCAATTCAAGGCATAGGAGCAGGATTCATTCCGCCAATTCTTGACCGGACAATACTCGATGAAGTGCTTACCGTAACCAATGACGATGCAAAAGAGACAGCACGAAGCCTTGCGAGAAACGAATCAATTACAGCTGGGATTAGCAGCGGAGCAAATGTATGGGCAGCACGAAAACTTGCATCCTGCTCCGAGCTAACCAATAAAACAATTGTAACAATTATTTGTGATACTGGTGAACGCTATTTATCTACAGGTCTGTTCGTTTGAGCCGGCATCAGGTTCAATACGGGAGTATCCATTGTACGACACGATTTCAGAAAGTTCACGGCGTTTTTTTTCAGGAATCTGGAAATTCTCAATAGGATAACCAACTGCTATCAATAACGGAATCTGCTTTGTTTTTGGAACACCAAGTATTTTTTTCGCTCGTTTTTCATCAAACCAGCCAAGTATGCATGTTCCGATGCCCCGTTCCGCAGCTGCAAGACAAAAATTTTCTACAGCCATTCCAATATCGAGATGCTTATAGCCGTGTCCTTTTATAAAGCCACCAATACTGGCAGCCAATTTTGCTGTTTCTTCTACTACTGCGATAATGACCGGTGCTTGCCGAACAAAAACATTGATTGGCACGGGATTACCTACTGCAGCTTCACGCATTTCTACGAGTAGCTTTCCTTCATCAACAACAATAAAATGCCACGGTTGTGAATTACAAGCCGATGGCGCAAGCCGCGCAGCTTCAAGACAGGCTTCGATTTCTTTTCGAGAAACAGGTTGTACACTGAATTTTCGCACGCTACAGCGTTTTTTAACCAATTTTAAGAATTCCATATATGATATAGTATGCCTTAGCTTTCAGAAGGTCAATACATTAACTTGTCCAAAAGACAGATTACATTTACAATACTACTAGTGGAACCACAGAAACGAAGAGAACAGGCAGTAGCGATCATAGAAGCTGCTGTGCAGCATGCAAAACCATCAAATCTCATCCAACAATGTCTCTATGTACAAAATGGTAAACTTTGTGTTTCGACAGAACAACTAACTAAAAATTTTGATTTATCTCGATACCAACGATTACTCGTTACAGGTTTTGGAAAAGCCAGTGCCACTTCTGCGAGTGTTATCGAATCACTGCTCGGTGACTATGTTTCCGGAGGACTTATTGCTGTAAACAAACCAAATGCCGTTCCGCTAAAAAAAATACAGTCCGTGTATGGTTCGCACCCAATTCCTGATCTTTCGAGTATTAACGCTTCAAAAGCATTACTCAATTTTGCACGTCAATGCACTGAAGATACACTTGTTATCAATCTTATTTCCGGTGGTGGTTCGTCAATATTATGTGCTCCCTATACCGATGCAATGCACCATATTACACTTGAAGAAAAAGCTTATATTACAAAAAAATTACTTTCTTGCGGTGCCAGCATTAAAGAAATAAATGCAGTACGCAAACATCTCTCAATGATAAAAGGTGGAAATCTTGCAAAAGTATTTTACCCAGCAGAAGTGCTCTCGCTCATAATCTCCGATGTTATAGGCGATGATATCAGCACCATTGCATCGGGACCGACAGCACCTGATCCTACAACGTGGGTAGATGCATTTGGAATACTGCAAAAGTATGAACTAATACCCGAAACACCTCAATCGATTATCCGGCTCTTCCATCATGGATTGAGGAATCTTGTTCCAGATACACCCAAAGAAGGTGATATTATTTTCTCAAAAAACACCAATCTCATTATTGGTTCTAACCGACTTGCCTGTACGTATGCCATTGAAACAGCAAAGCTGCTTGGATACAGAACACTCTACCTTGGTTCAAGAATCGCAGGTGATGTGCATAAAGAAGCACGAGCTTTCTGGCGTATTGTGTTGCAATATGCAAAACATGCAGCACATTCATCACAGCCAATCTGTATTATTGCAGGTGGCGAACCAACTGTTGAAGTAGCGGGGACAGGTAAAGGGGGACGGGCACAGGAGTTCGCACTTACATTTCTTAACGAAATGGCCTCGGCACCAAACGAAATCATTTCTAAAATAACCCTGCTCACCGCTGCAACCGATGGAATTGACGGGATAACTGACGCAGCAGGTGCTTTTGCAGACAGCAGAACTATAGAGAGCATGAAACAGATTGGTCTTGAACCTGTTCAATTTATTAAACATAACGATTCGTATTCATTTTTTAAGAACTGCAACAGCATATATGTGAGTGGTGCGACAGGAACTAACGTTAATGATATCTATCTTGCACTGATTGGCTGATATTTTTTTAAGTCAAACTATTACAATATGCCCTCTTAGAGAGATACTACGCAGCACCTGATCAAATTACAATTACTGTATCAACCCTAAAATCATGATCATCTGCAGGAACACTTTCAACAAGCTGAAGTTCTAAACCTACCCCTACTAAAAACGGCATAGGCTTTTGCAACTGTTTTGACACAGCTAAAAGCTTTCCTAAATAACGATCATAAAACCCTTTGCCCCGCCCCAGTCTTCGGCCTGTTGTATCGAACGCCAAACCAGGCACCACAATGAGTGATGGTTCCTGTATAAAAAGCTCAGGTTTTACAGCAGGAAGCTCTCCCGGGGGGACAGGTATGTTCCATGCATCTTTGGTCCAGGAATTCCAATCGGTCTCTAATATAACAAAATCGATATCAGAACCTTCAATGCGGGGAACATACACATGCTTGTTCTGGTTGAGTGCTGCGGTTATAAGCGGTCCGGTATCAAGCTCGTCCGGCATCGATAAAAATGCGCAAATGTGAGCACATGAATCCCATGCCGGAACTTTCTTTATTTTTTCTGAAAGCAATACACCAAGGCGATTTTTCTCAGCAGCCGAAGAGGAAGCCCAAAACGATTTGAGTGAAGTTCGAATAGACTTTCTGAGCTCTTTTTTTGCCTGATATACAATTTCATTATCGTGTACCATGAGATTATCACTCGCTTATGGATGTTTATAAAAAAGAATTACATTCCACTCTTACTCTCAAGTAGTCGCTAATAAAAAATTCTTTTAATCTTTGAGCCTATTGTAAGGTACTACATCTAAAAATTCTACTCATAAAATTATTTCAATTATAAAAAAAGGCCATGCAGATTATTCCACATGGCCAATCCCCCTTGCCTACAAGAGCTTGGGGTTTAAGGAGGAGGGAGTTTATGTAAAAGAAACAAAGTTAGAGGCAACACTGAGCTCTCGTTTACCCAGTTCAATATTCAGCATGAATAAACCCTGTTTGTTTTCTCCAAGAAGCTCTATATTTTGTAAAATTTCTTCAGCATTTTTCTCTTCTTCAACTTGTTCGTCAATATACCACCGCACAACATTTTCTGTTGCATAATCCTTTTCAGCGCTTGCTAGCTCTAAAAGCTCTCTAATGGAAGCAGTAACGGTTTTTTCATGTTTGAGTACTTCTGTAAAAAGCTCTTTAATACCTATACCACTCTTAACCTGAGCTTCTTTAATTGCAGGTACAGCCGGTTTTGCTCCCTGTTCGATTAAATATTTATAAAACTTCATTGCATGGAACATTTCTTCATGATATTGCACCATGAGCCATTTTGCGATTCCGGTATACCCCTGTTTTGACATTTCTGCAGACATAGTCATATACAGAAAAGCTGAGTACATTTCCCTTTCAATCTGAACGTTGATTCTGTCAATTACTTTCTGTGAAATCATATACATCTCCTCTTTCACAATAATATATAAAAAATATACTATATTTTTTATAGGAAGCAAAACATTTTAGAACCAATAGGTAAACACCGCATCAATCTCTCGGTTACTGCTGTTTGAAAATCTTCCTTGCTTAAATCCAAATAAAACCGCCTCGTCAATATCTGAATAACCTGAACTCTTTATTAGTTTTATATTTACCAGCATGCCACCTTCATTTCCCTTTGGTGGCAAAACAGTAAACCGTATCTGAACAGGTCTCAGATTTTTCCCCATTTTGTACTCTGCATTGAACATATCATAGCCATTTGCTTCAAGTATCGACCAGATATCGGGTCGTTCAGTAAAATCAGGCTGTGCAAAACCCTTGAGCTGGTACGTGTCTCCTGTGCGCACATAATACTTTAGCATTATTTTTTTTAACTCATCTGCTGTTGCAAAAATTGTGCCATTGATTACCCTGTCGCGTATTCCATCAATAAGCGATGCCGGAAGAACATTGGGGACAGGCATATAAAGCATGATAGGAACAGAAAGTGACCTGCGGACTTCACCGGATGCACCAAGATACTGTATCTCATACGAATTGCCTGTCTCTGTTCCTTTAATGCTCGTTACCTGGGGTTCTGCTGGTTTTGTTTGTTCCGAAGGTTGTGCCGATGATGGCTGTGCAGCAGAAGCCTGTGTGCTGGAAGCTTTACTGGTCTGTGATGCTGTTTGCTGCGCAGTTTTACCAGAATTTGTATTTACTGGCTGAGATTGTACTGCTGATGGAGGAGGCTGCGTCTCTGCTGCTTTGGCTGCTGTATTTGCTGATGTCTCTTGCGGTACAACCTCTCTTGAATTTTCCTGCACAGTTTCAGATTGTGCAGCTTTGAGCATATCTTCGTTTGCTATCTCTGAACCTATTCTTATGAGCATTGGACCACTCATTGCGCCAACATCAGAAACACTGCACACTCGCAAAACCATAAAAAATCCGATGATACACATATGCCCCAAAAGTGAAAGTGCAAAAGCAAAACCAGTGCGGCTATGCCTGTTTTCTATGAGGCCATTTTTCATACTACTTTTTTCCTTTTGGCAACGTAGTGTTAAGTGCTATATTACTTATGTTATTTGTCCTACATGCATCCAGTAATGAAATAATAACATCATATGAAACATTTTTTTCAGCAAGCAAATTTACCTGTTTGACATCCAGCTTTTTGGCTTCTATTTCATTTTTTATAACTTTAGCAGCACCGTCTACAGTAGTTCTAATCTCATTGATGTATACTTCGTCTTTAGAAAGTGCTGTAATGGTAAGCTGATTCAAAATAACTGGTTCCGATGTTCCTGCCTCTGGCAGATCAAGTGCAATTGCAGGATTAGTTTTGAATGTTGTAGTAATCATAAAGAAAATTACAAGCTGAAAAATAACATCGATAAGCGGTGTAAGATCAACATTGACATTTGGTTTTAAGCGACGTTCTATAATCATAACCGCTTCTCCTCTCTCTTTGCCTCGAGTTTTGCAGCAAGCGATTTATTAGGTTCCTCTTGTTTTACCTGTGGAGAAAGAATTGCAATAAGTGCATTCACCTGGTTTTCCATCTTTATGAGAATGGTATTAACTCTTGTAACAAGATAGTTATAAAATATTACAGCAGGGACAGCGACAATAATTCCTCCCACTGTAGTAATTAATGCTTCGGAAACACCCTTTGCTAACACAGACGGATCTGACACTGCACCAAAATTTCCTAAAACACCAAATGCTTTCATGGTTCCAGTAACGGTACCCAAAAGTCCAAGAAGCGGTGCAATATGAGCAATTGTTCCGAGCGACGAAATATGCTTTTCCAGTTCAGGGATTTCCTGATTTGCAGCATCTCGCAAAACTTCTTTTTGCATCACTTGAGGATGCTCTCGGTACTCGATACCTACTTTAATGAGCTTTGCAAGCGGAGAAATACTGGTATCACAAATAGCCAGAGCCTCATCATAGTGCTGTTTCTGTAATGCACCTTTAACCCTATTAAACAATTGTTCTTCATCTACCTGAATTTTTTTGAGATAGAGCAAGCGCTCAATGATTATTGCTATGCCAACAATTGACAAACTAAGGATAACCCAGAGAATCACACCGCCCTTAATTAAAAAATCAACCATGCATCACTCCTTGTATCTGGCTATCAAGCCATTTTACTTGATGTTTACAAGATAAAGCATATCATTTATAGTGTAAATTGTCTAATTTCAAAGTATTAGAAAAACAAACAACCTACTTGAGAGGTAACGCCATGCTGCCAGGCAAAGTAACCACCTTTGAAGCAATCGATTCCCGGTCATGGGAACATCCTGCAGACAGAGCTGCACTTGCTGCACTAAAATCAATTCCGGGTTTTGATGAATTTATAAAAAAAATTCTCGGTATTATTTCAGACCGCAAATTAGAACTAATGTTCCTGGCTAATTCAATACGCGTTTCGGAAACTCAGTATTCTAAACTGTGGACTATCATGAATCGCCTCTGTACAACGTTTGACTGGCCTGTACAGCCCACAGTATTTGTCACACAGAGTCCATTTCTCAATGGCGGCACACTAGGCGTTGATAAACCGATGATTGTTATCAATTCATCGGTACTGCATATGCTCGATGATGATGAGTTAACCTGTCTCCTTGCTCACGAGCTTGGACATATTATGAGCGGTCATGCAGCGTATAAAACACTACTTTATTTGCTGCTCAATATAACATTTAACCTGCTCCCCGTATCGCAGATGCTTATTGTTCCCATAATCCTCGCACTCCGTGAGTGGGATCGTAAAAGTGAGCTTTCTGCAGACCGGGTGGAAGTTCTTGCACTCCAGAATCCTGAGCCATCCTACGAACTTCTCATCAAACTGGCAGGAGGCACAAAACCAGGAGAAGTTAATATTAATGAATTTTTCAAACAGGCACAGGAATACGAAGCCGCTTCTGGACTTATTGATCAAGTACACAAGTTTACAAATCTGCTCGATGCAACACACCCCTTTGCCGTCATGAGGCTAAAAGAACTCCACGAATGGGTGCAGGGCGGAAGCTACCAATCAATTATCGATGGTGTGTATCTCCGCCGTGGTATTCATAAAGCCGATACTGGAGAAGAGCTTAAAGGTGGTTTTGATTTTTATAAAGAAGAAACACAAAAGGCCTCACCTATCATCGAGTCCGCAATTGAGGAAATAGGCGATAAGCTTATTAATGTTACCGTCGAGATTGGTAACGTACTGGGTTCAATTTTTAATCCAGAGAAAAAATAGGTTAAAGCTTAATACCAGACTCTGATATTTTCTCCAACAATCCCGGGATGCGCGCCTTTTTCGATAAGCGGTTTCCGTTCCGGATGAGCGATAAGCCACTTGTTTTTCATAAACAAAAGACGTTCCTCTGTGACAGTATCGCTTCCAGACTGCTCATATGTAAAACTTTCGAGCGGCAGATTTGTTCCTTTAGGCAAAATTATCAACGACTTAAACCCTCTATCGTCTGTTTTGCATGGACTTAAATGCAATGTACCGGGCATGAGTTCAAAACATGATCCCCGATTAAGATAGAGCGCTTTTGCTTTTTTGCTCTCAAACTGATACCTGGCATCAATATCACTCTGTAACCCTAAGAGCAAAACCTGGTCGGTCACTGCTACTATAATCTCATTAGACTTGTGATACTCCATGCCATTCATTGTACTATTAGGTCCTGCAACCCATCCAATTTGTATTTCTATTCCACCAAAGTAACTCATAAATAGCTTTCTATTTTCTGGGGTATCAAGCACAGGGTCGCTCGCAACATACGTATTCTGATCTGAATTGATAACAATCTGACGGTCAGCCTGTTCTATTAACGCATCAATACCAGCAATCGTAAGGTGTTTTCCATAGCGCGGCAGTGCGCTATGATTATCATTTAAAAATTCGAGATGACAATTTTTTGCTTTTATTGTTTCGTAACTCATAAAAACCCCTTCATGTTTAATTTTTTATTACACTTTTAATCTATAATTATAAAATCATTATAATTCCAGTTGCGAGCAGCATACTGAACACAATGATACTGAAGGTTCTTGCATTTACTTTATGATGCAAAGCTTCACCTATAATAATTCCGCCAATTAAAAAAGGAATTGCAGCACCTAAATCGATAAAGCTCTGCATTGAAAATCGACCCTTGAGTATATACGTTACAATAATGATTGTATTGAGCGTTGACCATAATACGCAGAGCGATGCTCTAAACTGTGATTTGTCCTTAATTGCTCCTGATGCATACAGTACAACAAACGGCCCACCCGATGAAAACATGCCATGCACAATACCTCCTGCAAAGAGGAGCAGATACCCTGCCCAGCGAGGGAGCACTGTCCTGTCGGTTTTAAGCACCAGCAATTTAATTAGCTGAATAGCTGCTGAAACAATTATAAAACTGGCAAGTATTTTTTTTATAACGGCTGCATCAATTATATTGAAAAGGTAAATACCAAACGGCAGCCCCATCAATACAAAAAGCAATATAACTGCAAGCTCTTTCCATGCAATATGTTTTATGTTTTTAATCACAATATACAATGCCAGAATCCACGCTAAAATTGTGAGGAGCAGTATACCTCTTGTCATACCCAGTAGCGCTGTAACAAACGGAAGAGCAAGCACAGTGCAACCAAACCCGGTAACTGCTTCAAGTGCATGCGTAATGAGTACAACAATACCGCTCAGAATAAGCTCTAGCATATTTTTTTCTCCAGAAGATCGTATACCGTTTTTTCATCCGGCAAGGGTAAGGTGTTTTTCATTTTTGGATCATCAAACGAACGCGCAAAAAGTTTTTCGATTTCGTTTCGTGTTATCGTAATATTCATATCCTTAAACGTAAAAGGAAGATTCATCTTTTTCTTTGTTCGTACTATTGTGTCATAGAGCATGGCAAGTGCGCTTTCTCCTTTCGTAACAGGGAAGATATACTCTGCAAGCGCAATGAGCCGTTCTTTTACTGCTTCATACTGTGATACAAACATAAAACAATCTTCGAGCGTGAACGCACATGCCTTGCCGTGCGGCACGTGCCATTCTTCACCAAGTATAAATGATATTGCATGTCCCATAGCCGTACCGGTAATACTAAATGCCATGCCAGCCATACATGCTGCTTCTGTCATGCTAAGCGCACGGTCATACAAAGCTGAAGAATCAAGGTTTATGGTGCCGGTCAATGCATCATAGAGTGGTTCAAAGTTTTCCAGAACTGCACGTGCCGCACGTGCTGATGCTCTTAGTGTTGCAGGTGTCGCATTTTTATTCCAGACAGATTCAAGCGCATGAGAAAGCGCATCAAATCCTGTTGCTGCACAGAGCGCTGGCGGCATTCCTGCAGTGAGCTCTCCTATAAGTACTGCTGTATCAGCAAAGAGCGGTGGTGAGCCAACAGTATGCTTTCGATTTCCTGTATCCCTATAAACACCCACTCTGGTTACTTCAGAACCTGTCCCTGCTGTTGTTGGTATCAACACGAGCGGAAATTTTCGTGCACTTGCTGAACTGCCAGCCTTCCCGGAAAAAAACTCATCAGGATTAAGCGTATTGCCGTAGAGCATTGATACAGCTTTAGCACTATCGAGCACGCTGCCACCACCAATACCAATGAATATATCGGGATTTCCGCACTCTGGCAGCATGCTGATGATATCTTCTGTTAAAGGATCCGGCTGCACTCTCGTTAATACAGTAAGTTCATATTTACTGCGCAATTTTTCTATCAGTTTTTCACGTGCAGGAACCTGGTATGGATCACTTATTACACATATTCGTTCTACAGGTTTTTTTGCAGTAAACAATAAAACATCATTCAGTGTATCCATATCAATGGTTTTCATAGAAACCACACGAACTGGCGACATGAGATTTTGTACAGAGAGATCCATACCGTTTCCCCTTTCTTCAATCTAAAAACAGCATCGCTTATTTAAAATTTTTCTCTTCGAGAGCAACGACCTGGTTAAACGCATTTGTGAGGAATTCCTTCTTAAATTCCATCTTTTGTGTAAATGACATTGCAAGCCAGGCGTCGACTATTTCTTTTGCAAGGAAAGGAGCTGTCACCCAACCTCCCATGGTGATGACATTGGCATTGTTAATAATTTTTGCACGTTCTCCAGAAAAAATATCGGTCACTACACATGCATAAATTCCTTTGTGCTTATTGGCAACAATAGCCATTCCCTGACCCGTTCCGCAGATAAGAATACCCTTTTCTGCTTTTCCTTCCTGAATTGCACGAGCAACAAGTGGTGCCTGCTCAAAATATGGCTTTGGCTGATCCTCTGACGGTATACCAAAATCCAGTACTTCAATACCCGGTTTTGATTGAAGATGTGCAACGAGTTCCTTTTTAAGTGGAAATCCTGATAAATCTGATGCTATTGCTATTTTCATAGTATATGCTCCTTTTATGCTCTTTGTTGCATAAATAGGCAATTCTTAACAGATTGCCTATTTTGTTCAAGTTACTATACTGGTTATTTTTTAAGAACTTCTCGTATTCGCTGTACAATATCCTCGCCACGTAGCTTAAAGCGCTCGAGAAGATATGCCTCTGTCCCAACTTCACCAAACTCATCGTTGATACCGACACGCACCAACCGGGGGCCACCCTGTTCTGCAATTATTTCTGCAACAGCAGAACCAAGTGCTCCGTTGATCTGGTGGTTCTCTGCTGTCACGACAAGCTTTTTCCCCTGCATCGCCAAAGCAATAGTTTCGCGGTCAAATGGCTTGAGCGACAACGCATCAACTACTGCAGCATCAATTCCAAATTCTGCGAGCATTGCATGTGCTCGCAGGCTTTCGCGAACCATAAGACCGCCCAGCGCTACAATACAAATATCGTTTCCGTTTTTAAGCAGCTTTGCTTTGCCGATTTCAAATTGCTCCGATGCATCATAAATTGGTTCAAGTGCTTTGCGGTGCAATCTGAGATATGCACTGTTTTTTCTTTCTGCAAGTTTTTTAACAAGCGCTTTTAAGGAAACCGGATCCGAAGGCTCAACAATATCAATCTGCGGTACAGCACGCATGATAGCAAGGTCTTCAAACGGCATGTGCGTTCCGCCATTAAATGCAGCAGATACACCAGGGTCTGTCCCCACCAATTTTACGTTGAGTTTTGCATAGGCACAGGAAATAAAAAACTGATCGAGCGCTCTTCGTGCTGCGAAACAACCAAAGGTTGCTGCAAACGGTATTTTCCCTTCTGCAGATAATCCTCCTGCAACGCTCAGCATGTTTGATTCTGCTACGCCAACATTGATAGCACGATCGGGAAATTTTTCTTTGAATACACCGGTACCGGTAGCCTTCATGAGATCAGCCTCAAGAATGACGATATCTGGATTTTTTTCAGCAAGTTCAATAAGTGTCTCTGCATATACTGCGCGCATTTCTGGTGTTGCCATCAGCGTGCCTCCTTTAGTTTTGCAATAGCTTCTGCTGCTTTTGCAGCATCAAATGTCATATTGTGGCTTCCAAGGCTGCCTTCACAAAAACTTGCGCCTTTACCCTTAATGGTATCAAGAATTATCATGGTAGGTTTTCCGGTATGCTGCTTTGCTTCTGTAATTGCGTTGTCAATTGCTTCCACATCATGACCATTAACACGGAGCACATGCCAGCCAAAACTTTTCCATTTTCCCTCAATATCCCCCAGATCGTTTATCTCATGCGTCATACCATCTATTTGCATTTTATTGTAATCGGTGAATGCAATGAGCGAATCTAATTTCTGTTGGGCGGCGAACATTGCAGCTTCCCAGACCTGTCCCTCATTCGATTCTCCATCACCGATAATTGCAAAAACTTTTGCATTATTTTTATTCATACGCAAAGCGAGCGCTATACCAGATGCTGCAGATAGCCCCTGCCCCAATGATCCAGTAGTCATATCAATACCAGGTGTTCGATTTCTGTCACAGTGGCTCGGAAGATTAGTTCCACCGCGGTTAAGCGTATATAACATATCTTTGGGGAAAAATCCGCGGTATGCAAGTGTGCTGTACAAAGCCGGACCAGCATGTCCTTTTGAGAGGACAAGCCTATCCCGTCCGTCCCAGCGTGGCTGCTTTGGATCGTGTCTTAGATGCTTCATATACAGAACAGTGAGCACTTCAACAATTGACATTGCACCGCCAATATGTCCCACCCCAAGATTGCCAATTGCGTCGATTGTCAATATTCGTATATCGCACGCAGCATCTTCAAGATGCTTTTTTTCTTCTGAAGTCATACAAACTCCTTCTCGTCTATATCTATATTAAACAATACAGTATTATAATTTACTAACCTGTTCAAACAATGTCCTCCACGATGTTCCTTCCCGGAAAAATACCGGTGGATACCCTAGCGGAGCATCAACAACCGCTAAACCGCTCTTATAAACTTTTCCTGTCCATAAGTGTACCCATGTGTCATCCGGTAACCAGACACGTTTACGCTTTTTCCCTCTCTGTATCACGGGAGCGACAAGGAGATCTCTCCCATAGAGATATTCATAACCATTCTGCCAATTTTTGTTTTCAAGTGGATAGTGCATAAAGAGTGGCCGGATATAAGGAAGGCCTGTATGCTGATATTCTTCGCGCAAGGCTATTGCATAGGGCTGTAATGCTCTGTAGATTTTAGAACATCGAGCGGTAAATGATGCCAAATCATCATCGAGGTATGGCTGTGCATTCACGCCCGGACGATTGCCTTCATGTGACCGCATGACCGGCATGAATATGCCAAGTTCTGTCCATCGTTTGAGTAATTCACGAGAACGCTTCACCCAACCAACGGTTGTGTATCCTCCGATATCAGCATGGAATTGACCCACACCGCATAGACCAAGCGAAAGCGCTGCAGGAATGATGCTCGGAAGACCATCATCTTTATACCAGTTTACGAGTTGATCCCCTGCCCAAAATGCTGGAGCATAACGCTGACTTTCTGAATAACCAGCCCTGCAAAAAAAGAACACTTCATTGGCTTTTCCAGCTTCCTCGACTGCCTCATAGTTTACTTTTGCCCAGAGTGCAGGATACCTGTTATGGACAAGTTCTGGTGACTCTCCCGAATACAGCACAGCATCGGTTGGCATATACTCACCAAAATCAGCCATCCATCCAGATAGTCCAATACCAATCATATATTTTTTAATTATTTCCTTAATCCAGGAAACTGCTCCTGGATTTGTTAAATCCAGGAGCGCAGCCGGAAACGTTGTTATTGTTACTAAATAATCACTTCCATCTTTCTTTTTAACACAATAGCCCTTTAACGATGCTTCTTTATAAAGACTTCCTTCCAGCGCAAGAAATGTATTGATATACCCAAGCACACGGATTCCCTTTTGCTTGAGTTCTGCAATTGTTTTTTCAAGGTGCGGATAGAGCTCATCATTCTGCATCCAGTTCCAGAACAGCTGAGAACCAAAAGAAGTAACACGTTTTCCTTCCCAATCCTGTATCCACAGTCCAGAAAGCGCTGCTTGAGCCTTTTCAAGTTTTGATAGTTTATCGAGAACGCTCTCTGTACCGCCCTGAGCACCTAAAATAAATCCATCAAATACCCAATCAGGGAGTTTTGGCTGAATACCCAGATTTTTTACAACTGCAGAAACCAGCTCGGTCATCTGTTTTTTTGCAATAATCTTTATTGTACGCGGAACCTGCCAGAATTCCAGGCGTGTAAATTTTTTATGACTAAAATCGAACAGGCTATATGCATCTGTATCTGCAATCACCGCATAATGTCGCGAAGAGATAAAAACCGGCATGGCATAATAGGTAGTAAATTTATTCCCGCCAGCTCCATGTGCTGCAATATCAGCAGCATATTTCATTGCGTTAAAACCTCTCCCAACACCCTGTTCCTGCACCCATATTGGCACCTTTTTCCCACGAAGGTTAAAATAACTATACTGTTCCCCGCACCCATACACATATTCATCGGGAAGTGCTTCCAGGTTCACTACAACTCGATTGTATGCCCCATTGGAAACAAAGGATATGACAAGCATATCATCAATATCTTCAATAATAAGAGTTCCAAATTGCTTTGATACAAGCTCAATTTTATTTTCATTTTTTTTACTTGCTGACCAGTCTGTAATTGGTTTTATCATACGGTTTTGTTCCTGTATTGTGAACATACCATGTGATATTGAATACCGGGCTGCACCAGTACCAGCTGCAAAAAATGGTTTTTTTCGCGTATTATTTATAAAGGGTAATCCCTTATACACTATAGAAAATGTGCTCTGCTCACTCCCATCATGTACCAGTACCAGGTTGCTCATTCTATAATCTCCCACTTCTTTATTTTTGCAAGAATTTTGAACGGTTTCATGTAATGTCCATATACCATTGAAGCGTGGTGAGCAATGCCATTATCAATGACTGTTTGCAATACGTCTGCAACTGGCTTTTTGAAAACAGCTTTAACATATGAACCTTTTAAGAGCTGCTGCATGGGGACAGCTGTGCCTTCCTGTAAAAAGAGCCGCCACTTCCCACGTGCCGCATCAAGCCGTGCCACCGAAAAATCACCCGTTCGGAGCACAAAATCTGCAGTGACCCCCTTGCCGCCGGCAAAATAGCTATCCAGCCTGCATTTCGATGTCTTATCCCACAGATTGCATGGCGCAACTCCACAGTGCCAGAGCAATGCAGTGTTTTCTTTCAGGTCAACCTGCGAAAAATCAAACAGAAATGGAGTTTCCCCACCTACGGCCTGGTGCATGAGCATAGAGATAGCGCCTTCAACATCGCCCTCACATGCTAGTATTCTTCCTTCCGACTGGAGTAATGACATCGCTGCACAGGGCGATATTCCATAGTCGCGAGCAAATTCCGGCCAGCAGCGTATTGCAAGCGAGTCTGTCCCTGTTCGTGTACAAAACGCATCAATACTGGCAGCAAGGCCAGCCACCTTATCGAGCTGTGCTTCCGATATATCGCGAACATCAAAGGCTGCTTTGAGCTGTTCCTTTCGTCGTTTTACTTCTTCCAAAGATGCTGGCTCGTTGTATATTTCTGAAAGCTCATAGTGATCGATTAATATGCCTGTCTGTGCAAAGAGCTGCGGATCAGATACCGTAAGATTAAAGAACCCATGTGCACGGTATCCTGCTATACCCAGTCTTGTTTGTTTGAGTCGAGCAATCACGCGAATTGCATCAATCCAATTCTCATCGATTTCGTCTCCAACAATAGCATGATACTCATCAACACCCGCTTTGTATAAGTTTGATGCATTTAAGTTTACGCCACACACAGAATTGAGCCGTATTTTCCCACCATCATATGGTAGTTCATTCATTCCCCAGAGCAGTATTGGAACTCTCACCGCTTTGTAGAGATCAAGTGCCAGGTGTCCAAGATGGAACGTGCCAGAAATACAGACAAGTCCATCTATATTCTCTCGCGCAAGCATTTCTGCAGCTTTTTTCCCATCTTCAATGCTGATGACGAGATCTGGTACAATTACCCAGGTTACTGCAGGTATCTTTTGTACCTTTTCCTTTAGCGTTCCATATATCGATTTTGCTGCATTAAAATCAAACGTCTCTCGAGCAAGGCATACAAGACCGAGTTTTACAGGATATTTCATGGCACCTCCTATTATTTTCACAAAGTAAGTAAATACCTATTTTCATGATTAGTCAAGGTGTAATCGTATGATTTACGAGAATTGCTCAACCAACCATGCGTGTTATTGGTTATTCCGAAGAGAAAAAGTATATCAGACGATACCTGGTGTATCAGGATAAGAGATGTTCAATTACAAGTTTTGCAGCACCGAGCAGTGCATGTTCAGGATTATAGACAGTAGCTTGTAGCGCAAAATCTCCATCATCAAAGATTGATGTACATCCCTCAAGTTTCTTTTGTACTGCATTACAAAGTAGCTCGGAAAATTCTTTATTTCCGGTCATCAATAAAAATAAATGCGGATCAAAAAGCCGCCGTATAGATTGCACTGCAGAGGCAAAAACATCGATAAGTTCGTTAAAAAGCTTCGTGTTTTCCTTAAGCGCTGTTATATCAGCGTAGTACGGTTCAAACAGCCAATCATTACCAGAATGGTTATCGAGCTTACTAATTACTGCTTCCAGACAGCCCTGTGCACCACAGGAACACCGTTCTGTATTTGAAAAAATTGGAATATGCCCAAACTCAATAGTTTTATTGTTTTTAAATACAAATGGCGTTCGATTTTGAATAAATACGCCATTAATACCACGACGTACTATCATAAGAAACAAGGATTCTTGTATTGGATACTGTTCAGCAGCCTGCATACCAAGAACAGCACAGTTGTTATGAATAAATGCAGGTATAGAACAAGCTGCTTCAATGTGCTCACAGAGTGGGAAATTATTGATTCCGGTGATTCCAGGGTAGTGCATAATGCTGCGTGATTCTAAATCAACCTGTCCTGGGGCACCGATACCAACACCCAGTACCTGCTCACTGGCGATACCAGCATCTGCAATGAGCTTTTTTATTGAAGCAATAATAGTTTCTAATACGTGTTCTACAGTATGTGTTGTAAAATTTTGAGTCAGTACTTGCTTCTGTTCACCCGTTAAATCAAAAAGCCCTGCATAGAGGTGATTCTCCCAAAAATCAACACCAATCGTAAAAAAAGTATTAGGTCGTATTTGATACAGGACTGGTTTCCGGCCTTTCTTTTTAACAGTTTCAGGTAACTCTTCAGGTTTACCGCTCATTTCGATATAGTTCAATCGTTCCAGATTATTAAAAATACGAAATACTGTCGGTGCTTTAAGTCCTGTTTTGGTAACAATATCAGACTGCGCAATGCCTTCAGCACCTGCCATAAGAATCATTCGCAAAACTAACTTCTCGTTATGCTCTCGAATGTCAGAAGATCTAATTGGTGTATACATAAGTAGTCATTGTAGGACACTATTTTGTTTTTGTAAATAATAAAAGCAAAACGCGCAATTTTCGCTATCGAGAAATTTTGTTACGCTAAAATTCCTCGAGTTTTCAATAAAGTAAATACAGTGAAATGTATCACATTACTTTTTTATTGAAAATTTTTAACTTCAATAATACAATAGAGACAGGTATTGCAAAACGCTGCTGTACCCACAATCCATGAAGACGAGGTTGTACCATGAAGAAGTTTTTAGTTGTACTTGTAACTGTACTAACACTGACAGCACTGAGCGCACAGGAATTCACCTTTGGCATAGGTGGTTTTGGCATGTGGTACGTCGAACCCTATGTAGGATTTAAAGGCTTATCTATCGTACAGGGTGCCGACAGCCAGGTTTTACTCTATCCTGGTATTGGTTGGGTAGGAGACGCATACTACCGTGAACCGAACAACACGGTGATGTTTGATCCTACGGGTGACTATTTTGGTGCCGGTTTTAATAAATTTATTGTTAACGGTAAACTAGGATTAAATTTAGGTTTAGCCTACGATGACGCACTCAACAAGAACTGGTTGTATTCACTTATTTTTCTTAAAACAACCTATCAAAGGCATTACACAACAAACGATATCGATCCTAACTTGTACTTTACAACATATCCAGACAAAGAAGGCCTTTGGCAGAATTCGGTATTTTTGGGATTATACTATGACAGGGTACAATATAATAATAACATTCAGACAGCTTCAGGGTTTTATGCTGAAGTAAGCGGCGAATGGGCACCTGGATTTTTTGCAAACAATCTCTTTGGGGACAGCGACTATATTCGTGGGAACCTAACTTTGAAAGGCTTCATCACGCTTATCGAAAGTGAAACATTCTCCCTGTACCTTGGTGATCGCATTATTGCGGATATTCTCGGAGGGGCAAAAATTCCATCAATCGCTATGCGCCAAATTGGTGGTTTTTCGACATACAGCGGTGCGGGCGGTGCAGTACGAGGTATTGAAGGTGGACGTTATGACAGCTACATCAAGCTTATCAATAACTTTGATGTCCGCGCTCCATTCCTCCCCCTTTTTGACAACCTTCTCATCCCCGAATTTTTCGCTTTTTTTGATGCTGGTATAGTTGATGACCTTCACTATACATTAGGAGCAGAGAACACTACATTACTTACTACAGGAGCAGGTTTTGCACTCAATCTTAATCTTGGTGGTTTCCAGTTTGATGTAGGTGTTTACGTAAGCTTTTCAATTCTTGAAAATCAGTTCAAGCCTTTTAACCTAATGCTTGGCGCACACCAATTCTAACGGTACCATAGCGCCCGCTTCACTGTATCGAACCGAACATGGCGGGCTTCCAAAGCAGGGTGCTTGTTTCAAGCACTAAAAAGGGGCTGACCGGAAAATTTTGGTCAGTCCCTTCTATGCAAGCTATCAATTTAGTAGGCATTAAAAATACTTGTGTCTGGCGATTTCAGCAAGAGTGACTTCCAGTTCCGCGAACCAGCTCCAAATACACTGCATCAGCAAGGCCAAGCTGTGAGTTTTTACTGATACTTTTAGCATATTCAGAGTAGAGCATGTCAGAAAAGATATCCTCTGCCTGTCCCCCATAGAGGAGATTATCTTCTTTGTTGAGCGTTTCCCGCATCGTCTTCAGCATCATTTCTACAAATAACGATTCAAACTCGATACACTGCTCATACAGTGCCGATTTTTTATCAATATTTTGTTTGGGGACAATCATAGCAGTAGAGAGTGTCGCTGATTGCTTCTGTTTCATTTGTTCGAGAATGAGCGGTGTCTGCAATCCTGTAATGTCTGTCACATTCATTTTTTACTCCTCATGGTACGACACTTACCGGTTACCGTTTCAGGTTAGTTGCAGTTCCAAGCATGTTATCACTTGTCTGAATTGCCTTAGAGTTGAATTCGTATGCGCGCTGGGCTACTATCATATTTACCATTTCCCGCACAACGGACACATTGGACATCTCCAAAAAACGGTGAATAGTCTGTCCCATTCCATCAAATCCGGGACGCCCTGCAATGGGATTCCCCGATGCATTGCTAATTTTAAAAAGATTTTCACCGATTGCACTTAAACCCGCTGGATTTGGAAATCGGTAGAGCTCGATCTGACCAACATCAATAGGTTCATCCAAGCCAGGTATTTTGACTGTAATTCTTCCGTCCCTGCTGATTGCAAGCGTCTCAGGAATAAAACCCTCAGGTAAGATTACTTCTGGTATCACTTTGTACCCCTGGCTGGTAACAAGCTGTCCATTTGCATCAACTTTAAAGGATCCGTCCCTCGTATAAGCAAATGAGCCATCATACAGCATGACACGGAAAAAGCCATCTCCGGCTATTGCAATATCCGAAAAGTTTTCCGTATTTTGCAGAGCACCTTGAGTAAACTGCCGCTGCGTTGCAGCAAGTTTTACACCATGTCCCATCTGAATGGGGACAGGTACTACAGTATCCTCAGTTGCTGGTGTTCCCGCAATTTTTACTGTTTGGTAAATAAGATCTTCAAACTCTGCACGCTGGCGTTTATAACCGCTCGTATTTACGTTTGCCAGGTTGTTGGAAATAGTATCAATATTGCCTTGCTGACCAATCATGCCGCTTGCCGCTGTCCATAAACTTCGTACCATAGTGTGGATTCTCCCTCACTCTTTTATCGGCATTGATGAAAAAATATTCAGCAGAATAGTTAGTAGCACAAAATTTAAAAAGAGAGGAATGCTTTTAATCAGCAATGAGGAGTAAAAATTCTTCGGGATAAATGTGACATAACATCTGTCCAAATAGTCCTATATATGGTATAATAGAACATATAAGAATGCCATATATAACGTATTTGGGAGGAGTTTTAAATTGATTACAAGAAAAGAAAAGAGGAAACTGGAAAGTAACACAAATTATTTTTTCGAGTTCTTAAAAATTAAAGAGCATTTTTTTAAAAGCTTGAATTTATGGCTAAAAAGGGTAAAGGATCATCGGCATCCAAGTTACAAAATATATGACACAGACGTAATTTTATTTGTGGTGATTTTAAAAAATGCATTCTCCTTTAAAACAATGAGAAGTATGACAGAGGGATTAAATAATGACCAGGTTATTGAGAATTTGGAAAGGGTCATGGGTGCCAAGCTTGAGGAATTACCCCACTATGATACTATTAATAATTTTTTAATGGAACTGCCGCCAGAAGAGCTGGAAAAGATCCGAACTTACATGATAAAAGAGTTATTAACGAAAAGATGTTTTGAGGACTATAGAATTAATGGGAAGTATTGGGGAATTATTTTTGATGGAACCGGGCTATTTAAATTTGATGAAAAGCATTGTGAACATTGTCTTAGAAGAAAATACACCAACGAAGAAACAGGAGAAACAAAAACAATATATATGCATCATGTTCTTGAAGCAAAGCTTGTAGTGGGCGATATGGTTTTAAGTATTGGATCTGAGTTTATTGAAAATGAGTCAGAGGATGTTACGAAACAGGATTGTGAATTGAAAGCTTTTTACCGATTAGCAGAGAAAATTAAACTGACATATCCCAGACTTCCGATTTGTATTCTTGGCGACAGTATATATGCAGCAGAACCTGTTTTCCAATGCTGTGAAGATTATAAATGGAAGTATTTATTCCGATTCAAGGAGGGGCGGATAAAAAGTATTGCTGATGAGTACACCAAAATTAAGGCAATTGAGGGTAAATGTGAAGAGGAAGAAGTAGTCTGGGTAAATGAAATCTCATACAATAACAGAAAAGTAAATGTCTTTGAAGGAATAATAGAGGATAAAACAGGAGAAAAACGAAGATATTTGTTCGTCACAGATATGCGGGTTACAGAAAGAAACGCCAGGAACATGCTTGCTGTAGGCAGGAGTAGATGGAAAATTGAAAACCAGGGATTTAACACGCAAAAAAATATTAGATACCACATTGAACATGCGAACAGTCATAACTATAACGCAATGAAGAATCATTATCTTTTAACACAGATTGCGGACATACTGGTGCAATTGTTTGAAAACGGTTTGAGTATATTTCGGTTAGTGAAAAAAACGGCAAAAGAAATATCCTCGAAACTATTAGAAGCGATTCGCACCCGCAGTTTAACAGACGAGGATATTCAACTATTAGCAAAACCAAAACAAATTAGGTTTGCTTAATAAAATAATTATAGCAAGGATGTGATAAAAATAAAAGGGATCCACAAAAAAATAAAAAAATATTACTGCTTTAGCCTAACCTTCTGTGCAAAAATAAAAAAGGAATGATACCAATTTATTACATTACTGGGATATAAATTTGAGCGCCGGAAATGAGTTTTAGAACTTTTACTCTTCAGGTGAATGGACAAAGTAAATGCAACCTTTGAAAGAGTAAATGCGACTAAGTTGCATTTAGTAGGTGAAAATTAACCATCAAATAGGAATAGAAGCATATTTTGAATGGAGATAATATGAAACATTAAAATTATAATCAAAAAAAGGGTATACTAACCATAGGGTGATATTTAGTACAATTTTTCGGAAGTAGTAAATGCCACCCTTGTTTTGTATAGATATTACTGTATCTTTGCGGTACAATTATAATAGTGTTTGTGTTAGTCTGCTATGATTTTAGCAGCTGGGGCTTCAGAATAATATCGTTTGACGTAATTTTCCGAAGCCCTATTTTTTCAAGAATACTATCCCCGTAGAGAAAAGAAAATACATCAAATGGGGATCTATCGTTAAGCTTTGCACGTGAGTAAGAGTTAATTTGGGACATAATTAAATTAATATCAGCCTGTGTCAAGTTATCAAAAGAACTACCTTTAGGCAAAATTTTTCTTATGAATTCATGATTCAATTCAACATTGGGTTTTTGAAAGGAAGCACGTGGGTCGCAATAAAAGATATGAGTACGACGATGACCTTCACTATCAAATTCCAATGCTTTTGGA
>ERZ795052.1569-NODE-1569-length-30298-cov-66.269021_pt1 | contig 30298 bp, 27 predicted proteins | sample MGYA00375136_ERZ795052 | MGnify/ENA primary metagenome ERZ795052 (study PRJEB30181, sample SAMN05720156) | activated sludge metagenome | isolation source: Anaerobic digester | place: Japan | collected 2015-05-26 ... | reverse complement strand
CCAGCGGAAAAAATGGAATTTTCAGCGCTGTAATAGAACACTCGTAATTATCCATTACCCTTTCCTCTATCACTAACGTTATATGAACTTGATGACTTTTGCGCCTTAAATTTCATTCGCTGGGACTAAGTGAACCCCCGTGAGATGTTCTTTAGCCGTTGCCTTTTTTGGTTCTTTTTTCGGCAAAGGAAAAAAGAACAGAGAAACTTGTTTCACCACAAAGACTAGCAAAGTAAGGTTAAGAAGAATGGAAATTGTCGCCCTGAGCTCATCAAAGGGCGAGCTCAACGATGAATGATGGCTTATAGCAACGGACGATTTGCCCCATCGCCCTATCATAATGCCAGCAATTGTTTAATTTGGGATTCAACAATTTTACGAGAAAATTTGGCTTTGACAAGATTGGTTTGGGCTGAAAGAAGCGAGACCTGAGCGGTTGTCTGTTCCAACATAGTTGCCAGACCGAGCTCGCATTGGCGCGTAACAAGTTCATAATCTTTCCGGGCTGATTCCAGATTCTTTTCCTGCAGAGCAATAACTTTATTATGATTTTCAAAATTGGAATAGTAATTCAGCAAAGTGGCAAGTAATTCCTGCTCCTTAGCCTCTAAACTGACTTCGGCGCTTCTAAGGCTGAGTTTGCTTTTCTGGACATTTAGCTTTTTACTGAATCCGTTGAATAGCCCGAGATTTAATGACAAACCCCACGAACCGTAGCCATCGGTCGTAGTGGAACCGGTCCAATCTTTCGAATAGCTATAACCAGCGCTAAGCGAGGGCAGATATGACTCTCGGGCAATTTGCAGGCTGATTTGCTCGCTTTTTAACGATTTTAATAGCGACTGATATTCGTAATTGTTCATAAATAATAATTCCTTAGCTTCGGTTAATGATGGAATGTCAATTTGTTCAACGTTGACCTTGGCAATCTCGTAATCCGGGTCGGGCGATATTCCCATTAAAATGGCTAGTGCGCGTTTTTGATTGATTATTTCAAGTTCCTGACTGATCAGTTCATTCTCTATTTCCGCTTTCTGCACTTCGGCTTTCAATACATCAGATTCGGTCTTCGTGCCGAGTTTATACATCGTCTGAATTAATTGCAGATTTTCATCAGCCGCCGTCAGGTTTTCCTGATAGACATTCAACAAACTTTGCGCAGTTAAAATGTTATAATAGGCGGTTTCGACTTCACTCCGAATCTGGGAAACTAACTCGTTGTAATTAAGCCGGGCGATATCAGTCTCATTGCTGGCTAATTTTATATCGGAAAATAATCCAGGCGAATAGATTTTCTGACTAATTTGCAAACTGGCGCTCGATCGCAAACCGCCGTCTCCGCCGCTTTGGCTTGCGCTGGCACTCACCGATGGAAGTAGAGTTCCGTAGGCGGTTTTAGTGCCAATTGCAGTTTGCTGAACGCCGAGTTCATTCTTTACTAGCGATTTATTATTGGCGATTGCCGCTTCGATACATTGCTCGAGAGTAAGCTCATCAGCGGCGAAAATAGTCGTAGCCACTAACACAATCAAGCCAATTATATTAATTCTTTTCATAAGAATAATTCCTTTCTATTCATAACGCAAGGCATCGATCGGATTAAGATTAGCGGCTTTGCGCGCCGGATACCAGCCGAAGAAAATACCGACCGCGCCCGAAAAAGTAAATGCCAGAATCATGATTACCGGATCGATCACGGTTCGCAAATCGGTTAAATTGTTTAAAAGAGCTGAAGCCGCCAAAGCCAGGATAATGCCGATAATGCCACCCGACAGACTAAGAACAACGGCTTCCGATAGAAACTGACTGAGAATGTCGCTGGCGCGCGCCCCAACCGACATACGGATGCCGATTTCGCGCGTTCTCTCAGTGACTGATACCAGCATAATGTTCATTATTCCAATGCCACCGACTACCAGCGATACGCAAGCCACGGCACCCAGGAGCAAGGTCATAGTTTTGGAAGTCGAAGAAGCAAAATCAATGATTTCCGATTGAGTGCGAATATTAAAATCATCGTCATCAGCCGGTCCAAGGCGATGAGCTTCACGCAGAATGGTACGGATTTCCTCTTGAGCGGCGGTCATTGCTTCTTCGCTGATTGCGCTGGCATTAATCATATCAATCCACTGTGAACCTTTTAACCGGTATAGCACAGTTGTCGAAGGTGCTAAAATAATATCATCCTGGTCACCACCCGGTCCCGAGCCGCCTTTTTCCTTAAGAACGCCGATAACGGTAAAAGGAACATTGCGAATGCGGATTTGCTCACCCACCGGATTATCCGCGCCAAATAGCTCCGTAGCCACTGTTTTCCCCAACAGGGCAACTTTTTTGCGGGCTAAATCATCGCGTTCGGTAAAAAACTCTCCACTTTCCAGTTCCCAGTTGGTTATCGAAAAATAGTCCGGTGAAACGCCACTGATACTCGTGTACCAATTATTGCTTTTATAAATCACCTGACCGTTAGCACGGACGACCGGCGAAATAGCGCTGATTAATGTAGCTGATTCCTTAATTCTTTCTACATCTTTCATCGTAAAACGGTTAAAACTCCCAGCGCCCATACTGGCACCGCCGCTACGCGAGACTCCGGGGAAGATGATTATCAGATTGGTGCCGAGCGACTTTATATTATCCTCGATAGCGGCCTGCGAACCGCGGCCGACCCCCACCATAATGATAACGGCGCTGACGCCGATGATTATTCCGAGCGAGGTTAGCAGACTGCGCATCCGGTTTTTAAATATGCTTTTGATAGCAACTTTCAAGAGGTTATAAATTTTTTTCATTGCTCCTCCTCTTGTTGCTGTTTGGCGATTAGCATTTTAAGGTCTTCCGCCGCATCACGCCGTTTTTTAATTAGAGTATCCTTATGGAGAATTCCATCGCGCATTTGAATAATACGTTTGGCATAAGTGGCGAAATCACGTTCGTGAGTAACCATAACAATTGTTAAACCTTCATCATTTAATTGCTGGAAGAGACTAAAAATCTCCATAGACGTTTTGCTGTCCAGATTGCCGGTAGGTTCGTCAGCCAGTAGAATCGAAGGCTGGTTTACCAGCGCTCGAGCAATGGCGACCCGCTGTTGCTGACCGCCGGAAAGCTGGGTAGGAATATGGTGCATACGGTCCCCAAGGCCAACGCGTTCCAGCGCTTCTTTGGCGGCGCTTTGAGGGTTCTTTATACGTTGATGGCGATCATAAATCAAGGGCAGTTCGACATTTTCCAAAGCGGTGGTGCGTGGTAGAAGATTGAATCCCTGGAAGACGAATCCAATTTTTTGGTTGCGAATATCAGCGCGTTCATCAGACGTCAGCGTACTAACGTTGACACCATCCAATAGATATTCCCCGCCGGTAGGTTGATCCAAACAACCCAGCATATTCATTAGGGTTGATTTTCCGGAGCCGGAAGCACCCATTATGGCAGTAAATTCACCCGCCGCCACTGCGAAATCTACCTTGCGCAAGGCATGCACTTCTATATCACCGACCTGGTAGGTTTTACTCAATTGCCGGACTTCAATTACGGTTGGCATATTATTCTCTCAATTCTGTATGTATTTTATCGGTTGATTTTTGTGATTAAAATGGAGGCGGACCGCCCATACCGCGTTGCTGATTATTGGAAGAATTGCTGACCGAATTTTTGCCGTTGGCAATTAAACTAACAATAATTTTAGTTCCTTCTTTAATTTCAGGATTTTCCAAAATCTCGGTATTCTTGGTATCGCTCAAACCGGTTTTCACCAAAGCCATAAGAATCTGGCCGGATTCGTTGACATACCAGATTGGCGTCGGTCGCGTTGATTCATCTAATTCTTCCGGCAATTGATCAGCCGATTGTGGTTTAGGAGATTGTTCCCGGAGTTGGGTTTTTACTGACTCAGGCAATTGTTCCCTTTGTGCTTGTCGCGCCTGGTGTGCTTTTATCAGTATTTCTTCCGTCGGAGTAATTTTTAACGCCGAATTCGGCACGATCAGCACGTTTTCGCGCGAATCAATGATAAAATCCACGGTAGCGGTCATTCCCGGTAATAATAGTTGTTCGTGATTATCGGCATCAACAATGACCGTATAATTGACGACATTGGAGACGGTTTGCGGCTGAAGGCGAACCTGTCTTACGACTCCATTGAAAATTTTATCCTGATAACTCTGGACGGTAAAGCGCACTTTTTGATCGGTTTTAATTTCACCGATATCGCTTTCGTCCACCAGGGCTTCAATTTCCATTTTGGTCATATCTCGGGCAATGGTGAAAAGAGTAGGCGTCGAAAAACTAGCCGCGACCGTCTGTCCCTCTTCAACCACTCGGTCAATAACCGTTCCGGAAATTGGTGAGCGGATGATGGCATAACCATAATCGGCGACCGCCTTATCGAGGGCAATCTGGGCTTGTTTTAAGCTGACTTCGCTGGTGGCTTTATTGGTTCGGGCATCAATGTATTCTTGCTCCGAAACCAATTTTTGCTGGAAAAGATTAGAAATGCGATCATACTGAAAAGCGGCTTGTTCGTAAAGCGCTTGCATTTTGTGCAAATTGGCTTCTGCCTCTTTAACGGATTGACTCAATAGCAGTGTATCCAAAACCGCCAGAACTTGATCTTTCTTGACAATGTCATTGTAATCCACCAGAACTTTATCAATCCGGCCCGAAACCTGGGTACCGACGTCCACCGTACCGATCGCTACCAGCGTACCGGTACTGGAGATGATGGTTTCGATATTGCCGCGGGTTACTTGCCCATAGGCAATCTGTATCTGTTTATCCGAGCCGTTCTTCCGAATTAGATGCCATCCGACGGCGACCGCCAAAACCAGAATGACGATCAGCCAAATTTTTTTCTTCATAAATCTTTAAATCCTTTCAATTTTCAAAACCGCTGATTAGACAAAATAATGAGTGATTTCATTCCGAATCGAACAAACTATTTTTTATATCTGAATGGATTGGAATAAATTCAACAGCCTATTGGTCTAACTTAATGTTTTGAGAAATAATGGAGAATTTAGCGTCACTAACCGATCAGGAGATAATTGATGCCTGTCTTTCAGGAAATGAGAACGCATTTGCCGAAATCATTCGCCGCTATGAACCGCGAGTGGCGGCTACCGTTATTGGAATGCTGGGAAGATGTCCGGAAGCCGAGGACGTTGGGCAGGAAACATTTATCCGTTTTTATAAAAGTATGTCCAAATTTCGAGGAGAATCGAGTTTGAGCACTTATCTGACCCGGATAGCGATGAATTTATCAATTAATGAACTGAACCGCCGCAAGCGCCAGTCACGTTTTGTGCCTCTGGATGATCCTGAAATCTCGAGGAAAACATCAGGCGATCCCGGGAATCAGGCTGATTCAGAGAGCGGCGCAATTATTCGTCGGGCGGTTGCTCAACTGGCGCCGAAATTTCGTTCGACCATCGTTTTGCGTCTAATCGAAGGTTATTCGACTGAAGAAACCGCCCAGATTTTGCAATTGCCCGTTGGGACGGTGCTGTCGCGTTTAGCACGCGCCAAAGCCCAACTTATGGATTTATTAACACCCTATAAGGAGCTATTATGAAAATTGATAAAATTCGCAAGCTATTACTTCTATCCGGCGATCGTAACTTGACTGCCAAGGAACAAAAGATTCTTATGTCAGCCAGACAAACTAATCCCGAACTGGCGGAAGATGAACAACTATTACAGAAAATTCAACAAAATCTTGCTGGCACAAAACAGGAGTCTTTTGAGCCCTGGTTTGCTGAAAGGACGATGAACCGAATTCGCCAACTCGCCAGTCAGGAAAAGCATCCAGCAAGATTGTGGAATGGTTTCTGGCCGGCTTATAGCCGAGTTATTATTGGAGCCGCAGTAATTCTGGCTTTGATTGTGGTTTTTAATCTCTTCACTAGTTCCGAGCCGAGCCTGGCAAAGGCATTCGGTATTACTCAGACTCCAATCGAAGCCATAATGGATCCGATAGCATATTTAATTTGGGAGTAATAAAAATGAAGAAAACAACCAGAACAACTTTAATGCTAAGTAGCGTCCTGATTTTGGGAATTATTATAGGTTTTGTGGGAGCTTCAAGTTGGCTACACTATAATCAGAAAAAACGTTTTACTCATTTTCGCGAAGGTGAGGGCTTCGTAGTCGAAATGGAAAAAATGATTGACCCACTCCCGGAACAAAAAGATAAAATTCGCGAAATATTGGTACGCCATTCACTCTGGGTCAAACAGTTTAGCGAAGAGCAACGCGCTATTTTTCAACGAAGTATCGATTCTTTGGACGCCGAACTGGCTCGCGTGCTTACCCCAGAGCAAATGAAGCGCTTTCAGGAAAAAGTAAAAAACCAGCCAAGGCGACCAGGGCCGCCGCCTGGGCCGCCACCACCACCGCCCTTCGAAGAGCCACATCCCTAAAATCCGGATTTGACTTTAAAGGCATATCGTCTTCTTGATGAATTAATATCACTTATTAAGCTTAGTGAATATAAAATTTCCGACTGTTCATGTTAAGTAGGGTTTCCTGAAAAATAAACACGATACTATGATTTACATTTATATCCAACACCGACCAGTCGGGATTGAATATAAATGAATAATATGATTATAAAGTCTCACCTCCTATAACTCTGCAGGAGTTGAATGAATAATTAAAGGCAAACAATATCACCAACCCTACAGAGGTTGATTTCATCTAAAAGGGACGAACTTGTCCATTATCGGCTCTATCGTGAAACTTGCCTATATTTTGATTTCTTAAACAGACCTAATAAAAAACCGGAGCATAATTACCTTTCGTTTCATTTTAAAATAGAATAAAAATTGGATTGGTTTTGTCTAAACTGCGAGTTTGAGTTTTTTGTAATGCGAAATAATTCACTTGAAAGTAAACGATTTTAAGCAAGTCGTTATTAGGATAAAACGGTTGCACGGTAAATAAACTTCAAAACAATTTTTTGGAAAGGGGAAAATGCGAAAAATATCAAAAATAACATTATTAGAAATGGGCGTTTTAATGGCACTTTTGTCCACTTGTAAAAAGGCAACGGTTCAGAGCGCCTGGAACGATGGCAGTATAATAATAGATGCCGTTGTTAAGGACTGGGGCTCACGCTTGGTGTGGGACGAAAAAAGCCAGGTCAGTTTGGGAGTCACCAATGATGCCGAAAATTTATACTTATGTTTGGTAACTTCCGACCCGGACATCCACCGTCAGATATTGATCAACGGTTTTATTGTCGGAATTGATCAGAAGGGTAGTAAAAGCCATCATTTCGGTATCAAATTTCCATTGGGTATAAGCGACTGCGGCAATCAACCGCTAATGCCGACCGATGACCAACGCCGACAGAAGCCTTTTGAACCCGGTCAACCGGGGCAGAAAGGTAGGGAAAATGATTTTTTGGCTAAATTTAATGAACAGCAAACCGAGTTAATTTTACTGGGTCCCGGTGATGAACAAAAAACGCTTGTTCCTCTGGAAAACGACCTGGGACTGGAAGTCAAAATCGGATTTGATCGCCAGCAACTTGTCTATGAGCTGAAATTGCCATTTGGCGTGATTAGCCAACATCTGCAAATTGATCAAATTTCAAATAATAAGCCCTTGACAGTCAGTTTCAAAACTGATAAAGTTGAGATGCCATCCGGTCGCCCAGGTGATATGATGGGCTCCCCCGGCGGAATGGGCAGACCGGAAGGTGGTATGGGTGATCAGGGCGGTAGGATGGGTGTCCCCGATGGTAGAATAAGCAATCCGAGCGGAGATGAACATAGCGAAAAGACATTTTCATATCAAGTGGCTGTTACTTTGGCAATGAAACCATAAAATTTGGTAAATCCTTTTGAATAATACCCCTCATATCTCTATCACTCACTCGCCTACATTCCTCCACGGCGGTTCAGCAGGATACACGGAAGACTCGTATGAGTCTTCCGTTGCCTGCTGATTAAATAACACCTTTTTTAACTGAACAATTATTATTGTTTTATCATCAAGAAAGGCAATTAAATCCCGGCTTTTAGGGAATGACCGCAGTTAGGATTTATCACTTCCGCTATTATAAGCTTTTATAATCTTTTTAACCAGGCGGTGGCGTACGACATCGGTGGTATCGAAGTAAACAAATTCGATTCCCTCGATGCCACTCAATATTTCCAGTGCATCAATTAGCCCGGATTTCTGACGATCCGGTAGATCAATCTGGGTTATATCGCCGGTGACAATCGCTTTGGAATTGGCGCCCAAGCGGGTTAGGAACATTTTCATTTGCATCGGCGTAGTGTTTTGGGCTTCATCCAGAATTACGTAGGCATTGTTTAGCGTTCGCCCCCGCATATAAGCCAGCGGTAGGACTTCAATTATGTGTTGTTCTTCGTAAACTCTGACTTTTTCCGGCGGCAACATATCATAAAGCGCATCGTAAAGCGGCGCAAGATAAGGTTCGATTTTTTCGGTTAGGTCACCCGGCAGAAATCCGAGACTTTCACCAGCTTCGACAGCTGGGCGCGTCAGGATCAAGCGTTGAACATCGTGATTGCGCAAAGCCGCCACAGCAATGGCGACCGCCAGATAAGTCTTGCCGGTTCCAGCTGGGCCAATGCCAAACACTAAGTCGTTTTTCAAGGTGGCGTGGAAATAATGTTCCTGATTTACCGAGCGCGGTTTGATCACGCCGGTTTTCTTGAAGAGGATAACGGTATCGGCAGTAATTTCGCCCGGCAATTGCTGTCCGCCAAGTTCCATATTGATTAAAGTGGTAACGTCCTGTTCGTCAACAAATCCTTTGCGATTGATTGTCATTAGCATTTGACCGATCACGCGCTCAATTTGGCTAAGTGTATTTTCGTTACCTTCGAGATTTATTTTCGTGCCCCGCGCGAATATTCGCGCCCCGAAGCTCTCCTCGATTTTGTTGATAAATACGTCTCGGACGCCGAACACCAGAGCTGGATCGACTCCTTTTAATTCGATGGTTTTATTTGCCATATTTCTCCGTCAATGCTTTCATTAATTGCTAATTTCGCAATTTTATTGGCAAAATGAAAGCCATGCGAGAAACCAGCCAGCTAATCCCACCAGTCGAGTGGTAAACTCGTTAAAGAAAGGTTAAGACTAAGAAAAAAGGCTGAGATTTGAATTCTCTCTCAGTCTCTTTACTCAGCCTTTTTAGTAATGACCAATAACCAATGACCAATCTCTATTCTCAGCCTCTTTTTTTGTTTTGGTCTTGGAAGGACAAACCACCAACTTCGCCAAGAATCGGTAAATGAGTAAAATCCCAAACTCCAAATTCCAAATCACAAATAGCTAAACCAATTTTCGCGAAACTTTCTCCTTTTCTCCCTTACTCAGTCTCTTTACTCAGCCTCTTTAGTAATGACCAATGACCAATGACCAATGCCCAATCCCGCCGCCTTAATTCAAGTTCGGGAAGCAGTGATCCCTCGCAAGAGCGCCGAGGCGAGTAAGCCGCGCACCAGAAAATTAGAAATTGGATAGGGCTTTATTTCGAATAGAAACCAGAGAATTTCTAACGCCACGTTAGTTTGCAGAGTTCGCCCAATCCAGTATTTTAGCTTCCAGTTGTTACCGCCCAAGGGTTTGACGAATTGCATGCCATACAATCGGCTCAGTTCCGGATGCTTTTCCACGATATAAGGCACAACCTGTCTGCCAAATTGTTCGACGATTTTCAGTACCTGTTGGAAAGGGCGATAGTGGTGATGTATAACTATAATTTCCGGATCGAAGAACAACCCTGTCGGATATTTCTGCCAGAGTCGGTAAGCCAGCTCGGTGTCTTCACCACCGTACTGGCGAATATCGGCATCGAAACCGCCGACAGTCGCCAGTGCCGACCACCTGACCGAGGTTATTCCAAAAATAAAATACTGAAACGGCAGTGGCTCATTGGCGCCGATAACGCGTGCTCCCCGCTTACTTTCGTAGAGATAGCGCTGATATTTGTCGTATGGACTTTCCGGCGCTGGTTGCAACTCACTCACTATTCCTACGACCTCCGGTCTTTTATACCAGGCAATATGACGACTGATGAAATCCGGCGCTACTTCCATATCGGAGTCCAGAAAGATTATGATTTCAGCATTCGATTTTTGGATTCCGGTGTTGCGCGCGGCGGCTAAGCCGCGGTTTTCTGGGTGTTCAATTATACCGAAATTTTCCGGCAAATTCATTTGTCGAAGTAAAGTTCCGGTAGCATCATTTGAACCATCATTAACAACTATAACCGAATATTTTTCGCGTGGGTAATCTTGGTGTATCAATGAATTTAAGCAAATCAGTAGAGTTTTAGCGGCATTATAAGCCGGAACGATAACGCTGACAGTTGGTTGAAAGTTATTCAAGCTATTATTCCATTAAATATTGTTCGAGTCGGCTGGTGCACTCCCACCAATTATAACGCTGGACGGTCTTAATACCACCTTTTGCCAGTTCCTCTCGCAGTTGATCTGATTCAAGTAGGGTGATTACATTTTGGGCTAAGGTTTTGACATCATCAATTGGACATAGAAGAGCGTTTTCCCGGTCAACTAAATATTCCTGCACACCGCGATTGGCAGTTGCCACTACCGCACAACCGCAAGCCATAGCTTCCAAAGGCGGTAGAGGCCAGCCTTCCCAGCGACTCGGATGAAGAAATATTTTACTTATGTTGTATAAATGCCTCAACTCGCTGATGGACGGCCGGATAATTACTTTAATCCAGGAAGGGATTCGATGAACCGGCTTACGGGGTGCAACGATTATTGCGGTCAATGTCGGTAATTGTCTCTTGATTAATTGCAAAGCCGCTAAACCTTCTTTGGCGCCTTTGATTTTATGCGGATGATAAATCATCAGCACGTCGTTACTACGTTCTGGTTGAGGGTTTTCAATGAAAAATTCGGTGGGATTAATTGCATTACCGAGCGGACCAAAGCATTTTTCACCAAGCTTTTCCAGCTCGTCAATGATCCAGTGCGACACTGCAATTTTTTCCAGAGGCAGATGATAAGTTGCCAGAATCCGCTTTTTTTGCGAAAAATAGGTCTCGAAACTTTGCAATAAATAAAATTTGCGACCGTGTTCAGCCGGTAACTCTGCTACGGCTTCCGCCGTTTGCCAACCGACGGCTATAATGGCATCGCCATTCGGGATATATTTCGATGTAGTATTTCGCACCACCATAACGTTCACGGTCGGTTTCGGGGTATAATAAAGGTTTTCGGGGACGCGCTGAATTCGATCAATTAATGAGGAGATTTTTTTGCGAAGTGCATAGCCTCGATTTCCGGTTCTCAGAGCTAACGGATAAACCAGAGTTACTTCATGCCCCTTTTCAGCCAGGCGGTTGGCATACTCGTTGACGACTTTGACCCCGCCCATCGGAATTTTAATGAAACCAGGTAAAACAAAAGTTATCTTCATATTAGAATCGAACTCCGATGGACTCGTAATACCGATACAATTCCTTTACGACATTCCGATAATCATGCCGCCTTTCCACCCATTCGCGGCTAGCCGCCATCCGAGCCGGCAAATTGGCTGGATTTTCAATCAGTTCCAGTAATTTTTCTTTCAGGTTGGAAATACCGGCATTCACGAACGGATGATCTGGTATAAAATTTTCGTAAGTGGGATTTAAATAAGTCACGCAAACCAATCCCAGCGAAAGTGCCTCCAATGAATTCATACCGTAGCCCCAGGCATGATCGGTAATCTGGTCGATGTAAATATCAGCCTGTTTCTTCAGCTCGATCACTTCGGAATGTGGTTGATTCTCGATGAAAATAAAACGAATACCGTGACTCCGTTCGAGTTCCTGGCAGACGTGGATGATTTCATCCGAACCTTTTATGCGGCGGTTGGTAGTTGCATGGCAGATCGTCAGCGGTTTGCCAGGCGTATTTTTCGGCTGAAAAGCCAGCACGTCATACGGTAAAAAAAGATATTTCAAGTTCGGATGGCGAAAGGTCAAATCCAGTTCGCTGGTTAAATTCAAGTCGTTGATTTTATCCATTTCCGGAAAGACGCCGCGGTTGCGCATATCCTGCCCATGATAGGAGCAGATGATTTTTTTGCCACGTGCCTTCATTTTTTTAGCAAAACGCGCGTCGCGGTAAAAATCTGCGCCCCATTCGAAATGGTAAACATCAAAATCTTCCAAGCCATATTCCCGTATGGCACGGTCAATAATTGGTTGCCACAATATTTCGCGCATTCGGAAAAGCTTTTTCTGCCAGTTCGGCGGATTCCAGTAAGGTGGATAGCCGGGTAAAGCGGCGTATGGATCGCGGCGATCTATATGGCGAATGAAAGCCAGTCGCGGTTTGATAAACCACGGTTTAGACGCAATCAGCGGCAGATTCAAACAAATGTCCTCCGGGTAACCGCCGAAACTGCGATACCAGGTTACATACCGGCAGACATTGCCGTTCAATTCATGAGCACGTTTCCAGTAAGCAAGCGTGCCGACGGTGTTTTCTGGTGAAATGTATAGAATCTTCAACATGCTTATGCCATTTCTTAAATATCCGGAAATTCCAGTTTTTGCCAGGGAACCGAAACCGAAAATCGACCGGTATAATCCTGATCGTTTGCCACAGTGCGGAGTTCCCGGTCATCCAACAACACTTTTACATTTTCGGGCTCGTCGCAATAAAAGGTGATACCCTGCAAATCGTCCCCGGATAAAATATCGTGATAGCCCAAATTAGTCAATTCCGGATCAATTTTTATCAGAAGCCGATTGTTGTCAATACAATGCGTCCATTTTAAAGTCTGGATAAGTTCGGTATATTTTAACAATCGGGAAACCGTCGCAACTAACAATTCACCATCCCGATACTTTTCGGCCATAAACTGCAAAGCCGTATATAATTTTGCCGGTAACGGATTAGCGATGTTCAACCCTTCACACATGTGAGTATATACGATTAAAAAACCTTCATTGGTAATCAATTGCCGGATATTTGTCGGTTTAATCTGGGCTCCCAGGTCGTTACTGTCCAGAACTGTCTGGCATCCCCAATTATTCACGAATCGCTGAAAATCCCATAGCAAATGGCCATCGCCCAGACGAATTGGTTGAATCAGGTCGTTCTCCGGAAAAATTGGTTTATATTCCAGGGAACGATATTTTGAAGTAACCACCATTTTCTGTAACAGATTTTTAATCATCACATTGGCTGTCTTTTTCGTATTCTGCCCCAGAATATGGGTCATTTTCCCCGTCCACACGTACCGCATTTTCAGTTGAGTAAGCAGATCAAAATGATAGGCCGGATGTCCCTGTTCGTCGCCGAAACAACGGCCCGGCACCCCCAAATTCTGAATATTATTGGAGTTTCCATGATTTATCCAGGTCTGAATACTCGCGGAGTGTCTGTTCAGTTCGTTAACTGCTATTTCGGCGTATTTTCGTTCGAATCTGCCGTCATCAAAATCACCGTAAGTATGCAGGCAGTCGATATGTCCCGAACGCCATAATTCACGGCAAACCGGGGCAAACGGGGTTTCCTCGCATGTCAGGTTTTTAAAATAACTAAGCTGTTCCGTTTGGGTCGCATTGAAAAACCAGAAACTGCTGTCGACTTCCAATCCCAGACCGGTTCCGAATACCGTCGGATCCATGGTATTCAGAAATTTTAGCATTTCCAGAAAAACGGAAAGCGATGGGGTATTGTCAACATCATTCGCCAGAGCAATGGCGGCTTTATAGGGAAATGGTATTTTTCTAAGAGCGGGAGAAGTCATGCTATAGTTCTCTGGCCGGATTGCCTACCACCCGTTTTCCAGCCGGAACATCTTTCGTCACCACCGCACCGGCTCCGATAGAAGCATTATCGTTTATGCGGACACCCGGCAAAATAATGGCATGCGCTCCGATCCGAACATTATTCCCGATAAAAATGCTTTCCTGATGTCCAGAATGGGGCTTGTTCATTTCAAATTTGGATTTGCTGAAACTGTCGGATGTGATAAACGCAAACGGACCAATGAGAGTATTGTCACCAATTGTTATGCTGGACTGAGCCCCGGCATAAATATGTACATAGCAACCAATATCCGAATAATTACCAATACTGATATTTTCAGGGTAAGCAAATTTTGCGGTCGGGTCAAGATCGGTTTGTTTCCCAAGATGCTTTAGTTTCAGAATCGCATAGACATTCGTGAAGAAATAAGCCTTAATCTGGCGATTGAATTGCCGCCAGCAGGTCGCTGAAAAAAATACTTTTAAAACGGTAAACAGCTTCGCCATGCTATCGTTTCCTTTGCTCGCCCGTGTAATCTCTGCATTGATTTTGTTTCTATTAACGAGCTAAAGTTAGAAATATTTTCCTCAATGAGAAAGATTTAATATCACCCGCAATGTTGAATTCAATTACTTTTTCACGTAATTTCCGGCGTAATGTAATGCGGTTTTTTCAAGAGCACTAATGAAACTGTTTATTGTTCCTTCCTGGTATCCCTCGCGCCTGAATCCGAAATCCGGGATTTTTTTCTATGAACATATCCGCATTTTACAGGACGCCGGTGACGATGTCGTCGTCATTGTCAGCCTGACCCATTCATTTAAAAAAATATTTACGCCCAACAAATTGTTGAAAATCCGGAGTGGTATCTTCACTGAATTCGGCCAAACGACAACATATCGCCACGAAGCTCTGAACTGGTTTCCAAAACGTCCGCAGAAAACATATCGCTATCAGCAACGCCAAATAATTCAGTTGTTCGATCAGGCTATTGCCGACCAGGGCCGCCCGGAAATGGTTATTGCACATTCCTCGCTTTTCGCAGGAGCCGCCCTTAGCCGCTGGCTGCAGGAGCAGGGTATTCCTTTAGTAATTTTTGAACACCTGATGCATTTTCTGAAGCCGGAATTACTGACTGGTTTTTATAAAGATTGCATCCGGGAAGCTTATCGTTATGCCGACCGGATTGTAGCCATCAGTTCCAAACTTCGTGATTCCATTGTAGAGCAATTCCCCGAGTCTGCTTCCAAAATTACGGTTATTCCGAATCCGGTAGATATATCGGCTTTTTCTCTCGCTTCCGAGGGAAAAAAGGCACTAAAACCATTTGTCTTTCTTTGTGTGGCTCTTCTGCGCCCCGAAAAAAGGCTCGACCTTCTGCTGAGAGCTTTCGCCACCGTTCGGCAAAATAATCCTGATACCCAGCTTGTTCTCGTAGGAGATGGGCCGCAACGTCTAAATATAGAGCACCTAATTTCTAATTTGAACCTGCAAAGTTCCGTTACTCTGACCGGTTATTTGCCGCAGACCGAAATCGCTGGCTGGATGCAAAAATGCCACACGCTAATTTTACCCAGCGAGGTCGAGACTTTTGGCCTGGTTCTGGTCGAAGCTATGGCTTGCGGTCTGCCAGTCATTGCAACCCGCTGTGGCGGCCCGGAAGATATTGTCACTCCCGAAACCGGATTTTTGGTGCCGGTTAATGACGTTACCGCTCTGGCCGAAGCAATGCCAAAAATGATTATCGAATATTGTCAATTCGATCCTCAATCCATTCGACAAACAGTTATAGATAAATTCAGCGATCATAAATATTACTGGGCAATTCACAATCTCTATGATGAGATTATGAATAACTCTCCTAAACTAAAGTGAATTTTCGTTTGTTACTTTTTTTTCAGAATCGGCAATATTCTACCCTTCAATGGCAAGAGAAGAATTCCACCAATTCCCAATAACCCGATTCCAGTAGCTATTACCCGGTAAATAACCGAATCTCCCCAGATAGCAACCAGATAAGCCGCCGCGGTCAAAACAATGATCGCTCCAATTTTATACCAATCGTATTTTATCGGATAATATTTCCGGTTAAAAAACCAGATGGCAATTACCATCGCAAGATACGCCAGAACAGTCGCCATCGCCGCCCCGCTCATTCCCAAACGTGGTATAAATGCAATATTCAGAATTATATTAGTAGCCGCACCCAATCCGCGAAAAACCGGCTCCCATTTAGTTTTTTCCAGAAGAAAAATACTCGGTAATTGCAACAAATAAAGTGCTTGAAAAAAGTAAGCCAGCATTATGAGCGGCGTGACACTCGTACCAGCCCAAAATTCCGCACCGATCAAATATCGGCCGGAAATTTTAATCCTCACGATATAATTCATCCAGATACTAAAAAACAACCAGCAGAAAGCCAATCCGCCGATAACAAAAAAGGAAACCCTGGCAATAATATTAGGAGTATTTTGCTCACGCCGCGCTTTCAGGAAAAAGGGCTGCCAGGCGGAATTGAACGCCAGCACGAAAACCAGCATAACCGCGGCTAATTTATAGCCAACGCCGTATAATCCGACCGTCTCCATATCAGTAAAATATTCGAGGAACCAGCGATCAGATAAATCCAAAATCATTGCGAAAATTCCGGCTGGTAGAAAGGGAAACCCGAACCTAACTAAATTCCTGATGTATTTGCCCGAAATCAAGCGTAAATCCAACCGCTTCAACACCAGCGGTAAAAGTCCCAGCCAGATTATTCCCGACGTTAGAATATTACTGTAAAAAATTCCTGCCAAGCCAAGCCTGCGATGCACTACCAGAAAAATATTCAATCCCATTGCCAACAAGACATTTGCCAAACTGAACGAGATGAAAGTCAGCGGGCGGCCTTCCGCTCGTAAGACGAGCAAGGTCAAGCCATTCAAGGTATCGAAGAATAAAATAATCAAGCACCAAACGAAAATATGGGGATCGCTCACGCGTAGTACGGCTTGCGATAGGCTGTTGCGCGCTAAAAAAGCTAATCCCAGAATTAGCAAATTCGAAATCAGAACTAGCGAATAGGCACTCGAAAAATAATTCTTACCTTCGCGGTCATTTCCGGTATAGAAATTCAGCAGGGCGGCGTCCGTGCCATATGGTAAAATAATCACCATAAATCCCAGAAAAGCATAAGCAATCGTTATAATGCCGTTCTGAGTTTTATCGAAAACATTGGTGTAAATTGGAAGTAATAGAAAACTTACCAGGCGATTCAGCACTAAGCCGCCTAAGTAAAGCGTCGATTCTTTGAAAAATTTTCTGAAATTACCCGACATATTCAGTTTTTATGATGCGGGGCAGTTTTGGAAAATATCTGTTTCAATTTCGCTATCTCGGAACTCTTGAAAAAACCAGCCAGCCATAAAAGAAGCGGATAAGCCACCAGAATAGCGATTCTAATTGTTAGATTCGGTCTGAATAGCCAAATAGGAATCCCACCAGCCAGAGTTAATAGAAACAAAAGCCCAACTCGCCGCAATTCATAAGGCACCCGGAAAAGGCGTTGCGAAACAAAATAACTGCATACAGCTAAAGTAAAATATCCAATCAAGGATGAAAAAGCCGAACCGAGAATTCCGAGGCTCGGAATAAGTATAAAATTAAAGCCCACATTTACCAAAGCCGCGAAAATAGTCAGGTAAGCCAGATAACGGGTCTTCTTTTCAAAATAAATTCCCGGTAGAAACATCTGGTATATTCCAAGAAAAACATATCCCATCAAAATAATCGGCACCATCGGCTCGCAAGATTGATATTCCTTACCGATTAAATAAATCTGACCAATGTGGAAACGCACAATTTCCGGCATTAGAGCAGTCAGCACCAACCAGAAAATCAGCTCAACCAACACGAAATAGGTGAAAATCCGAGCAAATAACAGGCGCGACGATTCCTGCGGGCCAGCTTTCAGGAAAAAGGGTTGCCAGGCATAGTAAAATGCGTTCGTTAAAAGAAGCATAAATATTCCCAATTTGAAACCGGCGCTAAAAACGCCCACCGCCTCCAAACCCATCAAGTGTTCCAGAATATAACGGTTAAGCATTTCCATACAAACCGTAGCTAACCCGGCGGGAATGAAAGGCAGACCGAAAAGTACCAAATTGCGGGCGCTTTCTCCCGAAAACTGCAGACTTAACCTTGGAATAATTAAAATGAAAAGTATAGTAGTTGTAACGGCAGATGTTATCAGATTACTCTGAAAGATTCCAGCTACTCCGCGCTGAAGATGAGCGACAAAATAAATATTCAGCCCGAACATCATAATAACATTCAGAAGCCGAATACTCATAAATCGAATCGGCCGTTCTTCAAGACGTAGAAGCGCAAACGGCACGTGCGCAATGGCATCGAAAAAAAGAATTCCCGCCGAATAACGCAGGAGTTCACCACGCGCCGCGTCGCCTAATAAAACGCGCCCGAGAAATCCACTGTAACCGTAAATCAAACCACTCAGAATCAGACTGGTCGAGATCGTTAACCAGATCGAAGTTGATAACAAGCGCTTCCTTACAGCCGGTTCGGTGCTTTCGCCATAATAGCGCATCATCGCCGAATCCAGACCGTAATTGAAAATTATTATCATAAACCCGTTGAAAGCAAAAACCAGAGACGCCAAACCGTATTCAGCCGCCGGCAGAATATTCGTATATAAAGGCAATAGTAAAAAAGTCACCAAGCGGGCTAAAATGGTGCCGACGCCATAAATCAGAGTTTGCTTGGTGAGACTACGAATACTTGCGGTCATATTAATTAAATATCGAAAAACGCCCAAATATACGAACTTTTCCGCAGAATCAGCGCCAACTGTAGGACAGGCATTCTTGCCTGTCTATTCCTATTCACCAAGTACTTACTAATTCCCCGTCGTTTCCTTGCTTTATAATAAAACCGCTAAAATTTATTCTAAAGATCGAGATATAATGTGTCCCGCAGAATGCCGCTCGAACCAAATCCCTCCTTAAATCGAGCTAGTCCGAAATTCGGCTCCATATTTACAGTAAAAATACCAAAGTCGAGAAACTTAAAACCCTGCGCAATACATCTTTTTATAATTTCATAAAAAAGGAGATTGACGCCGCGACATTCCTGCCGTTCTTCGTTGTGGCTAATGTAAAAAGCCAGCGATACTTGCGGATTACAATCGAACATTACCACTCCGGCGACCATTTCATCGGCCAGATAAGCCCCGAACAAATGAATCTTTTCGGGAAACAGATCCTTTAATTGCACAAGTTCTTCCAATGTATGAGTTGGTTGAACGCCGTGGCGGATTTTGAGGTTTTTCTTTAAAATTTTATAAAAATTGGCATAATCCTGCGATTCCCGCACGACCACGCCTAATTTTTGCGCCCGCCGGAAAGCCGTTCGGTTAGATGGTTTAAACTTCGCGACATTCAGGTCGATATTTTCTTCCAATGAAACGATACTCGAAACCTCACGCTTCAAATACTGAAAGCCGTGCTGAATCAGCGCAAAATCTATATAATTGGATAAACGCCGGTTATAAATAATCGGTGGTAGAGTTAGCACGATGCGCTTGATTCGTTCCCGTCGCGCATGTTCAATCAATTTTTCCACGAGTTCATAAGCATTTTTAATACTAAGCCCTTCGCGGTAAACAAATCCTCCGTAACTCGCTCCGCGATGCGACCAGATGGTATCGTAGCCGTCCCAATTCCCGCGCGTCGCCGGAAATAGTGCAAACAGCTCCGCCTCCTGACGAAAAATCAGCGAAGCATCTTCGAAGCGCCCCTTCGGATGATACGATAGAAATTGGCAAGTATGGAAGAGAGTCCCATTCACGCTCTGGTAAACGAACCTATCCCACTGATCATCTGGAAAATCCTGTTTAATCTCAACCGTAATGGACATTTTGTTTCCTCAAAAAAGTCGGCTTGAATTTAAATTCAACTACCGGCTAAATCAAATCCAATTCACAAAACGGATATTTCACCATATAATCTCCGAATGAAATTTTATGAAATTGTCGGTGATTTTAGGCAACTATTTTGATGATTTCTTAATTTTCTTTGGTCGGCGTTCGCGCTTTTATTGAAAAATATCCGAGAGCTGATTAAATTGACAGCGTATTTGAATTATCTTAAAAAATCGAAGCAAATAAGGAGTAATTAATGAGTACAATTATCGAAGTAAATGCCCGTGAAATTCTGGACTCGCGTGGTAATCCAACCATCGAAGTAGAAGTCTTGACTGAAAGCGGTTTTTACGGCAGTGCCGCCGTCCCGTCCGGCGCTTCCACTGGCGAACACGAAGCCGTGGAATTGCGCGACGGCGACAAATCGCGCTACCTTGGCAAAGGCACTTTAAAAGCCGTGCAAAATGTCAATGACATCATTGCCCCCGAAATCATCGGCGAAGATGTTCTGGATCAAGCTTGGATCGACAATCTTATGATCGAACTCGATGGAACACCCAACAAAGCCAAACTCGGCGCTAATGCAACTCTCGGCGTTTCCCTGGCTGTAGCTCGGGCGGCGGCTAATTTCGTCGGCTTGCCGTTCTATAAATATATCGGCGGCGTCAACGCTCGCGTTCTGCCGGTTCCGATGATGAATATCCTGAACGGCGGTAAACATGCCGATAATAATGTAGATCTACAGGAATTTATGATTTTCCCAGTTGGCGCCAAATGTTTCGCCGAGGCTCTGCGGATGGGCGTGGAAACCTTTCATCAATTAAAAAGTGTCTTGAAGAAAAAAGGTATGAATACAGCTGTCGGAGATGAAGGCGGATTTGCCCCCAATTTGCGCAGTAATGAAGAAGCTATCGAGGTGATTTTAGAAGCCGCCGCCAAGACTGGCTATAAAATCGGCACCGAATTATTCATCGCTCTCGACCCAGCCTCATCCTCATTTTACAACACTGAAACGAAAAAATATGAACTAAAATCGGAAAATCGCAGTTTGTCTTCTGAAGAAATGGTTGATTATTATAAAAATTTAGTGGATAAATATCCGATTATTTCCATTGAAGATGGTATGGCGGAAGACGATTGGGACGGCTGGAAGCTAATGGTCAAGAAACTCGGCAATCGAATTCAAATCGTCGGCGATGATCTAACCGTTACCAATGTCGAGCGTCTATCGCGCGCCATCAAGGAAAAAGCCATCAACTCAATATTGATCAAGCTGAATCAGATTGGTACTTTGACTGAGACCCTGAACGCTATCGAGCTTGCCCATCGCAGTGGATTCACTACCGTCATTTCCCATCGTAGTGGCGAAACCGAAGACACGACTATTGCTGACCTGGCGGTGGCGGTCAATTCTGGCCAGATTAAAAGCGGTTCTGCCTGCCGCACAGACCGCATTTGCAAATACAACCAGCTCCTGCGAATAGAAGAAGAGCTGGCTGACGACGCCATTTTTGGAGGAACGCGCCTATTTAAATGAGAAAAAGCCGTCCAAAATCTATTAAAAGTAAAGACGGTTCCGGTTATTTGCACAAACTTTACTGGATTCTCGGAATACTTTGTGCAATTACCCTTTTTATCATTTTTTTTGTAATTGGCGATTACGGTCTATACCAAATCTACTTACTCAATAAGCAAAAAGAACAGATTGAAAATCATCTAGTAGAGTTGCAATATACGCAGGATTCTTTATTGATCGAGAAAACCCGATTGGAAAGCGACCTGCAATATATCGAAAAATTAGCCCGTGAAAAGTATCGAATGGCTAAGAAAGGCGAAAAAGTCTTTCGCGTTATCGAAAAACCGGTTGAGCGTCTAAATTAACCGAGCGCGATTACTGCTCTGAAAATTGGCGTTAAATCACGGAATTTATATCTTTCACCGGTTGAATTGATAAATTAAAGCCCGTTCTCACAACCTGCGGGCGCTTTGAAGGAGGAAAATATGGAAAAGCGATTTTTATTTTGCTTGTTGTTGTGCATTGGTACAGCTCGAGCCGCTTTCGAAATTCATCAGGCTTCTCCGATCATTATTGCCGGTGGTGGAACGGTATCAGTGTTCCCCGATGGATCCAATCCAGCCTCCTTAGTTGAGAAAAAAGGCTTATCTACCTGCTGTAACTACTCCAATCTATACGGTATTAAAAACCTGCAAACCTGGGACATCGGTCTATTTTACAACCACCACTCCAAAACTGGCTTGGCTTTGCGACTATGTACTTTGGGCAACCCGGTTTATCAGGAGAAGACAATCGGCTTTTCCCTCGCCCGTAAGATTTCATCGCTAATTTCTCTCGGAGCCACCGTCAATTATTACGATTTGACAATTTCCAACTATCCACGAACCGGTGCCGTAGGACTGAATTGCGGCTTGAAATTGTTTCCCGACTCGGCTCTTGGATTCGCTATTTTATTTGAAAATCTCAATGCACCCAAAATTTGCGACCGCCAAGAACCTTTGCCTCAGATTTTCGCTTTCGGTTGGCAATGGAAGCCGATTCGGCGCGGTGAGCTATCGGGTGAAATTTTCAAGGACACGCGTTTCCCATTCACCTGGCGGAGCGGAATTCGATTTGAGGTATTTCGCGGATGCAATTTGCTAGCCGGAGTTCAATTCAATCCCGATCGGCTTTCGGGCGGTTTGGAACTTGCCTGGTATAAATTCCAGATAGCCGTGGCGTTTTTACATCATCCAACTTTGCCTTATACCGTTTATTATCAATGCGGCTTAAATTTCTAATCGGACTTTTAGTTAGTTATCTGATAATTACTATTGCCGAAGCCCCGGCATTTGGTCAAAATGACTTATCGGCAGATATCCTCGATAATTATTTTACCGACAATGCTTTGGATATTGACGAATTGCAAGAATTAATTTATGCTTATCGGGACAATCCGCTGGTCTGGGAAACTTGCCGGATTAAGGACTTGCGCGCTTTGCCGCTAAATGACTATATCATATCTCAATTAATTGAGCTAAAACGTCACTACCCCAAGAGCATCAATCTGAAAGCACTGGTAAAAGATACAATTTTTACAACTGCCGAAATTGAAGCCATCAGCTATTTTATTGATTTTTCAGTGAAAAGAACGAAGCCGAGCCAGATAGTAAATTTCATTTCCTTAAAAAAACAGGAATATACTAGTTTACAGAAATCACTCCAACGAGCGCGCTGTTATTCGCCTCAGGGTTGGTTCACTGGAATAATTGTGGAGAACGATAGCGACGAACCTATTTTATGCGATTATTGGAACATCAGCCTGCGTTCTCCGAAATATTTTAACTCTTTAGAAATCTTGGGCGGCGCCTATCGCTTACAATGGGGCCAGGGTTTGCTTTTTGCTAATAATCTAATGAGTGGTCGCAGTACTGACGCAACCGGTAATCTGAAGACTTCGCGATCAGGGGTAAGCAATTATCTGGGGTCTGACGAAAACCGCTATCTTTTCGGTTCGGCCGCCCAATATACTATCGGAAATTTTAAGTTAACACCTTTTCTTTCGCATCACCGACTCGATGCTACTATTGACACTAATGGAACGGTCAAAAATTTGCGCTCCGATGGCTTGCATATTAGCTCAAGTCAACTCCGAGCTAAAGACGTTTTGCTGGAAACATTAGGAGGAGCAAGTTTGCTGGGCGAGTGGGATCAAGGCTCGGCTGGAATTTTGGTCTATAATGCTAATTATTCGACTGATTTATTTGCCTTAAACGGACATCGCAAAGTTAGCGGGCTATCATTTTTACATAATTACGAAATAAGCGACTGGACGATAAGCGGTGAATGGGCAGTCCAGGAAACCGGTAAAAAAGGCATAATTCAAAATCTTCATCTAAGTAGAGATCGTGTAAGTTTTTGTGCGGGCTGGCGCTATATCGAACCTGACTTTTTCGCTCCGCTCGGCAATCCTTTTCGCAAGTTCTCCAGTCTTTCCGGCAATGAAACCGGTTTATATTCCGCTCTGAAAATCAAACTACCGGCTCGCTGGTGGTTCTCCGGCTATGTTGATTTCTTTCGTGAATTAACAAATTCCGAGCCTGGTGTAGCAATCCGGAATGGGCGGGAATCCCTCTGCGGATTTAGCCGTCAAGCTCGTAATAACGACTTAATTGAAGCTTGGTATAAAGTTAATCGCTACTATCACACCAGTCTGCCACAGCAACCGCGTGATTATCAGCTTAAATTACACCTCAGGCATTCCTTGAGCGCTTCGCTTTCCGGTGAAATCAGAACAACTTTCAGATGGAACGATTCAATTCCTTTCACTAAAGGTAGCCAGGCACTTAGCGTTGTGGGAAAAGTCTCGATTTCTAAAAATACCCGTGTGACCGCCGGGAACACCCACTATTTTACCGGTTCGTCCGACCTAAATATTTATTTTTATGAACCTGGCTTGCCTTTCCGCTTTAATATGACTCTATTAACCGGCACTGGTCAGCACTATTTTCTGATAATCAGTCAGCGAATCGGTTCGAATTGTGAATTAGCCGGCGCAGTCTATGGACGGAACAACGCTTCTATTCCTACTAATGACAACAATTTTGATTTTTCAGGTGATTTTCAATTGACCTTTGACTTATGACCTAGAAGTGTGTAATTTCACGACGATTGTGAAAATATTTAGACCTTATATATTTTTTCTATTATTTTTGGTTAATTGTCATAACCTATTAGCGGATCAGCTTGTCATTCAATCTCCTCGTCCGAAAACAGGTACGAGTATATCGGTTCTCTACTTTGATAATTGTGCTTATTTTTCCGTAAAAGACTTCGCTCAGGCGCTCGGATTAAGAACTTATAACAATCCCGAAACAGGCAAGATAGTTCTCTATTTTTCCGGTAAATCGGTCAAGGTCACGGCTCATAGCGCTTTCATTATGCTTGATACTCGAATACTGCAAATGTCTCAGCCGGCTATTTTGGTCAACCGTGACGAGATTTTTGTTCCACTCTACTCATTTCTTGACTTGATGAAGCGGTATGTCATCCCTAAACTTCAATATTATCTCGACAAACGCTCACCGATTTATGAGCTGGTAGAATTGCCGGGAGCAACTCCTACTCCATCAACGCCTACGGTAACAACTTTTGGGACAAAGCCGGGTATCATTTACGACATCCAGTTTGAAGAACGCGGCAACGGCTTGACGATGAAAATTTCAACCAATGCTACTTACGAAAGTTCAGACTTTTCTTCTTTTTTCCGCGGTGATGAGTGGTTCTATCTTACTATTCTCGGTGCTACCTGCGATTCAGCCGCGCTTTCACGTCGGGATCCGATTCCTTCAGTGGCAATCGTTGAAGCTATTCCAGTAGGGAATTCGGTTCAAATTACCCTTAAATTGAAGCAAAAATATGACAGGGCAAATGCCTATTACGATGCGCGCAGTGGTAAAATTTTAGTTACTCTAAATGTGCCACTGACCAGTGCTACGCTCAAAAAAATTGAAGAAGTCAAAAATACCTGGATTGTTGATACCATTGTCATTGATGCCGGACACGGAGGGAAAGATTCTGGCACACCCGGTCGTTGGGGCTATAAACACGAAAAGGATATCGTGCTGGACATCGCTCTTCGATTGGGTAAATTGCTGGAACAGCGCAACGATCTAAAAGTGGTCTATACCAGAAAAAACGATGAATTTATTCCTCTCTGGAAAAGAACCCGCCTGGCTAATGATTCCGCCGGTAAGCTTTTTATCAGTTTACACATCAATGCGCTTCCATCTGGTACAAAAGGCAGTGCCGAGGGAATCGAATTATACCTCCAAAATCCGACTATTAGGACGCAGGAATCTATAGAAGTTGCCCGCCTGGAAAATGAAGTCATTAAATTAGAAACTAGCGAAGATAAGGCTAAGTATAAGGACTATGATAATCCTTCTCACATTCTGGCTAATATGGTTTATAATACCTACCTGCACGATAGTGAGAAATTCGCTGAAATATTATCGCGCAATATTTCTGAATATGTACCTCAGAAAAACCGCGGCGTTAAGCAAGCTAATTTTTATGTCCTGGTCGGCGCTTCAATGCCCAATTTGCTATGTGAACTTGGTTATAATGACAATCGCAACGATGCTAAAAAATTGAACGATCCGGCTCATCGTCAGAAAATCGCCATAGCACTTTATAAAAGTGTCATTGAATTCAAGGAGTATTGTGACAAATCAGTGGCTCAAAGTAAGTAATAAGCAGAATCTGCCCATCGGGGTTTTCGATTCGGGTCTGGGCGGGTTGACCGTAGTCAAACAACTTTTTCGCCAATTACCGCAGGAACAAATATATTACTTCGGCGACACTGCCCGAGTGCCCTACGGTAATAAAAGCGTCGAAACCGTCCAAAAATTTGCGATCCAAATCGCCAGATTCTTAGCCGAACGAAGCGTGAAAATGATCGTAGTAGCCTGTAATACAGCCTCCAGTGTCGCGCTGGAATTACTGCAAGATCAATTCGACTTGCCGATTATTGGGGTAATCGAACCAGGAGCGCGGTCAGCCCTGGCAATATCGCCCGCCAAAAAGATTGGCGTCATCGGTACTACCGGAACCATTAATTCCGGAAAATACGTTGAAGTGTTAACCGCTCTCGATAAATCTGTGCAGGTCTTTTCCCAGGCTTGTCCCCTGTTTGTTCCGCTTGTCGAAGAGGGATGGGGTGAATCTCCTGTAACGGAAATAGTTGCACGGGAATATTTGCAGAATCTCGTTCCAAAAATTGATACTCTTATTTTAGGCTGTACCCATTACCCAATTATTAAAAACGTAATTCAGCGGATAATTGATAGCAATATCCAGATTATAGATACCGCTATAGAAACGGCTAATCAAGTACGCTTGATTCTGAATCAGCAGGGGCTATTAAACGATTTGGAAAGAACACCGGAACATCGTTTTTATGTGAGCGATTTACCGCAGAAGTTCGAAGAAATCGCGATGCGATTTCTGGGCGAGCCAATCGCCAATGTCGAACGAATCAACCTCGCAGATTGTTGCTAATGTCATCCTCAGATGCCGCCGATCTACGGCCTATTTTAAGTTACTTATATTCTTTGAATGGTCGCGGTATCAAACCAGGCTTAGAGCGTATCCAAAAATTACTCGATGCGATCGGTAATCCCCAGAACGCTTATAAGGTGATACACGTTGCCGGGACTAACGGAAAGGGTTCGACTTGTGCAATCATGGCTAATATTTTGCAGACCGCTGGTTATCGAGTCGGACTATATACTTCGCCACACCTTTTGAATTTCAACGAACGAATTCGAATTAATGGCCAGAAAATCCCCGATGCCGAGATTGCTCTATTCACCGAACGTTGGCGCAAGCTAATTGACGAACTAAATTGCAGTTTTTTTGAAGCCACAACGGCTATGGCGTTGGACTATTTTAAAAAAAATAAGGTTGATTATGCTGTTCTTGAAACCGGTATGGGCGGACGTTTTGATGCCACCAATGTTACGCTCCCGGAAGTGGCCGTCATTACTCCCATCGGGCGTGATCATCAGGAATTTCTTGGTCGCCGACTAGCCCAAATTGCCTATGAAAAAGCCGGAATAGTCAAAAGCGGGATTCCTTGTATAGTCGCACGTCAAACACCACGCGTCCTCAATTTTTTAAGTAAAGAAATCAATTGCCGCGGTGGTGATTTTTACTATGCTCCTGAACAATGTCAAATCACGAATATCCAGCGTTTTCCCGAACGACAGGTATTAAGTTTAATTGTAAATAATCTTAAAATTGACACGGTTAAGTTTCCGCTAATTGGTGATCATCAGCTAATAAATTTACAGGCGGCTGTCAGTGCCCTAAAACGAGTGAAGAGTCTGGAAATTTCACCAAAAGTTTTGCGCGATGGAATCAGCGGGGTAGTTTGGCCGGGACGCCTGCAAATACTGTCCCACAAGCCATTAATCTATTTCGACGTTGGCCATAATCAGCATGGTATTCGCCAGGTAGTAAAGGCGCTAAAACAAATATTTCCAACTCAACCGGTCCATTTAGTACTGGCACTGGGTAGCGTAAAGAAATACGATCGCATCGGTAAAATTATCCAGCCACTCGGTGGAGATATTTATTTAACGGAAATTCCTGACCATCCTTCAGTTTCAGCCGAAATATTAGCCGACGTAATTCGTAAACAAATTCCATCCAGGCTGATTTATGTAGATAATAAACTCGAACGATTATTAAATTTTTTTGAATCTCAGATAAAACCTGATGAAATATTATTGATAGCCGGAAGCCATTACCTTGCTCCACAGGTTTTGCCTTTTTATGGGGTGTCCTTAACTTGAGATGGTTGTCATTGGTCATTGGGCATTAGTAAAGAGGCTGAGAAAGGGAGAAAAGGAGACAGGAGAAAGGAGACAGGAGAAAGGAGACAGGAGAAAGTCTCGGCAATTAAAATTATTCGTTCCAATTTACCATTGCGGCATCAAGAATAACGCACTGGATTTCGGGTTTGTGATTTGGAATTTGGAGTTTGGGATTTTACTCATTTACCGATTCTTGGCGAAGTTGGTGGTTTGTTCTTCCAAGACCAAAACAAAAAAATAAGGCTGAGAATAGAGATTGGTCATTGGTCATTAGTGAAAAGGCTGAGGTAAAGTAAAAAGATAATGTGGGTCGAGTTGGCAATTCGACCAGTGCCAATGTAGCGATTTAGTCAATCGCCCTTCATATCTCGTGTCTATGTTGAAATTTTGATTCAAGTTAGAACAACCCACTAATTCTCCGAAGGCTTCGGGGGAGTCTCCGATGAGGGAGCGTTTACCGGTAAATTCATAAAATTCAACTCGACTCACGCCCGCTAAGAAAGTTTTAAGAATAATTCAGGTTTTTTGATACTACAGTCAAGTCTCATTGTTCAGCCCCAACCTTAGCTTTAGCCAAAATAAGCTTAATTTGAGAGTGAAAAATTACTGATTACGAGTAAACGCGATCTTCTGACCTAATGTCCATTTAATATACTGCTGAGAAAAATTATATTTGACTTATGAATTTGACTATTTAAATTAGAGACACTAATTAATAATCAATTAATTTTTTGACCTACCTCTATTTAGACTAACGATTCGTGTAAAACCTTTAAAAAAGGAATAACTATGGAAAATGAGTTGACTATTGCAAAACTGCAATCGATGAAAATCAAAGAATTGTCCGATATGGCTAATCAGCTGGAGATTCCAGAAACAACTGGCCTTAAAAAAATGGATTTGATTTATAAGATTCTTGAAGCCAGTGCTCAAAAAGAAGGTAAAATATTTGCCCAGGGTGTTCTACAGGTAATGGATGAAGGCTATGGATTTTTACGCTCTGAGAAATCGAGTTATTTACCTGGTTCCGATGATATATACATATCGCCTTCTCAAATCAAACGATTTGGTTTGCGAACCGGTCATATTGTTTGTGGACAGATACGGCCTCCTAAAGACAACGAACGTTTTTTCGCACTACTTCGCGTTGATGCGGTTAATATGATGGATCCGGAAGAGGTGAAAGCTCATCCGGTTTTTGATTCCCTGACACCTTTATATCCTCAAAGCCGAATTCAGCTCGAAACCGATTCTAAAAACATCTCGATGCGCATTATGGATTTGCTTTGTCCAATTGGCAAAGGCCAGAGAGGACTGATTGTTGCTCAACCAAAAACCGGGAAGACGACTTTGCTTCAGCAAATTGCCAATAGTATTACTACCAATCACCCTGAAATTACATTGATGGTATTGCTAATTGACGAACGTCCCGAGGAAGTCACTGATATGGAACGTTCCGTCAGAGCCGAGGTCATTAGTTCGACTTTTGATGAACCACCGGAACGTCATGTTCAAGTGGCAGATATGGTCTTAGAAAAAGCCAAGCGTATGGTCGAACTGGGATTTCATGTTGTCATTTTGCTGGATAGTATTACCCGTCTTGGGCGAGCTCATAATGCCGTCGTTCCCCACAGTGGTAAAATCCTATCCGGTGGTATTGACGCCAACGCTCTACACCGCCCCAAGCGCTTTTTTGGTTCTGCCCGAAATATCGAAGGCGGCGGTAGCCTGACAATTATCGCCACGGCTCTGATTGATACCGGTTCCCGTATGGACGACGTGATCTTTGAAGAGTTTAAGGGCACCGGTAATATGGAATTAGTACTGGATCGCCGGTTAAGCGATCGCCGTATTTTCCCTTCAATGGATGTCAATCGTTCCGGTACGCGCAAAGAGGAACTCTTACTTTCAGCGGCGGAACTGGCACGAGTCTGGATTTTGCGGAAATTATTAAGCGAAATGACTCCAATCGAAGCCATGGAATTCCTGATTGATCGTATGAATCGCACCAAGAGCAATCGTGAATTTCTTAAATCTATGAACCAGTAAACGGCTATTATAATGCCTTAAGTGGCGATTTCCCATCACTGATTATCTGAATCCAGTACAAACGTCGCCAGAAATATCTCGATCAATTCATAAAAGAGCACAAATGCCATCTTTTTTCCGACCGCACCTCCTGCCGCAGTTTTATGACCAACCAGTTTCGTTTATTCCTGCACAGTATTGCCTATGTTCT
>ERZ795052.1564-NODE-1564-length-30384-cov-5.596756_pt1 | contig 30384 bp, 22 predicted proteins | sample MGYA00375136_ERZ795052 | MGnify/ENA primary metagenome ERZ795052 (study PRJEB30181, sample SAMN05720156) | activated sludge metagenome | isolation source: Anaerobic digester | place: Japan | collected 2015-05-26 ... | reverse complement strand
AGGCCCTCGTCGTGGAACTCGTGCAGCGCCGCCTTCACCAGCGAGGACTTGCCGGTGCCGCGCGCGCCCGTCAGCAGCACGTTGTTGGCGCTGCGGCCGGCCACGAACTGCCTCGTGTTCTGGACCAGGCGCCGTTTCTGGTCCTCCACGCCGTGCAGGTCGGCCAGCCGTATGCGATGGGGATGGCGGACGGTCTCCAGGTAGCCGCGGCCATGGGCGCGCCGCCAGCGGAAGGCGGGCGCGGACCAGTCCACCTCCGGCGGCAGCGGCGGCAGGTTCTCAGAATATTCGTGATATAATCTTTTTGCTGTTTTATTGGTCAGCAGAAAATCGGGATGAATAAAATCAGGCATTTTTCCAAAAAATTTTTCCGTGTGAAATTAATGAAATATATTTACGTTAACGAACACGAAAATATAAAATATACTATATTTCGCAAAAATATGGATTGAGAAAATGGTATTTTTAATGAACCTGTATTTAAAAACATATAAATTATTCCAATGAAAACAGAAATGCGCTATGCAGTTCATCCTGGTGATTTTAAGTGTTATGACACCGAAAAAATCAGAAAAGAATTTTTAATTGAAAGGCTCTTTGAAAAGGATGAAATAATTCTTGTGTATTCAATGTACGACAGATTTATTGTCGGAGGTGCAATGCCCGGCGGCAAAACACTCAAACTTGAACCTTTCAATGAACTTAAGGCGGAGAATTTTCTTGCAAGGCGCGAGCTTGGAATAATTAACGCGGGAGGTAAAGCCGAAATATCAACCAGCAGGGGAGTCTTTACCCTTGATTATAAGGAAGCTCTTTACCTTGGCAAAGGCACCGAAAACGTTGAATTTCGTTCAGTTACTCCCGGAAATCCTGCCAGACTTTACATTAATTCGGCACCTGCACATCACGAACATCCCTGCCGTAAGATAACCGTTAAGGAGGCCGAGGTTGTTGTCCTTGGGTCACCAGAACAGTCGAACCACAGAACTGTGAATAAACTGATTGTAAACAGTGTACTTGAAACCTGTCAGCTTCAGATGGGAATGACGGAACTTAAACCCGGCAGCGTCTGGAACACAATGCCTGTTCATACGCATGCAAGGAGAATGGAGGCTTATTTTTATTTTGAAGTTCCCGAAAAAGAGGGAATTTGCCATTTTATGGGTGATCCAGATGAAACACGGCATATCTGGATGAAAAATGAACAGGCCGTGCTTTCTCCTTCCTGGAGCATCCACAGCGCTGCTGGTACTTCAAACTATACGTTCATATGGGGTATGGCAGGAGAAAATCTCGATTACGGCGATATGGATGTCAGATATCCTGATACATTAAAGTAATAAAACAGGCATTTGATTATGAAGGACTTATTCGACCTTACCGGAAAAGTTGCCCTTGTTACCGGAGGTACTCACGGGATAGGCCTGGCAACAGGAATACTGCTTGCCCGGGCTGGGGCAAACGTTTGCGTAAATGACCTTAGCAGGGAGAAACTTGAAATCTGCAAAGGGGAATTTCAGAAAGAGGGACTTGAAGTCTACACCCTGCAGTTTGATGTAACCAATGAGGCTGATACAAACAGAGGTATCACTGAAATAGAACAGAATGTGGGGGAGGTGGACATCCTTGTTAACAATGCCGGAATAATAAAAAGAATACCGATTCTTGAAATGGCCGTGTCTGACTTCAGAACTGTGCTCGACGTGGACCTCGTGGGACCGCTTATAGTTACGAAACGGGTCGTCCCTAATATGATAAGGAAACGTGCGGGAAAAATCATAAACATGTGCTCAATGATGAGCGTTTACGGAAGAAATACCGTTGCGGCATATGCATCCGCAAAAGGAGGGCTGAAACTTCTGACCCGAACCATGACGTGCGAATGGGCAAAATACAATATCCAGGTTAACGGCATCGGACCCGGATACATTGCCACTGCCCAGACTGCACCTATCAGGGAGGGAAATCATCCGTTTAACGACCTTGTTATGACCCGCACCCCGGCAGGCCGGTGGGGTGAACCTGAAGATGTGGCATATGCGGCACTCTTCCTCGCTTCAAAAGCCAGCAACTTCGTAAACGGTCATATACTGTACGTCGACGGCGGCATCCTGGCCAATTTCGGATATGTGAAGGGGGAAAATGATCTCCCCTGAATAACTTGCTTTCCTCATTTCTGCTCTTTTTGGCATTAACCTGATCAGCAATTTATTATAATTAATTATATTTGAGTGATGTTTCAATACTCAGGTTAATCCCATTCATACAGGTATGCTTGGAAAAAAGAAAAAAAACAAAACTGCAGAAGCAGTTGATATTCCTGATATACAGAAGCTTAAGGAAAGAATCAAAAAGTTGGAAAGCGAGCTGGCCGAACTACGGATCGCAGAGGAAAACTATAACCGGGCCGGCAATGATTTCAGGGATATCTTCAACACTGTTTCAGACGGCCTTGCCTATACATCCCTTACAGGGAAAGTAATATCCGTCAATGATGCGCTTATTGAAATTCTTGATGTAAAGAGAGAGGATATTGAGAAGAAAAGTATTCTTGAGCTGGCTGCCCGCCTCCTTGATGAAAAACAAAATTCAGTTGTAAGACCTCTGCTGGAACTTATTATAAAAGGTACGAATGTTGAGCCTTTTATTGTCCGGTACAAAAACAAATATCTTGAGGTTGGCGCCAGGCTTAACCTTAATTCGCGCCGTATAACAGGGACAATAAGGGATATAACCGATAAAGTCAGGGCAGATGAGGCTGTAAAGAACAGCGAGATGAGGCTTAGAAGGGCTGAACTTGTTTCCGGCACAGGAAACTGGGAACTTAACCTCAGAACCGGAATGATTTACGGTTCTGAAGGGGCTATTAAACTTTATGGTCTTTCAAACCAACTGCTCAGATATGAGGATATAAAAGATATACCTTTACCCGAATACCGCGCCGCCCTGGATGAGGAACTACAGAACCTTATTAAAGGCATAAAGCCATATAACATCGAGTTCAAAATCAGAAACCAGGCAACAGGCGAAGTCCTGGATATTTATTCCGTTGCTGAATACAAACCGGAAGAAAAAGTCGTCTTCGGGATTATTCAGGATATCACTTACAGAAAGAAAATTGAAGCTGAGCTCAAGAGAAGAAACGAGGAATTAAACCAGTTGCTCAATATCAGTCTCGGCCTTTTCGAATCTCTGGATAAAAAAACAATCCTTAATAAAATCATTAAGGGCGCACTTGATCTGATCGACGGCAACGCCGGAGCAATCTATACACTTTCGGGTGAAAAACTCTATCTTGAAGCAACAATTCCGCCGCTTCCGGATGATTATCCTGAAATATTCAGGGTGGCTGACATCAAAGAACACCTGCACATCAGAAAAGCTATCGAAACGGGCAAGCCGGTTGTTGCTGAAGATATAGCTTCGGAGCAGCTTACGCCCCAGGAGAAGATAATAGTGGACAGGATGGACATTAAATCCCTGATTTACTTTCCCCTCTCCTCGCCCGGGAGTCTTCGTGGTGTTCTTAACCTGGGCACAACAGGTGTGTTCCATAAATTTACCCCGATTGAAATATCTCTCGGCCAGACATTGTCCAATATCGCCTCATTATCACTCGAGAATGCCTTACTGGTTGAAAGGCTTACAAATGAGAAAAACAAAGCCGAGGAGAGCGACAGGCTTAAAACGGCATTTCTACAAAATATCTCCCATGAAATAAGAACTCCTCTAAACGCAATTGTGGGTTTCTCCTCATTCCTCGACAACAAGTCTCTCAACGATGATGAAAGGAAAAACTATATGGACATAATTCTGCAGAGTAATAATCAGCTGCTCTCAATAATTGAGGATGTTCTGAATATATCGCAAATAGAGACAGGCCAGTTATCGCTGCGCGAATCGTATACAAATCCCTGCAGGCTTATTGAAAGCCTTTATGAACAATATAAACCCGAGGCCGACCGGAAAGGACTGGAGTTTGTTCTTAAGAAAGAAAATCAATCACTATGCAACGAGACAATTCTTGTTGACGAAACCAAACTATATCAGGTAATCAACAATCTTCTCAGCAATGCATTTAAATTCACATGGTCAGGTTTTGTAATACTCAGGTGTATACGCGATAAGAATTTATTAAAGATCGAAGTATCGGACTCAGGCATAGGAATCCCGGAAAGTGAACATTCAAAAATATTTGAAAGATTTTACCAGGTTGACAAATCAGCGACAAGAAAATATGGCGGAACGGGGCTTGGTCTTGCAATATCAAAAGCATGGGTCACTCTTATGGACGGGGAAATCTCCCTTTTTTCCGAACCCGGGAAAGGCTCCACATTTGTGGTAAGCATCCCGGTGAAAGATACAAGGCCGGCCGGTAATCCTTCTCCATCCGAACCTGAGAAAGGGAAGATCAAGAAGATGAAAAGCGTCAAAATCATAGTTGCGGAGGATGAGGAGTCCAATTATCTTTTTCTGGAGGCATTGCTCAGCAATTATGGATACAGCATTCTGCGTGCCAGAAACGGACAGGAGGCAATAGACTTATTTAAGAAGAACCAGGATGTAAGAATCGTTCTGATGGATATTAAGATGCCGGTAATGGACGGACTGGTAGCCACCAGGAAGATACACGAGATTAACCCTCTCGTGCCGGTAATTGCCCAGACGGCCTATGCATTTCCTGAAGACAGGGAGAAAGCCATCGAGGCCGGATGCAATGAGTACATTTCGAAACCTTTCAGCAGGGAGAAACTCAATTCGGTACTTCAGAAATATATAATGGTTTATTAAAACTTTTTCTGCAGCTTCGCTGCCTTCAATCTTAATCTTTAGACGATTCATATTAATCAGGATTGTTGAAAACTGTCCGGATTTGTTAATTAATTAACAGAACCCGAAATCTTTTAATGCCTTTTTTTATAAAAATTAACATTTTCGCATTTGCGGAAAACTTAAAAACTTATTTTTGGCAAAATTTTTTAACAATTAACCTAAACATTAAAATAAGAATGAAACAGATTTCAAAATTTCTTGCTGCAGCAACTCTTTTTGCTGCGTTTTCACTGAATGTTTTTTCACAGGCCAGTGCAACAGCCACAGCCACAGCGACCATTATTACGCCTATTGCAATCAGTAAAACAACCGACATGAATTTCGGTAATGTTGCCGTTAATGCAACCCCCGGTACTGTTGTTCTTACACCTGCCGGCACACGTTCGGCCACGGGAGGCGTTACTCTTCCTGCATCAGCCGGTACAGTATCGCAGGCTGTATTCAGCGTTTCCGGTCAGGCCAATGCAACCTATTCCATAACTCTTCCTTCGGGGGCAACCACCATTACATCAGGTGCTAATAACATGACCGTTGATACATGGACCAGCAACCCAAATGCAACCGGCACCCTCGACGGCAGCGGAAACCAGACCCTGAATGTGGGAGCAACCCTTAACGTTGCAGCCAGCCAGGCTGCAGGAACATATGTTTCAGGTACGCCATTTACCGTTACGGTAAATTATAACTAAAATAAATTAATGACGGATAATGACCAGGGTTTATATACCGGCTTTAAGCCTTCTGTTGGCATTATCTGCAGTTTGTGAATCTGCTGCCCAGCCGCTGGCATCAGCCAGCGTAACGGCACACATATTTGCCGAAGTCATACCTGTTTTCTCGGCAAGCGAGGTTTCACAGCTGAATTTCGGAAAGTTTTCACCCGGACCACAGGGAGGGGAAATAATTATTACACCCCAGAACACCATTTCCGTAACGGGAAGTGTTTTTGCCGGATCAGGACTTCACAGCACGGCATCATTTTATGTTAGCGGCGATGCCGATGCAGCTTTTTCTGTTTCCCTTCCCGTGAACCCCGTGATACTTAACCATAACTCCGGTTCAAGAACCATGCTGGTCGATAACTTTATATCATATCCCCCGGCAGGTAACGGAACGGGAATGTTAAAGAACGGGTTTCAGATGGTTTATGTGGGTGCAACGCTGAAAGTCGGAACACTGGTTGATAACCCTGTAGGTATATATACGGGTACTTTCAACATTACTTTCGACTTTAACTGAGTTTAATTAAATATAAGATAGCATGTTAATGCATTTATTCAGGTTTTCCGGCAGACAGCAGTCCGGCGAAAAAATATTTTTATTTATTCTTGCCTGTTTTCTCCTGACAGGTCCGGTGGTATTGGCACAGGGCAACCTTCTGATTACACCCAGAAGGGTGGTTTTTGAAGGGAATAAACGGTCATTCGACCTTAATCTGGCCAACACTGGCCAGACCAGCGCTACCTATGCTATTTCAATCATCCAGATTAGGATGACTGAGAACGGCGGTTTTGAGGAGATAACAGAGCCAGATCCCGGACAGAAGTTTGCCGACCGCTTCATCAGGTTTTTCCCTCGTTCCGTGACGCTGGGTCCTAATGAATCGCAGGTGGTTAAAGTGCAACTGATTCGTTCGGGCGAACTTGAGACCGGTGAATACAGGTCGCATTTTTACTTCAGGGCAGTGCCCGAAATTAATCCGGCCGGCGAAAAGGAAGAAAAAAGAGATACAACCTCAATATCGGTACGTCTTACCCCGGTTTTTGGCATTACAATCCCGGTTATAATAAGGGTTGGAGAACTGACGGCAAAAACCGAAATCACAAACCTGTCGCTTGATACCGACCAGAACGGACAATTCATACTCAGCATGACTTTCAACAGGACAGGTAATGCATCTGTATACGGAGATTTAACCGTTGATCATCTTTCTCCTGATGGAAGAATAACAAGAGTGGGCATAGCAAATGGTCTTGCCGTTTATACCCCAAATACCGTCAGGCATTTCAGGCTTATCCTAAATAAAACCCAGGGAGTGGATTTTTCATCCGGCACACTGAAGGTTACATATTCAGCTCCTTCGGATACAAAACCGCAGAAATTTGCTGAAGCCGAATTGCGGCTGAAACAATAAAAAACATTTTTTCACAATAACAGGACGGCGGGTTATATAACTAATATCATTTGGTCCTCAGAATATATAAAATATCATTTCTCTTAGTTATTTTATCCGGTTTACTCGTTGATCTTTCCGGGCAAAGCCAGACTTTCACCTCCAGCGGAACTTTTACCGTACCCGCCGGGGTGACTTCCATTGTTGTGGAGTGCTGGGGTGCCGGTGGAGCGGGGGGAGGCACAACTGCAAACAGTTCCCGGGGAGGCGGTGGCGGTGCAGGGGGTGCCTATGCAAGGAAGACGATCAGTGTAAACGAAGGAGAAATCTATACCGTCACGGTTGGAGGAGTAACAGCGGGTGCACAGTCGGCAGGGGCAACAGGAGCGCCTTCGTGGTTCGGAGATCCTTCACTGGTTTATGCTCAGGGAGGCGCCGGGGGTGCAGCACCAAACGGCGGTACCGCAGCAGGCGGGACCGGTTCAGCTGCGGCAAGCATCGGTGACGTGGTTTTTCCTGGTGGCAGCGGGGCTAACGGAACCACCACAGCCAGCGGCGGCGGCGGAGGAGGCGCAGGCTCGGGAGGTGCCGGAGGAAATGCCTCCGGAACAACCGCAGGTACAGGTACAGCCGAATATGGCGGTAACGGCGCCACAGGCAGGACAACGGGAGGTAATGGATCAGCAGGCTTTATTTATGGCGGCGGCGGCAGCGGAGCATACGTCAATAACAATACAAACCGTACCGGCGGCAGCGGAGCTCAGGGACTGGTGGTAGTTTCATGGACACCCAGTCAGAGATTCACTTCCAGCGGAACTTTTACCGTCCCGGCCGGGGTGACATCAATAACAGTTGAATGCTGGGGTGGCGGAGGCGCCGGTGGCGGAAACAATTCTACCGCTGATGGCGGCGGCGGCGGCGGAGGAGGGGCATACAGCCGAAGAACACTCTCTGTAATACCCGGTACAAGTTATTCATATGTAATAGGAGCCGGCGGTACAGGTGCTTCCGGCTCTGACGGAACAGCCGGCGGCGATACCTGGTTCGGATCGGCTGCTACGGTTATGGCAAAAGGCGGAAGCGGAGGATTAAGGGTCACGGGCGGATTGCCCGGAGCAGGCGGAGCAGGCGGATCAGCAGCTGCCTCGGTGGGAGATGTTAAATACAGCGGCGGCAATGGAGGGAGAGGAAGAAATAGTAATACAGGCAGAGGCGGGCCGGGAGGCTCATCGGCAGGCACAGCATCCGACGGAGTATCCGGACCTGACCCATGGGCAACAGTGACTGCCGCAGCAGCTCCTTCAGGCGGAGGCAAAGGAGGCGATGGCGGAACAGGGGCCGGCCTTGCGGGAAGTCTGCCTGGCGGAGGCGGAGGCGGATCAGGCGAAGGTAATGTGGCAGGAGGAAACGGCGCCGGCGGACAAATAATAATCTCATACGCTCCACCTGTTTTCTATTCCCAGACCTCGGGCGACCCCGCCCTGTTGACAAACTGGAGAACCTCCGACGGATACAACCCGGCCGACTTCTCAACACCCGGACAAAAATTTATAATTCAAAACGGCCATAACATGACGGCAACAGCCTCCGGCTGGTCAGTAAGCGGTTCCCGCTCAGTGGTAGAAATACAGAACGGAGGCATCCTTACCGAACAATATCCGGTCTCGTTTTCGGCAAACTCTGATTTTAAAATATATAACGGCGGAATACTCAATCATAACGTAAACTCGGTTACCATATTCGCGGGCGGAAAAATATTCGAGGATAATTCAACAGTGAATTACGGATTGTCAGGTGCCCAGACAGTCGTTAATGCTTCTTACGGAAACCTTACCCTCTCCGGTTCCGGGGTAAAATCCGTCTCCCCGGCAACCGTAAACGGTACCCTTAGTCTTGAGGGCACAGCCACTGCCTCAGCGGCGCCCGTTTATGGTGCATCAGCATCCCTGCGTTACGGAGGATCAGCCTCACAGACAACCGGTCCCGAATTTCCGGCTGCTTTCAATGCAGGCGGAGGAGTAATAATTGATAACCCGGCAGGGGTGACCCTGAACAACAACAGAACCATCAACAGCCTTCTTACTTTTTTGAACGGCAGACTCACCACAGCCTCATATACTCTGACTCTGGGAGTTGATGCCTCTATAACAGGGGCAGGTGTCGGCAGGTATGTCAACGGAAATCTGCAAATGGATATTGATGATGCTACAGCTGCAATAAAATTTGAGATCGGAGACGCCGCCCAATATGCTCCCGTTACACTTAATTTCAGCGGCACAACCAACGGAACAGGCAACATAGTTGCCACAACAGCATCGGGAGATCACCCGAACATAGCTTCTTCTGCCATTAATCCGTCGCTTTCGGTAAACCGTTACTGGACTCTGGTTAATAACGGCGTTACCGGCTATACGGGTATTGATGCCACTTTCAGTTTTAATGAAACGGATAAAGATGCAGGGGCGGATTATAATTATTTTATTGCCGGTCTGTACTCGGGAGGAGCATGGTCCTATCCCTCCTCAGGAATAAAAACATCCACAACCCTCGAAGTTACCAACCTTACAAACCTCGGAAGTTTTCAGATAGGTCAGATGGTTTCCCAGTTCAGGAGCAAGGCAACCGGCCTTTGGAGCCAGAACTCAACATGGGAAGTATTTGCCGGCGGTTCATGGATACCTGCTCCCGCAACCCCCAACTCGGCCAACGGAACTATTACACTGAGGAATCCGGATGTTGTAACGATCAACGCTCCCGTCAGCATCGATGAAGTGACCCTGAACCCGGGTGCCAGGCTGACAGTCAGTGCCGATGTAACCCTGGAAAACGGAGCCGGCGACGACATGGTTGTTAACGGGACATTGGAAATAACAGGTGAAAATTCCATTTCAGGCACCGGATCGTTTGTGCTTTCTCCCGGAGCTACTCTTATTACAGGGTCGGCTGACGGAATCACCTCCTCCGCACCGGCAGGCAGCATCCGTACGGCCACCCGCCAGTACAGCAGCAGCGCAAATTATGAATATAACGGAACTGCTTCCCAGGTAACCGGTGACGGACTCCCGGCAACTGTCAATAATCTCACAATAAACAATAACAGCGGTGTTACTCTGTCGTCTGATATAAATATAAGCGGAACACTTTCGCTGGAAAACGGAGTGTTTTCGACCGGGTCGAACAACCTTACTTTTCTGGCGTCGGATAACCCCGTTTCAGTAACAGCCGGTACTCTGTCGCTTAATCCTTCGGCAACACTGGCATTCGGTACGGCAGGTGTAACCGGAGGAGCGGCTTTTACCCTTCCCGACAACCTGTTTCAGGAACCCGCAATAATTAACAGGCTTACTGTTTACCGCACCAACGGCGTGACGCTGAATAACCAGCAGCTTGGAGTGAAGGGCATTGTGCTATGTCATGGTCCGCTTAATACTTCAGGAAACCTTGTTCTGTTATCAGATGCCTCAGGTACGGCTCTTATTGATGGTTCGGGAACGGGAACAATTTCAGGCAATGTCACCATGCAGCGCTACCTTCCTTCGGCTTACGGATATAAGTATATTTCTTCGCCTTTTCAGTCAACCCAGGTTGGCGACCTTGCCGATGACATTGATCTGGGTTCTGCCTTCCCTTCGCTCTACAGATATGACGAAAGCCGTGCAGCTTCAGGCTGGGTAAGCTATATTAATCCCTCTAACGTACTTAATCCCCTTCAGGGGTTCTCGGCGCAGTTCGGAACGAGCGGAGTGCCTTTCACTGCCGACCTTTCAGGTACAGTTAACAACGGGGCGCTTTCAGTTACGTTATATAACCATAACCAGCCATATACAAAAGGATTCAATCTGGCAGGTAATCCTTACCCGTCGCCCATAGACTGGGATGCTCCTTCGGGATGGACAAAGATCAATATTGATGATGCACTCTATTTTTTTAAGGCCGGCGTAACCGATCAGTACACAGGTACATACAGTACGTATATCAACGGCATCTCAAGCGACGGAATCGTATCGGGAATTATACCATCGATGCAGGGATTCTTTGTTCATGTTTCCGACGGAACCTATCCTGTTACCGGCACCCTTGCATGCAATAACAACGTTCGGGTAAACAATTTCTCCCAGCCCTTCGCAAAATCGGGCAAATCCGGTCCGGAGAATTATCTCCGGCTGAAGGCCCAATTTACGGATGACTCATTGTCGGCCGACCCGATGGTGGTCTATTTTGATACAAAAGCATCCATGCTTTTTGACAAATACTCAGACGGCCTCAAACTGTATAATACCAACCCCGGCGTTCCAAATCTTTATTCTGTAACGCCGGACAATTACAAGCTGTCTGTGAATGCCCTGCCGCCGATGACAGAGCCTTACATACGGATACCGCTGGGACTTAAAACCAATCGGTCAGGAACCATTGAAATCACTCTTGCGGGGGCTGATGAATCGACGAAGGCAAATGGTATCTCTCTTTTTGATGCCGTTAATTCCGTAACTCACAGGCTCGACGGGGAACAGGGATACCTTGTTGCACTGGCCAAAAATGAATACACAGACAGGTTTTACCTTGACATAGGCCCGGAAGTTACAGGTGCTGAAAATCTGACAGTAAATAAGGAGCCTGAATTAAATGTATACGAGTCGAATGGTATTATTGTTACAGAAATCGGCAGTGTTAAGTCTGAAAAAGGGTCATTCTCGATAATCAATATGGCCGGGCAGAGTGTTTTCAGCAGGAGAGTCACACTCCCCTGCCGGTTTGAGACAGATCTGAACCTTAAGCAGGGCTTTTATTTAGGTGTTCTTGAAACAGGAAGCCGCAGGTTTATTGTAAAATTTATAGTTACCGGGAATGATTAATTACCGACGAAAAGAGTTTTGTGACCGGATTTGCAGGATAATACAGGCTGTTGTATTCTCATCGTTATTCTTTTATCCGGCTTACGGGCAGGAACCTCCTCCAAGGCCTATTACCGTCACCGTAACTTCCCAGCAGCTTAGCTTCGGGGCATTCACAATGGGATCATCGGGCGGGTCAGTTACAATTAACCCTGATGGTACCAGGGCCTCTACCGGTGATGTAATCCTTTTAAGTCTTGGTTACACATATTCTGCTGCACTTATCGAAATAACCGGAAATGCAGGTACCGTAGTTTCGGTGCTCAACGGGCCGGATGTCACGCTTCCGGGTTCCGGAGGAGGCTCCATGGTGCTTACCTTAGGGGCTTCATCCCCGGCATCACCTTTTGTCATACCATCCGATCCGCCTGTTCCCTTACTGCTTTATATAGGGGGTAGCCTGGGTGTAGGGCCGCCGGCATCAAATCCGCCCGGAAACTACTCCGGGACATTCAATATTACTTTCATCCAGGAATAACCGTTCAACTATAGTGGGAAAATGATATGATCAGGGCAGATGCAGATTCCAGTGTTTTAACCTTCGGAGTTTTGCGTCTGCGGAAAACTGTACTTTCCCTGTTGTGCATTCCGTTCCTGTTTTCATTATTTAACACAACGCTCCATGCACAGGAAGAGACAGAATTTGATGAAATACTCATTTATGTAGAAATCCCCGGATTCGGCGGTACGGAAATTCCTTCAGCGATAAAAGGCAATGATCTTTACCTGTCCGTAACAGATCTTTTTGATTTCCTGAAAGTCCGAAACCTCCCTTCCCGTGATCTTGACTCCATCTCAGGCTTTTTTGTCAACCGCGAAGCCACCTACCTTATAAGCTACCCTGCGAGCCGGATCAGGTTTCAGGACAGGATTTACACGGTTTCAAGGGGTGACCTTATCCGGACAGAATCAGGTCTCTATCTTAAAACAGATTATTTTGGAAGAATATTCGGTCTGGACTGCGCATTCAATTTCAGGACTCTCTCTGCCATCCTTACAAGCAGGCTCGAATTGCCGGCAATAAAAGAGATGAGGATGGAAGCCATGCGCAAGAATCTTACCAGGCTTAAGGGTGAATATAAGGCAGATACGAGTATCGGCCCACTCCATCTGTTTTTCAGGGCGGGCATGGCCGACTGGTCGGTAACGGCTTCGGAGGAAATTGGCGGCAGGTCGGAAGCCAGGATGAACCTGAATCTGGGGGGAATGTTTGCCGGAGGCGAGACTACGGCATCATTGTATTACAACACCAGCGAACCCTTCAGTGAAAAACAGCAACATTACCTTTGGCGGTATGTCGACAATGATTTTAAACCGCTTCGGCAGGTAATGGCAGGCAAAATTGCAACACAGGCCACCTCCTCAATATATAATCCTGTAGTGGGTATACGGTTAACAAACACCCCCACAACATTTCGCCGGTCATTTGGTACATACAAAATAACAGACATCACCGACCCCGGCTGGATAGTCGAACTCTATGTCAACAATGTGCTTGTTGACTACGTGAAGTCAGATGCCTCAGGTTTCTTTTCGTTTGATGTACCTCTTGTTTACGGCAATTCGACGGTGAAGCTTAAGTTTTACGGGCCATGGGGCGAAGAAAAGACAAGGGAGCAGACTATAAACATACCTTATAATTTCCTGCCGAAAGGTGTGTTTGAATACAATGCAGGAGCCGGGCTGGTGGAAGATAGCCTCTGGAGCAGGTTTGCCCGGGTATCGTTTAACTATGGCCTTACCGGAGCTGTTACAATCGGTTCGGGATTCGAATATCTGTCTTCTGTGGCATCAGGCCCGTTCATGCCGTACCTCAGTACGTCTGTAAGGCTGGCAGGAAACCTTCTTCTGACAGGTGAATATACCCACGGTGTAAGGGCAAAGGGAGGACTGATTTTCAGATTACCTTCAAATATGCAGGTTGACCTTAATTACACCTGGTACAATAAAGACCAGAAAGCAATCAGCTATAATTACAGGGAAGAAAGAAGAGCCGCTTTATCGGTTCCGTTGCGAATCGGAAAGCTCTCATCATTCAACAGGTTTTCACTTTACCAGATAATCCTGCCGTTATCCGAATACACTACGGGCGAATGGCTTTTCAGCGGATCATTATTCGGTTTTAATACAAACGTTACAACTTTTGCACTTTTTACGGGAAACACAGATCCTTGGGTCTATTCAAACCTCTCGGCTGCCTTCCGCCTTCCGGGCAGGTTCGTGGTTATGCCGCAGGTTCAGTATGGTTATAACCGGAACGAAATTCTGGCAGGAAAACTCAGAATAGAAAAAATACTGGGTGATCACGCTTTTCTCAACCTGCAGTATGAACAGAATTTCAGAAACAATATTAAAACCGCCGAACTGGGGCTTAGGTATGACTTTTCTTTTGCCCAGACAGGAATGAGCTACAGGCACAGCAATATAAGACCTGTCTTTGTTCAGTATGCGCGGGGCAGCATCCTGGCCGACACAAAGACTTCAAAAATATTAGCCGATAACAGACCCAATGTCGGGAGGGGAGCCATAACTGTAATTGCCTATCTTGACATGAATTCCAACGGCGGGAGAGATCCTGGAGAACCACGCGTAAAGGGACTTGGAATCAGGACCAACAGCGGACGTGTCATGAAATCCGATGCCGATACTGTTACAAGAATAACGGGGCTGGAGCCATATTCAAGTTGTCTTATTGAACTTGATCCGTCGGGGTTCGAAAGCATTTCGTGGAGACTGCCGTTGAAGACCCTTAGTGTGACAGTGGATCCGGACATATTCAAAGTGGTGGAAATCCCCGTTTATGTTTCCGGCGAAGCATCGGGTACGGTTGTTCCGGATGAATCCCTTTCTGCGAGGAGCCCCGGGAGATACATAATCGAATTCAGGGATAACCGTAACCGGGTTGCAGCCAAAGTCATTACCGAAGCCGATGGCTATTATTCTTACCTGGGTCTGGGACCGGGTACCTACAGGGTGATGCCCGACAGCTCCCAGATGATTAAGCTGGGCCTTCACCCGGTGCCGGAATACCGTGAGTTCTCCATAAAACCGGGAGCCGAGGGAGATTATGTGACAGGACTTGACTTTATACTCAAAGCGGTTAAGCCCGATACGATTTCCGGTGGAACAGTGAAACCAGCCGCTGAACCCGTAAAACCATTACCTGAACCTGAAAAAGAGCAGATCAGAAGAGATACGGTTTATACTATTGTACATGAACTTGCAGAGGAAGTCTTTACGACCGGGGAAGACAGCTATTCAATACAGCTTGGTGCATTCAGCAGATTGTCGAATGCTGAAAACTATAAAAAGAGCCTTGAAAATCTTCTCGGACGTGAACTGATGATAATAACCGAGAACGGTTTGTATAAAGTGCGTATTACAGGACTGAAGAACAGGGAAGAGGCCGGTGAGGTGATATCATTGCTGCAGAAGAACGGTGTAACCGAGCTCTGGCTTATAGCTGTAAAGGCAAGACAGCAGCAGAGAGTGCTGGTTGAAAGAACCGATACAATTACAGAAATAAAGGAGACAGTATTACCCGGAGATGAGAAAGCGATCCTGTCACAATTGTCGATTCAGACGGGAGCTTTCCGTAACCTGGAAAATGCCAGGGCCCTTAGAGAAAAACTTGCTTTTATGGTCAGCAAACCGGTTGTAATCGTTAGTGAGGACGGTTACTATAAGGTGCGCATAACCGGATTCAAAGACAGACAGGATCTGGAGAAACTTCTACCTGTTCTCGGAATGCTCGGATTGAAGGATATATGGATTCCTCCGGTTAAAACCGGGCCGGAAACAGCAAAACCCCCAACAGTTAAAGAAGAAGTGAGACCGGTTACAGACACTGCGGCTAAAGAAATTATTGTTCCGGCAGTTCCTGCAGTTCCTGCCGACACGACGAAAACCATTCCTGCCACGGAGAAAAAAGTTGAAGAAGTGATTCCCGAAGCTGCTCCTCCAAAGCCAGGCATTTCCCTCCATGTAGGTGAATTCAGAAAGAGATCGCAGGCTTTAAGGGCCCAGAAAAAGATTTCTTCAAAATTTAAAGTCCCCGTAGAACTCTTCATGAAATGGGATTCATACCACCTCGTAATTACAGGCTTCTATAAAAGGGAGGAAACCTTCCGCTTCTATCCCGAACTTGCAGGAATGGGTTATACGAATATCTACGTTATTCAGGATAAATAGCAAATCCCGGGGTCTTCTTAATTTATTTAACGATTAACAGTCAACTTTCTGTTTTTAATTTTTATTAGTTTTGATTTCGAAATAAGACAGAAATGGGAAAAGCTGTAATTACTTTCGGCGAGATTATGTTAAGGCTTGCGACTCCTGACAGACAGAGGTTTACGCAGGTCTCGGAACTGAAAGTCTCCTTTGGGGGAGGTGAGGCCAACGTTGCGGTGTCGCTTGCTAATTTCGGAATACCGGTTCAATATGTGACCCGGCTGCCGCAGAACGACCTTGGCAGGGCGGTAATTATGGAACTGAGGAAATATGACGTTGGTACAGATCATATTTTATGGGGAGGAGACAGGCTGGGTATTTATTTCCTTGAAACCGGGTCCAATGCGCGTCCGAGCAAAGTTATTTATGACAGGGCCCACTCGGCAATTGCCGAAATCAAACCGGGCATGGTGGACTGGGATAATGTCTTTGGCAATGCAGGCTGGTTCCACTGGACGGGAATAACTCCCGCCATTTCAGAGGGTGCGGCAGGCGCCTGCCTTGAAGCCGTGAAAAAGGCCAGGGAGAAAGGTCTTACAGTATCATGCGACCTTAATTTCAGGAAGAACCTGTGGAAATGGGGTAAGAGCGCATCGGAAGTTATGCCCGCCCTCGTTGAAAACTGTGATATCATTCTGGGCAACGAGGAGGATGCAGAAAAGGTGTTCGGCATTAAGCCGGGAAAAACAGATGTTTCTGCCGGAAAGGTAGAGGGCTCACAATATGAGGAAGTGTGCCGTAAGCTTAAAGAGAAATTCCCGGGAGCCGGGAAAATAATTATTACCCTTCGCGGTTCAGTCAGCGCCGACCATAATACATGGTCAGGCATCCTCTATAACGGGTCAGAGTTCTTTCATGCCCCTGTTTACCAGATCACCCATATCGTCGACAGGGTGGGAGGGGGCGACTCATTTATGGGCGGACTTATATACGGACTGCTGAGCTTTCCGGGCGACGACCAGAGAGCCCTTAATTTTGCGGTTGCCGCATCCTGCCTTAAACACACAATTCATGGCGACTTCAACCTTGTCTCAGTGACCGAGGTCGAACAACTTATGAAAGGAGATGCTTCAGGAAGGGTTGTCAGATAATCAAAAGAATCCCATGAAAACAGGATTACTCTTACCGGCTGCTTTCCTGCTGCTAATACTCTTGCCGGGTTATGAAACCAATACTTCCGGCGGAATTGCGGTATGGTCAAAAACATATTCCTCGATTCTGAAAAGCATCAGGGCCCCGAAATTCAAAGGAAAAACCTATAACATAATTTCCTTCGGAGCCGTAGTGAATGATTCTACACACCTGAATACGGAAGCGATAAACAATGCCGTCTCGGAATGCAGTTCGAAGGGAGGAGGTACTGTGCTCGTTCCGGAAGGAAGGTGGCATACCGGGCCAATCGTGCTCAAAAGCGGTGTGAACCTGCATGTTGCGGAAGGAGCTGTCCTGATATTTACCTCCGACGTCAGGGAATATCCTCAGGTGCTGACCAGATGGGAAGGCATAGACTGTTACAATACCTCTCCTATGATCTATGCCTACGGTCAGGAGAACATCGGTATTACCGGGAAGGGGACAATAGACGGAGGTGCATCCCGAAGCAACTGGTGGGGAATGCCTCGGTTATCCCCTGTTGCAGGCAAGCCTGTCAGGGGACGTCCGCTGCTGATGGAATACAACGAGAACGGAACACCCGTGGAACAACGCCTCTTCGGACCCGGCGATAATCTCCGCCCCCAGCTGATAAACCTTTATAAGTGCAAAAACATTATTATAAGCGACCTTACACTTGTACGACCTGCATTCTGGACTATCCACCCTCTGATGTGCGAGAATCTTACTGTAAGAGGGGTTACCATTAAGACCGAAGGAGCCCCCAACGGCGATGGATGCGACCCTGAATCATGCAAAAATGTTCTAATCGAAGGGTGTTTCTTCAATACCGGCGATGATTGTATCGCAATAAAATCGGGAAGAAACGGCGATGGAAGAAGATGGAACATCCCGAGCGAAAACATTATTGTGCGTAACTGCCGGATGCAAAACGGTCACGGAGGAGTGGTAATAGGAAGTGAGATTTCGGGAGGTTTCAGGAACCTGTTTGTTGAAAACTGCATAATGGACAGCCCCGAACTCGAAAGAGTAATCAGGTTGAAAACAAACAACTGCAGGGGAGGAACAATAGAAAATCTCTATGTCCGCAATGTTGAAGTTGGACAGTGCAGCGAATCGGTATTACACATAAACCTTCTTTATGAACCCGGAGAACCATGCAGAAGAGACTTTCCTCCGTTGGTCAGAAATATATATCTTGAAAAGGTCAACAGCAAAAAGAGCCGGTACGGAGTTTATATAGCTGGCTATAACGATACGGAAAATATCAGTAACATCAACCTCGTAAACTGTAAATGGGAAAACGTAAGGGAAACCAACAGGATAGACGGCAGGGTGGCCGGACTTACTTTTTCCGGAACAACCATAAACGGGGTTGAAGTGAAATAAAAAACTGTTTTTGGTATACTGTTTAATTTTAATTATAAAAAATATCTGACCATGAAAAAATCTCTGTTAAGTGTATTTATTATTGTCCTGTTTATCACTTCATCATTTGCCCAGCAGAAGGACGGTTACGTTTTTACCATAAAAAAGGAAATGGCATGCACCCCTGTAAGGAACCAGTCTTCTACAAGTACCTGCTGGTGCTTCTCGGGTATTTCCATGCTTGAATCCGAATTGCTGAGGACGGGGAAGAAGCCTGCCGATATTTCGGAAATGTTTGTCGTAAGACTCGCATATGAGAAGAAAGCCGATATGCACATAAGAATGCATGGCAGTTCAAATTTTGCCGGCGGCGGAGAATATGGTGATGTGCTCACAATCTGCCGCGAATATGGTCTTGTTCCCGAATCTGTCTACCCCGGATTAAACTATGGTGATAAGAACCATAACCACGGAGAACTTGATGCGGTACTGAAAGGATATGTCCAGAAGCTGACTGAACGATCACGTCTCTCCACTGCCTGGATGAACGGCTTCAGGGGTATACTTGATGCATATCTTGGCAAAGTGCCCCAGTCTTTTACATGGGAAGGGAAAACATATACACCGGCTTCCTATATAAAGGAACTCGGTATTAATCCTGATGATTACATCACCTTCACCTCCTTTACCCACCATCCCTTTTATGAAAAGTTTGCACTTGAAGTGCCTGATAACTGGGCGGCCGGACTCTTCTATAACCTGCCTCTGGCGGAGATGATGCAGGTTATTGACAACGCCCTTGAGAACGGTTATACTGTTGCATGGGCAAGTGACGTAAGCGACAGGGGATTCTCGCAGAAGGAAGGCGTGGCCGTTGTTCCTGAAAAAGAGTGGAGTGAAATGAGTGCCGAGGAAGCTGAGAATGTCTTTAAGGCACCGGTAAAACAGAAAGAGATAACCCAGGAAATGCGTCAGAAAGAGTTTGACAACTTTTCGACAACCGACGATCATGGAATGCATATAGTGGGTATTGCCACTGATCAGGCCGGAAACATATATTATAAGGTAAAAAACTCCTGGGGTGAAACAGGAAAATACAAAGGATTCATTTACGTCTCGAAACCTTTTGTAGCCCTTCGCACCACCAATTGTATGGTAAATAAAAACGCCGTACCGGCTGCCATAGCACAGAAACTGGGATTAAAGTGAACTTATACAATTAAGTTCAGGTTCACGAAGATCATATTTTTTCTGCCCCCCTTTATATTTCCCCCCAAATGGGGGGAATTTTTTTTGTGTCTAATCCTAAAATGGGTTGACAAAACATTGAAAACAGAGAACTAAAAGCGGTACATGATAAAGGCGACCTCTTCCCCTTCTCCATTTGGAGAGGGGGACTGAGGGGGAGAGGCAAAAAAGGAGAAGGAGCCGGACTGCAGGGCAGGAGAACCCCCGGTCCCGGGGGAGGGATTATTCGCTCATTTCATTCGCTCATGATCCCGTAGTGGGGGAACCTGCACCGGCCGGCAAGATTCAGCATTCGCTGAATCTATTGTGTTATTGCCTGTCTGTTCGCAAGTGCGTGGCACTGCTCACCTCCAGTCAAAAACACAAAAGGGCTGATTTCATCAGCCCTTTGCCTGCCGGTGCGGAGAAAGAGAGGGCCGAGCGGAAAGTCCCGACATGTTATGTCGGGACCGCGAAGGAGCCGGACTGCAGGGCAGGAGAACCCCCGGTCCCGGGGGAGGGATTATTCGCTCATTTCATTCGCTCATGATCCCGTAGTGGGGGAACCTGCACCGGCCGGCAAGATTCAGCATTCGCTGAATCTATTGTGTTATTGCCTGTCTGTTCGCAAGTGCGTGGCACTGCTCACCTCCAGTCAAAAACACAAAAGGGCTGATTTCATCAGCCCTTTGCCTGCCGGTGCGGAGAAAGAGGGATTCGAACCCCCGGTCCCGAGGTATCGGGACAACGGTTTTCAAGACCGCCGCATTCGACCACTCTGCCATTTCTCCGGGCGCAAATATAATATTTTTATCATTTAAAGGTATTTTTAATCACGATAACTGTTTATGCTACAGTAAATCAGATATATACAAAATTTTTCAACAGTTAATTAACAGCATGTCATTAACTGGAATCGCTGGAGTCCTCAATTTATCAGGGTCTGAAACATGCAGGAAAAAATATTTTCGTCAAAGAAAAACCGCGTTTCATCTTTAAATCGGCACTATTTGCGGAAAAAAGCAAAAATAAATTTGCATATGAATTAAAATGAAATAAATTTGTATTTAATAATGACTTATAGGTCTAACTCTAAAATTTTCTAATTATGACAAAAAAAGAATTGGTAGAAGCAATTGCTAAGGATGCAGGCGTTTCCAAAAAGGCTGCCGGTGTGGCACTGAACTCATTCGTTACCGCTGTTGGTAAAGCAATGAAAAAAGGCCAGAGACTTCAGCTCCCGGGCCTTGGCACTTTCTCAGTAGTTAAAAGAAGTGCAAGGGTTGTACGTAACCCGCGTACAGGCGCTAAACTGAATGTTCCGGCCAAGAAAGTGGTTAAATTCAAACCGGCTCCTGCATTGAACAAAGGTCTTTAATCTGCTGTATGTCAGATTTAAAACCCCTGCCCGTCAGACAGGGGTTTTTTATTTCACATGAGCAATGTTTGTTTGACTTTCGGTTTTTTTATTATTTTTGATCGTTTATAACCACCTGTCGGGCTATATATGAATTGTATTATAGTAGATGACGATAAAATCAGCTGCAAAGTTCTTGAGAACTTTGTCAGAAAATCGCCCTCCCTCAATCTGGCAGGTGTATTCAGCGATTCAATCTCGGCACGCAACATTCTTTCGCAGAGAACCGATATTGAACTGGTATTTCTCGATATAGAGATGCCCGAAATGGACGGCTTCGACTTCATAGGAAGCCTTGAAACGCCGCCGAATATCATTGTCGGTTCTTCTTCAGAATCCTATGCAAGGAAAGCATTCGACTTTAACGTGGTTGATTATCTGATGAAACCCGTTACCTATGCTCGTTTCTGCAAGGCTATTGACAAAGCTTTTAAATATTACTCGAGAAAAGAAACTCAGAATTCTGCCGAAGAGGAGATATTTATTAAAAAGGGATCCTCGCTGGTGAAACTGAAAATAAGGGAGATCGTTTACGTGGAGGCACTCGAGAATTACGTGACTCTTCATACGGAAAACGACCAGTTTACCATCCATTTTACGATGAAAGCCATCGAAGACCATATGCCCGCCGGCATGTTTGTAAGAGTCCACCGTTCATACATCGTAAACAAAAGCATGATCCAGGCAATAAAAGATAATTCCCTCGATCTGCTTGTCGCAGGCAACATTATAAGCATACCTGTCGGTAAATCTTTCAGGGACGATCTGCTTGAGGATATAAATGTAATGGCCAGGTAAGGTTAATTCTTCATGATAAACGACCGCAGGCTTTTCCTTGAAATGCTGGGGCAGACTTCATCAGCCCCGCTTGCAGTGGAAATTGCACGTGGAGAGGGCGTTTATCTTTTTAGTCCCGACGGCACTAAATATATTGATCTGATATCAGGGGTTTCGGTAAGCAATACAGGTCACCACCATCCGGATGTTGTTGCCGCCGTTAAGAAACAGGTTGACTCTCATCTCCATCTTATGGTTTACGGGGAGTATATTCAGAGCCCCCAGGTGAGATACGCGGCGGACATTCTTGCCCTGCTCCCCGCAAATCTCAACATGTGTTATTTTGTAAATTCAGGCAGCGAGGCAGTGGAAGGCGCCCTCAAACTGGCAAAGAGATTCACCGGCAGAAGCAGGATAGTATCCTTCTTCAATGCATATCACGGAAGCACACACGGCGCCCTGAGCGTGACGGGTTCAGAAACACTGAAAACAAAATTCAGACCTCTTCTGCCCGATGTTTGGTTTATTCCATTCGGTGATATCGCTTCACTTGAAGAAATTGACCGTAACACCGCCTGCGTAATTGCAGAACCTGCACAGGCAGAGGCCGGAGTAATATGGCCATCAGGTGATTTTCTCATCAGGCTCAGGCAGAAATGCAATGAAACCGGCGCCCTGCTCATATTTGATGAATCGCAGACGGCTTTCGGACGTACAGGGAAGATGTTTGCTTTCGAATGGACGGGCGTAACTCCGGATATTCTTGTACTGTCAAAAGCCCTGGGAGGAGGCATGCCCCTCGGTGCTTTTATATCACCCCAGGAGGTAATGCTTTCACTCACAAAAAACCCTGCACTCGGCCATATAACAACATTCGGCGGTCATCCGGCATCATGTGCGGCCGGAATGGCATCTCTGGGGGTTATTACACGTGATGAACTCCATATTAAAGCCGTTGAAAAATCGGAGCTGTTCAGAAAATTTCTGGCAAACGGCACCGTTAAGGAAATAAGAGGTAAAGGTCTCCTGCTGGCTGCCGAAACAGGCAACCGGCACCTTACGGAGCAGATAATAAGAAAGGCGCCGGAATACGGACTCCTGCTCGACTATTTTCTGTTCTGCGACACCGCCTTCAGGATCGCCCCCCCTCTTACCATAAGCAATGATGAGATAGCTGAAGCATGCGAAAAACTAAATGCTCTCTTAAAAAGCCTCAAATAAGATGAACCGGACCTTAAAGAGATATACCTTATTATTAATTGCGATTTATGCAGGTATCATTTCTTTTGCACAGACAGAAGATGCTTTTCTGAAAAAACATTTTTCACGGCTTCGTGAAAACATACCCGACGCTCAGAAACTGATAATCATAGATTCGGTAAAGAAAATCCTCTCAGACTATTCCGTTTCCGATTCAGTATTTAAGCATCGTTTCACTGATCTGAGGTTTCTCGGTCAGATTACTTCTCCGGATTCACTGGTCAAACTGCTTTCCTGGAATCTTGTCCTTACAGATGGCGCCAACAGGTACTATTGCTTCTTTATAAAACGCAACGACAAAGTTTCTTCTCCTTCAAGCCTGTTCATTGAAGGTGAGTACAGGGAAGAACCGCCTGAAAAGAATAAGGTATATTCCGCAGAAGACTGGTACGGCAGCCTCTATTATGATCTGAGACCTTTTATTTCCTCAGGCAGGAAAAATTATATCCTCCTTGGACTGGATTACGGAAATTCACTTGTCACCAGAAAAATTATCGAGACATTATATTTTGATGAGCATGGGTTGCCGCATTTTGGCGCCGATTGTCTTTCGGACGGCAAATCTCTGTCCAAAAGAGCCATTTTCGAATACTCATCTTCTGCCGTAATGTCCCTTAAATTTGAGTCCGATTCGCTGATCGTATTTGATCATCTTTCACCCTTTTCACCTGATCTGAAAGGTAACTACCAGTTCTACGGTCCTGATTTTTCTTTCGATGCCTATTTACTGAGAAACGGAATATGGTACTTTAAACCCGATATTGATATAAAAAACAGGAAAAAATAAATAAAATGGCTTTGAAACCCGTAACCAGAATTTTATGCCTTGACGATCACCGGAATTTTTCGGATGAAATCCGCAAAAGGTTCTCCGATGCTTCAAGGTATGAAGTATCTGTTTTTCATAACGGGGAAGAACTGCTTAAGAATATTCCGGCAGGAAAACCCGGATCGGTTTGCCGTGTTGTGATTATCGGGTTACATGATACCGCAGAAAGCCGGGCTGCCTCAGAAGTTCTGGTGGAAAAGATTAAGTCAAACGACCCCTCTGCCGGAATACTGTTGGTGGTAAACCCCGATAAAATTGAAGAGGCAAGAAAAGAACTCCGTTTCAATATTGATGGCTTTATCCCCAGAAACTCAAATATGGTGCTGAGGGTACATAATGCGGTAAAGAAACATATAAGTGAATATAATCTCGACAAATACCGTAGGCGCAGGAGAATCTCTGTTATGGTTCTTGCTGCGGGTTTACTCACAGCCCTTATCATACTGATTATTGCCAGATTCAGATTCCCTCTCTATTTCTGAGCAGATGCCGCCAATGCCGGCGATCTGCCGTGGCGGACACAATTTTTTTACCGGTACACCCTGTTGCCGGTTCAGGATACGGCATATCTGCTGTAAAGAGCCATGAATAATGACTATTTGTCAGTTATTCCTTTCCGGCACGGCTTTTGAAACACAGGCTGTGTTTTTATGTATAACCTAAAACCATGTAAACTATGCAGAAAGGCAAAATAGGAGTAACTACAGAAAACATTTTTCCGATAATCAAAAAGTTTCTCTATTCAGATCATGAAATTTTTCTCCGCGAGTTAATATCCAATGCTGTCGATGCAACCCAGAAGCTGAAAACTCTCTGCAGCACCGGCGAATTTAAATCAGACCCGGGCGATCTCACAATCAGAGTGGCTGTCGACAAAAAGAAAAAGACAATCACCGTGTCTGACAGCGGGATAGGAATGACTTCCGAAGAACTTGATAAATACCTGAACCAGATTGCCTTTTCTAGTGCCAATGATTTCCTTGAAAAATACAAAGACCAGGCAAACTCAATCATAGGTCATTTCGGTCTCGGGTTCTATTCCTCTTTCATGGTTTCCGACAAAGTTGAGGTAATTACAAAATCTTATATCGATAATGCAAAATCAGTAAAATGGACCTGCGACGGAAGCCCCGAGTTTACGATCGAAGAGGCCGAAAGAGAAAAGAGAGGTACTGATGTTATCCTGTATATCGACAAGGAGTCGAAAGAATTTCTCGAGGAGGAGAGGATAGAAGGCATCCTTAGAAAATATTGCAAATTCCTTCCCGTTGAGATAGCTTTCGGAAAGGAAAAGGAATGGAAAGACGGCAAATATGTTGATACAGGAAAGGACCGTATTATAAACAATACAAAACCTGCCTGGACCCGCAAACCATCAGAACTTAAGGATGAAGACTACGTCAGCTTCTACCATGAACTCTACCCTGCCGGCGATGAACCTCTTTTCAATATCCATCTCAATGTAGATTATCCTTTCAAGCTGACAGGGATACTATATTTCCCCCGTATCAAGAATAATCTTGAGATACAGAAAAACAGGATTCAGCTCTACTGCAACCAGGTGTTTGTCACCGATTCAGTGGAAGGCATCGTTCCTGAGTTTATGACTCTGCTTCACGGTGTTATTGATTCGCCTGATATACCACTGAACGTTTCCAGAAGTTACCTTCAGAGCGATTCGAACGTTAAAAAGATTTCGGCACACATCACCAAGAAGGTTGCTGACAGGCTGGCCGAAATATTCAAAAAGAGCAGGGATGATTTTGAGAAAAAATGGGATGATCTCAGGCTTTTCATCGAATACGGGATGATAACCGATGAAAAATTCTATGAAAAGGCTTCAAAATTTGCTCTGGTTAAGAATACTGAAAACAAATATTTCACCTATGAGGAATATGAAAAACTAATAAAGGAGAACCAGACCGATAAGCATAATACTCTCGTGTATCTTTATGCAACCGACAGGGAGGAACAGTATGCCTATATCGAAAAAGCAAAAGCCAAAGGATATGATGTCCTGTTGCTGGACGGACAACTGGATATTCACCTCGTTAATTTCCTTGAAACGAAATTTCAGCAGTCAAGGTTTGTCAGGGTTGATTCAGATGTAATAGAACGTCTCATTCAGAAGGGTGAGGAGAAGACCTCAAAACTGTCGGCTGAACAGCTGGATGATATAAAATCATTGTTCAGGAGCCAGGTGAGAGAGGGCGAAAACTTTGTGATTGTACAGGAACCGCTCGATGAGAGTGATGCCCCGGTTATCATCACAAGGTCTGAATACATGAGAAGGATGAAAGATATGTCGCAGCTCGGAGGAGGATTCACTTTTTACCGCGATCTGCCCGATTCATACAGCCTCGTCATAAACTCAAATCATAAACTTGTTGAGAAACTGTCGGAGAAGATGAATAAAGAGCTTGAATCTTTCCTGAAGGAAAATTCCGCAGAGACCGGTAAACTGAAGGAAGAGGCTGATTTTCTGGAGAAGGAGCACAAGGGGAAAAAGGATGATGAGATAAGCCAGGCAGAAAAGGATGACCTTAAGAAACTCAGGGATGATATCGATAAAAAGAAGAAGGAAAGGGAGGAGGAAATATCAAAATTCGGGAAAGATGAAAAACTGGTCCGTCAGCTTATCGACCTGGCCCTGCTCTCAAATAATATGCTGAAAGGCGAAGATCTGAGTACTTTTGTTAAAAGGAGCATCGAACTGCTCTGATAACTTTACATAAACCTTGCAGCTTCGCTTTTAAGAAATTCAATGGCCGTTTTGGTCGGCTCCTTCTCAAGCTCCATAACTTTCTCAAGAAGGCGCCGGCTGAATTCCAGCCCTGTTGCACCTTCGGGCAGCTTCTCAAACTCGGTATTGATGAGTTTAACGGTATTTGACCTGGCATTTTTCACTACTTCCCATGCCTGCTGGCTTACGTAAATCTGCTGCGAAAGATTATGCTCAAATTCACCCCTGATTCCTGATAACAGATTGCCGTGAAGCTGTGCAGCCGACATCCCCGGCGAATGAACCCTTACGATAAGCGATTCAAGTGAGATTCGCTCAAGGAACAATACCAGTCTTTCGTAGGCCTGAAGTCTGATAGGGGTTATCGTCCTGTTATTCTGGAGAATAAGCTCCTGCCTTCTTTTTTCCTGATCGTTAATGATCAGTTTCCTCAGCACCAGGTATGATGCCAGTAAAACAAGCAGGGCAGGGATCGTAATCAAAAGGATATCATAAACCATTTCCATGGCATTAGTTTTATTATACAAACCTAAGGTTTTCTTTTGATAATGGCAATTAAATGACAGGTTACACCGCCGCCGTTTTTTTTTAGTTATTAATTTCTACATTTGGTTCATAAAAGAATGAAAAGCCATGGAATACTTATCTGATCTGGTTAAGTCTTTATCCGATTCACAGACACTGGCAATGGCCCAGAAGAGCAGGGAACTTAAGGCGAGGGGTATTGATGTCATCAATCTCAGCCTGGGAGAACCTGATTTTGACACTCCCGACGATATTAAGGAGGCGGCTAAAAAGGCAATCGATGAGAATTATACCAGATACCCTCCGGTGCCGGGCTACAGTGATTTGAGGGAAGCCATTTCCAAAAAGTTTCTGGAAGAGAACGGACTGCATTATTCACCTGACCAGATTATTGTTTCCGCAGGCGGCAAGCATTCTCTGGCCAACGTGATACTTACAATAGTTAATCCGGGCGAGGAAGTAATTCTCCTTGCTCCCTACTGGGTGAGTTATTACGACCAGGTACTGCTGGCCCGCGGAAAGCCTGTAGTGATTCAGACAAAACTGGAGAATGATTTCAAGGTTAAGCCCGAACAGCTCGAAAAGGCAATAACGGGAAAGACAAGGCTTATCATCTTCAATTCCCCTTCCAATCCTACCGGAATGGTTTACACGAAGGAGGAGATGTCGGAAATTGCGGCAGTGGTTGAAAGAAACCCCGGTATTTTTATTATTTCTGACGAGATATATGAACATATCATTTTCTCACAGAAGCATGTAAGTATGGCTTCGTTCGAAAACATTCACGACAGGGTTATAACGGTGAACGGGGTTTCAAAGGCTTATGCCATGACGGGCTGGAGGATAGGCTATATAGGTGCGCCGTTATGGATAGCAAAAGCCTGCAACAAGCTCCAGGGGCAGGTCACTTCCGGAGTATGTTCTGTTGCGCAGAGAGCTGCACTGGCCGCTCTTCAGAGCAAAAGCGATTCAAGGGAAAAGATGCGCAGGGCCTTTATGCGCAGGCGCGATCTGATATGTTCCCTCCTTTCGGAAATAAAAGGCCTTAAGGTAGGAGTCCCGCAGGGAGCTTTTTACGTAATGCCTGATATCAGCTGGTTTATCGGAAAAAGAAATGGTGATTTCACCATCGCCGGTTCAGATGAAATGGCTCTTTATCTGCTCGATAAAGCCAGGGTGGCAGTGGTGGGAGGAGCCGCCTTCGGAGCTCCCGAGTGCATCAGAATTTCTTATGCAGCGTCGGACCAGCAGATTACCGAGGGAGTAAAAAGGATTAAAGAAGCCCTGGGGGAGCTTCATTAATACCTGTTTCTCGAAATGACCTCCTCGGGAGGTTTGCGTTTTTTGGTGCGGGTCTCTCCGGCAGGGTAGCCGATGGTAATTATCAGCTCCACCCTTTTTGATGCAGGGATACCAAGTATTTTTCTTACCATCGGCTCGTCAAACCATCCTATCATGCACGATCCAAGACCTTCGGCTGCAGCCTGGAGACAGATATTCCCGGCCGCGATGCCTATGTCTATAAGTGAGTAGTCTTTATCCTTTATAGTTGAGCCGATCCGTGAAGAGAGATTTGGTTTTTCCCTGACAATAACAATATTTATCTGAGCCTGTGACACGAAAGAATTCATGCCCAGGATTTTTGCCGATGCAGCCTCGGCGAGTTTCATTATCAGGTTCCTGTCGTCGACCACAATGAACTTCCAGGGCTGGGCGTTGCAGGCCGAAGGGGATAATCTGCCTGCCTCGAGTATCCTGCCGAGCTTTTCTGATTCAACGGGCTGATCTGTATATTTCCTGTCACTCTGCCTTTTCCTGATAAGATCAAGCATTTTTTCACCTTCACCCATGGTATTCAGTTCTTTTTTATCCATACTATTGAGCCTTCCCTGTATTCTGTTACTGGTTTCGGATTACGGTTATTCCGGGAATAATTGGGAATTGCCAGCAGGGGAGATCCGTCGGCCCAGGTTCCTTTTACCGTCATCACCCCTCCGAGCAGTTTGCCGTCCCACTCTGCTTTCAGAGGCTGTGGTCCTATAGCCTGATGAATATCTTTCTGGTCAATTTCCTCAACGTTATATACCAGGGGGCCGTATTTTATTGCAATCCTTCCACGGTTTGCCTCCACTCTGTCGTCTGATGTAATTACCTGCACTTCCATTGGTATCTCAAGGTCAACCGCATCGCCCGCCTTCCATTTTCTTGTGATGGAGGCGTACCCGTTTTTCACTGCAGGGTTGATGGTTTCGCCGTTCAGTTTCATCGAGATATATCCCTTTACCTCCGGTGAGGGAGTGTAGAGTTCGCTGGTATGACGATCGGGGATGCGGATGAACAGCGAGAATTCTTTCTCCGACTCCGGGTTGACGATTAATCTTATTTTACCGCTCCACGGGTAATCTGTTTCCTGCACCATCTCAACGTCTGTGCCTGCTACCCTGTCCACTTTAATGGTGCTTCCTGCAAACATGTTTACGTATATTCCGGAATCACTTTTTACGTATGTCCAGGTGGGCATCATCAGGAGCGTTCTGGGTATATTGCCTACGCAGCATGGGCATACATGCCAGTCGTACCTGCTTCTTGATGAGTTCAGCTCGTTGGTATATGTGAAATTTTTACCTTCGAGGTCGAGGGCGCCGAGAAGGGCGTTGTACATTGTTTCCTCGTAAAGGTCGGCAAACCGGGCGTCGTGCCATGCGATATTCATTTTGTGCTGGAAGAAGATCAGTCCGCAGCTTGAACAGGATTCGCAATATGAATTATGCCGCAATGAATAATCGGGTCCGAATCCTTCCGATGTCTCTCCGCTGCCTATTCCTCCGGTGATGTAATATTTCCTGTTTACGATGTTATCCCAAAGCGACATAGCTGCCGAATGGTAATCGGTATCATGGTTTTCCGCGGCGATATCGGCCATGGCCGAATAGAGGTAGACCGCCCTTACCGCATGCCCGACAGCTTCATATTGTTCGGTGACGGGCACATGGCTCTGGCTGTATTCATTTCCTCCTTTTCTGCAATCCATCAGGTATTTTGAAAGAGCGATAAACC
>ERZ795052.1563-NODE-1563-length-30393-cov-5.607819_pt1 | contig 30393 bp, 30 predicted proteins | sample MGYA00375136_ERZ795052 | MGnify/ENA primary metagenome ERZ795052 (study PRJEB30181, sample SAMN05720156) | activated sludge metagenome | isolation source: Anaerobic digester | place: Japan | collected 2015-05-26 ... | reverse complement strand
CCCGATTTCGATTTCGGCGGGCGTGTCCATGCCAACGGAAACCTGTTCCTATCCACGCGCGCAAGCTCCGGCTTGACTTTCCATGCAAAAGTCAGCGCCGCCGGCGAAATCATCCGGAAGGTGATGCTCAACGGACAACCGACGGAGCCTGACCGAGCGGGCCCTATTTGGATTCCTACGGCTCCGGGAGGATGCGACGGGCGGCGGCCCGCCTGTCGTGATTTGCAGGAAAACGAAGGGAGCAAAGTTCGGGGCCCTGACAGCGAGGACAATCCGAACTGGTACCACCTTTCCACCACCGTTTACAACGGGATGGTGATCAGCCGCTCGACCGGGGCGAAGCGTTTGGATTTGCCCTTTGTACAAGAAGGCGTCGGTTCGGTGCAAATCATCCGGCGCCCCCAGGAGGGGGGAGTTGAGCCACCCTCACTCAGTGCTTCGCGATTGCACTCGCAGGCACAACTTCGCGTTCTCTTGAGTGACGATCCGAGCGAACTCCCCGACGGGGCGGTACGGCTCGCCAACCAGAGCCCCTACTTCGAGGGTGGAACCTACGGTGAGACCGATACTGCGTTCGCCGAGGGAAACACTTCGTGGGATAGTGATTTTGTGCGTCCGCCGGGTGCTCCTCCTAGCGGATCCTGGCCTCTGATCGACGGCTACCTGGTTGTCCAGGCTCTTCGGACAAGCGGTGTCTATGAAAACGTGACCATGGAATGGCTCAATCTGGGCATAGCTCGGGAGAATGCTCAAGCCATTCTCCGGTTTCAGTCGCTGAAAGACACGAACGGTGACGGGAGCCCGGACTACAGTGCGACACCGTCCAACTTAAGAAGACCGGATCGATTTCTCCCTCTCAATCTTTACGATCCGCGGGAAGGAGAGGTCCGGGATATCAGCCGGGGCAGTTCGGACACGACGGGAGCCATAGGGGGGATCTTCAGTGTCGTAGAGCTGGACGTGAACAATCTTCGCCGCTGGTTGTCGGGGGAGATCGGTGCCACCGGCGGGCAAGTGGAGTACGAGAGCAGGAACGGTTACATTCTCTATTTTTCGGACCGGCGGGGAATGCTCCCGGGATCCGAGGGAAAAGACGGAACGTACGGCTTTGAGGACATCATCAATCCGGGCGATCCTAACGGACTTCCGGACGGAGCTTACCATCCGGCCGAGGATGTCAATGACAACGGTGCCCTCGACACCTATGGCGGCGGTAATCTGGGAGATGGATTCGGGGCGGCGAACGGTAACCCCACCACGCGGGTCAACCTGATGCGGGTGGGAAGAAAGAACCGGGTGACAGGCGCCCGCCACGCGGTGAAACTGGTCAACGGTCGGGTCGGCAACCTTCCCGCACGGCCCGACGGTGGCGGAGGATTCACGGTGGCTTCCGAGAATCCGGTCTACGTGCAAGGTAACTACAACGCGGACTCCAGCGGCTTTTCCTCGGGATCGCACGTCAGTGCGTCAATCATCGCCGACGCGGTTACGTTGCTCTCGAATGCTTGGCGCGACATTGCCAGCTTCAAGCATCCTACGTATTTGGGTTCAGGATCTTGGCGTCAAGCAGCGGATACTTGGTACCGAATGGCGGTTGCGGGAGGAAAGAATAAGCCGTTCGACCGTCCTTCCTGGGGAAGCGAAGAGTACGGGCTGGACGGAGGCACCCACAACTTTCTACGGTACATCGAGGATTGGTCTAACGCCCAGTCCCACTACAAGGGATCGCTGGTCAGCTTGTACTTCTCTCAGTATGCGGTCGGCATTTACAAATGCTGCGAGGCCGTTTACAAAGCCCCGGTGCGTGACTACAGTTTTGACTCCGACTTCTTGGAACCTCAGAAATTGCCTCCGGGGACACCAATGTTCAAGGATATTGTAAATCTGGGATTTCGGCAGATCTTCCAGGTTGAGGATACCGATTGAGTGGACGAGCCCTCGATGCTGTGGCGGCCGCCAGCTTACGGTTCTCAAGGCGCCGGCCAAGCTCGAGGGCACGTCCGATAAACAGTCAGGTGTGTCCCCGACTCACCGTTCATCGGCGGACGGACCGTAAATGGAGGGTACGGGAATGTCCAGGAGCCGCAAGTAAACGGCCAGCTGTCCGCGGTGATGGATCAAGTGGTGGAGAATCATGCCTCGAGCTACGCCATGGCGAGGCTGCTTGAAGATAATCTCTTCCCCCGCCTTGAGCGACCACAATTCGGCAAGGAACTCGTCGTCGGACTTCTCCAGTCGGGAGCAGGCGTTGCGAACGCTCTGTTGAAAGCGCTGAGTCACTTCCGCTGGATCGGAGGCGATCCAAGGACGGTAGTCGCCTCCGAAGACGAGCTCCGGTGCGGTCAACAGTGGTTCCGCCAATTCGGGAATTGTGGCGATGTGCGACGCCAGTTGTCCAAGGCTCATCGACTTCGGGTGAGGTTTCCAATCCCATCGTTCTTTTGGCAGCCTCTCAAGGAGTTTCTGGGTGGTAGCGGCCTCATGTTGGAGGTCTTGCTGGATAATTCGACCCATCGAAGGTAATGCTGACATAATGCCTCCTCATTTGGTGGTTAAATTCAAGAGTCCTTACTATTTAATCATAGCGACGCTCCGGGGAATTTCGGTGGTCCCCCGACCGCGCCGGCGGCCGACGGCTTCCGTTTGAAGCTGCGAGTTCGGGCTCCGACAGACGCAGTAGTCGATTTAGGAGGCAGAACTCGTGGGAATGGACCTATTAGGGGTAATATCCGCGGGTACGGGTGCACCGCAGTTTGGACCCGCGGGCCCGGAGCCGTGGAGGGCACTAATCTATTGCGACAAAACCCGGCATACGGCGGCCACGAGCTCGCTCGGGCGGAAGGGTTTTTCCAAAACGAGCCAAGGCAGATCGGGTGTGCTGCATTCCCCGCCCGTGGTTACTATGACGCGAAGAGACGGATCTCTCGTGCAGGCTTGCTCGATGAAAGGCACACTGCTTTCTGTTTCCAAGTGGAGATCCGCTACCAAAACATGAAACGGTTCTCGTCCCTCCAGGTGTGCAAAAGCTTCCTCAAGGTTTGCTGCCGTCACCACAGTGAAACCGGAAGCTTCGAGGACTCCCTCCATAAGATGGCAAAGCACCGGCTCGTCTTCTACGAGCAGAATTGTTTCCCGCATAGGTACCAGGAATGATGCAGTTAATGTCGTAGTTTCCGAATTTCTCGACTCCCCACAGCTTGATTGGTGGAACAAAGAGAAGTCTGTAGTTTCGCCTACTTCGTTTTACGCTACCACAATAATCGCGGAACACGAAGAATAAAGAGGCAGGAGTCTCGCATAAAGTAAAATTCTGGAAGTCGTGGAGCGGGTCGACCCAAGAGCCGTAGCGATGGTTCGCTAAGTGCGACGACCGACTTGCAGCGCCTTGGCTTCAGTGCTTTCGGGCGCTTCCCGCGTCACGGTTGAGAGTGACGACATGCAGTATGAGAATGAGCAGCACCGGACGGTTTCGTACCGTGAAATTCCTTACAACTACACGTCCGCCGACGATCAGCGGGTGGTGGAACTTCTCTTGGGAGAGGACGCCTGGCGGATTCTCGAAGATCTGCGTTGCCGACGGGTGACCGGACGCTCGGCCCGGTTGCTAATGCGGGTTTTGGGAGAGCTCTTTGTATTTCACCGTAACCCGTTTCTGAGGGAGACGCTACTCCAGCAAAGGACAAGGAGGAAGAACTGGTTCTCCGCGTGTCTGAGGGATCTGGAGCTGGTGGAGGCGAGTGCGGGTCCGAATCGGGAGGTGATCGACGTCGTCGAGCGATGCCGAGAAGAATTGTCGCGCCGGCTTGATCGACTGAACCGACTGCGGAGGGAGAGGAGGCGTCTCAGGAAATATCTGGGCGCAATCGTGGGCGGGGAAAATGTTCGTTTCGACCCTCATACTTTGGTCGCCCATTCCACGGACGCCACCGACTGGCGTCTCTATCTGCCGGAAGGCGTGGTGTTTCCAGACCGGGAAGAACAGGTCCCGCTGCTTGTCGAGACGATTCGGAAGCTTGGCTACCGAATGATTCCGCGTGGAGCGGGCACCGGACTGACCGGTGGAGCCGTGCCCACGGCCCCGGGCTGCATCATTATCAACACCGAGCGGCTGAACCGGATTCGGGGTGTTCGCCAGGTGCGCTGGAGTAACGGGGAGACGGGCTGGGTGATTTCGCTTGAAGCGGGTGTCATCACCGAAGATGCTATGCGTTACGCTTCCCGCCTCGGTCTTGTTTTTGCTACCGACCCCACCAGTGCCTGGGCCTGCACCATCGGTGGAAACATCGCTGAGAACGCCGGTGGTAAGACGGCCGTCCTGTGGGGTACCGCGATCGACAACCTCGTCAGCTTCAAAATTGCCATGCCGGATGGAGTCTTGCGGGAAGTCAAGCGCCTCGATTTCCATCCTCGGCGCATCCGGGAGGATGACGAGGTGATCTTTGGTCTGTATGAAGCGGACGGAACGCTGAGCGAGACGTTCCGCCTTTCCGGGCGGGATTTGCGGAAGCCCGGTCTCGGCAAGGACATTACGAACAAGGCTCTCGGCGGCGTACCGGGTCTGCAAAAGGAAGGAGTCGACGGGATTATTACCTCGGCTGAATTCGTCCTCCACCGGCCGTTCCCCTTTCGCCGGACGTTTTGCCTGGAGTTCTTCGGGGATTCGATGGAAGAGGCGGCCCAGATCATTGAGCGGTTCGGGCGAGAGTTTGTGGGACGGCCCGGTGCGGTACTCATGGCCCTGGAACACTTCGACGAGGAGTACGTGAAGGCCGTCGAATACCGTACAAAAGCTCCGCGAGGAGACCGTCCCAAAGCGGTTCTGCTGATGGATCTCGTCTCCGAAGAAGACTCGGAGCTTGAAACGGGAGAGAAGAGATTGCAGGCACTTGTGTCGGGGAGTAGCACTGTCTACTGCCGGGCTGCCGCCGACGAGGCCGAAGCCGAGCGTTTCTGGTCGGATCGTAAGCGTCTGGGTGCCATCGCCGCCCGCACCAACGCGTTTAAGCTGAACGAAGACATCGTTCTGCCGCTTTCCGCTCTGCCTGACTTCACCCGGTGGGTTGAATCCCGCAACGCTCAGGAGGACCGGGTGAACCAGCTCGAGCTCTTAGTCGCGCTGGAGGATCTTCTGAAGCGGCAAATAGAAGGGAAGGAGACGGAAAAGGACTTCCGCTGCGAACTGGCCCTGGAGCGGATTGAACAGGCTCACCTCCAAATCGCCTCGGCAGACGCCACCGAACTCCAAGACGAACGAGCTCTGGGAGAGCTGCGCGCCGACTTGCTAAGGTTATTGGAGCCGTTTTCCGAGATGACGCAAGCGGTTGGGCAGACGTGGCGGCACGTCCGCTCACGCCGCATCGTCATTGCCACCCATATGCACGCGGGTGACGGGAATGTGCACGTGAACATCCCCGTGTTCTCCAACGATCTCGAGATGCTTCGCCGAGCGTTTGCCGCTGCCGACGACGTCATGGCCGAGGCGGTTCGATCGGGAGGAGTGGTTAGCGGAGAACACGGTATCGGCTTCACGAAGCTGAAGTATCTGGAGCCCGTCAAGATCCAGGAGCTCGAAGCCTACCGTGATCGCGTGGATCCGGAACGCCTGATGAACCCCGGTAAATTCTCGGACCTCCGAGTGCCTCGCCTGGTGTTCACGCCTTCGTTCAATTTAATCGAGTTGGAGGCACGGATTCTCCGGTATGGACGGCTGGAGAGTTTGGCGCACCGGATTGCTCAGTGTGTGCGCTGCGGCCGCTGCAAGGTCACCTGCTGTATGTTCTATCCGGCCAAGGGACTCTTTTCGCACCCCCGCAACAAGAATCTCTCCCTCGGGGCAATCGTCGAAACGGTGCTGTATGAGACACAGCGGGCTCACTCCACCCGCTTTGAGAGTCTTCGTTACCTAAAGCATGTGGCGGAACGGTGTACGCTATGCCACCGCTGCCTAGCCCCATGTCCGGTCAAAATCGACACGGCCGAGATAACACTGGCGGAACGCGAAATTCTGGCCGGCCACGGTCTGGGAGAGAAACCTCTGGTTACCCGAACCAGCTTAGCTTACTTGGCTTCCCGCTCGGAACGGAAGAATCGGTTACTGAGGCCGATTGTCCTGGTCGGCGGGACTCGGATGCAGCGCCTGGCGCACTCTTTGCTGCCGACCGGCGTGTCGGCGGGAGTGAAACTGCCGGGAGTTCCTCCAGGGCCTCTGCCGCTTCCATCGCCACGGGATCTCCGGCGGCATTTACCGGCTTGTGGTCCCCGTCAAGCCCTTTGGTTTCGCGATGGGAACTGGGAAGAGCAACCGACGGTTTTCTACTTCCCGGGATGTGGCTCCGAGCGGCTCTTTGCAAGCATTGGAGCGGCGGCGCTCTACTTGTTGCGATCGGCGGGCTACTCCGTCGTAATTCCTCCTCCATATCTTTGTTGCGGGTTTCCGCATCGCGCGAATGCGGAAGAAGAGCTTCAACGGCGGGCGGAGTTGTTCAACACCGTAGTGTTTTCGCAGATCCGGGAAATGTTCCGGTTCCTCGACTTCGAAGCGTGTGCCTTTACCTGCGGCACCTGTCGAGAGGCGTTGGCCGAAGTACAGAAGATTTTTCAGGCTCCGGCATTGGATGTGGCGGCTCTATGGATCCGTCGGGCGGACTCCGCCGCCGCGTCGGGCGAAAGAGCTCGTACACAGCCCGATAGAACGTACATCTACCACGCACCTTGCCACGATTCGCTTGACGGCGCCGGTCTTAAGATTATCGGGGAAGCTCTGGGGGATCACGTGTTTACCTCGCCGCATTGTTGCTCGCAGGCGGGAACGTTGGCATTTACCAGCCCGGAGCTGGCCGCCGCTATGGTTGCGAAGAAGCGTGAGTCCATGAGCGAAAGTACACCGGTGGACCTCGCCGCACTCCGGGCCTGGCTGACGAATTGCCCCTCGTGCCTGCAGGGGTTGACTCGGCTGCTTGACGGACGGGCGCCGTGTCGGCATTTGGTGGAAGAGCTGGCTCTGAGCCGGGGTGGTCCAGAATGGCACAACGACCTGGCGAGACTTTTGCGAGACTGTGAGGTTGTTACATTCTGACCGGATGGGAGCCCGGCGTTTGAATCCGGAGCAATTCGAGACAGCCTGACTGTAGCCAGGAATTCCCAAATGTATGGGCTCTATTTTTCCCTCGAACTCGGTCGAGAGGCCGGCAAGTTCTCGAGGCGGCGCGATCTCTGCAGATTCAGCCTGTCTGCGGTAAGTTTTCGAGACCGAAGCCTGGAGATCGGACGCGGGTATCTTCGAGGACTTTCCGCTGATTTTCGGGCTTGAGACTCGCGGAGCCGGTGGTACCTTCGTGGTGACACGATGGTACGCAGCGCCGGCGGGGAACGCCGTGAGGGTCGAGCCCCGTGATCAAACCGCGGGGACCGGCAAATGTTTCCTCAGAAAGGCGACGACCTCGCGGCGGGCTTCCGGGGTCTCCTGGTGAGCAACGTCGTAGCGAAGCAGGCGCCAGTTTTCGGGTTTGCCCATCGCCGCATAAACCCCCCGCAGGTGCCGGTCGATCACGTCAAGGCCTTCCGGTGGTGTCAGGGGATCCCGTAATCCCGCGACGCCGAGGTGCGGACGGGGAGCGATCAGCTCGTTGATGCGGGCGGTCGTAAAGTGTTTGAGCAACCCAGGGACGTAGTAGTACAGTCCGTGCAGGCGCAAGGCCTTGCGCTCCAGCAGGGCATGGAAGTCGGTCAGACAGCAGAGATCTATCGTTACTCGTACTCGTTCATCAAGCGCCGCCAGCCACCAGGCCATCGTACTGCCCATGGACATGCCCAACGTACCGACTCTCGTTGAGTCCACCTCCGGTCGGCCGAGCAGGTAGTCCAGCGCCCGGAGACTGTCATACACCATCATTCCCCACAGCACCCGCCCCTTCCAAAGCATGGCCTTGAACAGGTCGTCTTCGGGCGTATGACTCCGTTCTCCAAAGACCCAGTGATCGATGCAGAGGGCGACGACGCCCAGCTCGGCGAAAACCTCGGCATAGGGCGGGCGCGCCAGGTATTCCCGGCCTTCCAGTAACTCCTTCTTGCCGATCTGGTAGCCGCCCCCGTGGGAATGGTTGTACAGGACGGCGGGAGCCGGTTTGTGCCGCTTCTTCGGAATTAGGAGCAATGCCGGGACCGGCTCGAGGCCGTTGAGATCCAGAACCATGCGCTCCAGGGTAAACGACCCGTGATCTTCCTCGGCTACCACCTCGGCCTGGATGGGGCGCCGCCGATCGGGGAGATCTCCCAGCAGAGAGTAGAGCAACTCTCGGGCCTGTTGAGGGGGAAGCGCTTTGTCCATGATTTCCTGGGCATTCATACCGAAGGCTCTTTCCGAGGCTGTCAACCCAAATGTCGCCGCCAGTGAACGGCAGGCGGTACGCCGTGTGCATTTCATCTCATCCTCCCGGGGTGGGTCCCACGCTCCGCGCCATCGTGCATTCCGGGAAGCCGCGTGTCAAGCCGGAAGGAGGCTTCGACGGCGAACCCGAGCAGCACGAAGAGCATTTCGGGATGGTAGAGCCGCCTCCTAGTCCATTAACAGCGTTAGTTCGGAGAAATCGGTGCCTTCCCTTGTTACCCTTCCTTCTTCAAGCCATAGGTAACGCTGACAGAGCGCTGCGGCAAAACCCACGTCGTGGGTGGCGATCAACTGAGCAGACGATTGCCGACGTAACAGCGTCCGAAGTTCCTTCCGACCCGGCGGGTCGAGATGTCCCGTGGGTTCGTCTAGGAGAAGAAGGCTCGGCCGCCGAGCCAACAGCCCCGCCAGTGCGGTGCGTTGGCGTTGCCCGTGCGAAAGTTGGAAGGGCGGCCGATCGGCACATGCCTCCAATTCAAAGCTGCGCAGAAGTTCCATGGTGATCGATTCCACCGTTTCGGAAGGAACGCCGGTCTGGCGGACACTGAAAGCCACGTCCTCCCGAACCGAGGGGAAGAGCAACTGATCGTCGGGTACGGCAAAAAGAAGCCCGATCTTCCGGCGAAGAGCGGCGGCCGTCTTCTTGGTGAGAGGTTGACCGTCCAGGCGAACGGTGCCGGAGAAGGGGAGCAGTCCGGCGACGGCCAGCAGCAGGGTGGTCTTGCCTGCACCGTTCCAGCCGAGTACGGCCGTGCGTTCTCCGGGGCGAAGGATAAGCGACCGGACCTTGAGTGCCGGCCGTCTCAGATCGGGGTACTGAGCGGTCAGGTTTTCGACTTCCAGGGTCGCTACGTCAGGTTTCGTTTCCATCACCGGAGCCACGGCAGAGTGCACCAGAAAATCGTAAGTGCAACATGCACATAGTCTTGGAACCTTATCTGGCTTTCTTGCAGGGGATGTAGGTCCGCCTCCCAACCGCGCGCCAGCATTGCCAAGTGAACGCGCTCGGCTTTCGCCGCCAACCGCAGAAGCCATGTCTGTGGTAACGCGGACAACAGGAGTAGAGATTCTCTGCGACAGCCAGGCCGCCGGATGCGAACGGCGGTCGCCAGACGTCCGGTTTCGTCCCACAGGCTGCCGGCTTGGCAGATGATTTGGACAACACCTGCGGCGGCCCAACGAGGGACTCTGAGGCCCGTTAGAGCGGTGACCAGACTTGAAGGGGTGAACGATCCCAACCATGTTACAGCGATGAGAGCCGTCATTGCGCCTTTCAGTATCAAATCGAGGCTTCTCGCAAGCGGATTCGAGGCAGCCGTTCCGACAAGACCGCACCCGGCGGGAAGCAAGGTCAGCGCGAATCCTCCTGAAGCTGCGGCTCCCACAAGAGCGGCCGCCAATGCAAAGCCTCGCCGAGGTCGTAGGATCAGGGTGCATGCCAAGATCGTCGTTACTCCCCAGACCGTGGCGGAGCGCTGCGTGTAGTCCAAGGCAGTGACGGAGGCCAACAGCAGTACACCGATGAGTAGCCGGGTTTCCGGTGCAAGGTGAGCGAGTCCCGAGGTGGAACCCCAAAGTTCCATCAGGGAGTACTTAGTCATTCCCGGACTCCTTCCGAGCAAAGACAAGGTATTGTCGCTCATCCTCGCAGCAGGTTTCGATGAAAAACCCCGCCCGTTCGAGGCGACCAGCCAAAACTTGGGCGGGGGGAAGCATGTCGTGGGCTATCGGCGGGCCGGCCAACTGATGGATGAGATTGACCTCATTCCGGCTCAACGAATGCCAAATATAGAGGTGGCCTCTCGAGACGAGCAGACGTGCCAACTCGATTTCGAGTTGAGTGAGGTGGTCGAGGTGAGGCCAGGTAGAGTAGCAGAAGATATGTTCGAACGAATTGTCGGGAAAGGGAAGTCGGGCGGCGTCCGCCTGAATCAGTAAGACGTGCCGACACCCAGGCACCTTTTTGCGGACTCGAAGTAGCATCCCGCGGGAAACATCGACGGCCGCCAAGCGGCAACCGGTAGGAGCCAGGTCGCTCAGGATTCGAGTTAGGTTGCCTGTTCCACAACCCAGGTCGAGAATTCGCTCACCCGGCTTGAGGGGCAAGACATGGATCTGCTCGGAGAGTCGTCGGGCGAGCTCCTCGCGATTCACATTTCGGTCCCACTCCTCGGCCAGCCGATCAAAATAGGCATAACGTGACTGATCGAGCGAAGCATCCCGCGGCCCTGCCATCTCAGTCTCCTACGTCGGCGGAAAGACTTGAGACTCTAAGTCGGTTGACCACCGGCGGGACCACGATACAGATCAAGACAACGCCGGGCCAACCTGAGAAGAGGGATAGCACAGCGAGAAACTCCGCGGGCAGATCCATCCAGAGGGCCGTGAACCACACAAGAGCCACATAGAGAAAGCGACCGAACACCGTGGTCCCAAGAAGAATCGGTAAGGCTCGCAGCTCTGGTCGGAGCTTTGCAAGATACGACGTGAGTCCCACGGTAACGAATAGCTCCACCGACATCCAGAAGGCTACCGGCGGGTAAATCGGCGGCATCCCGGTGAGGAAAGCCGAGACCCAGGGGATCACCATAGCCGTCAGGGCGGCGGGCGCTGGACGGACCAGGAATGCCAAAGCGAACAACGGCAAGTACATGGGCAGGAACCAGCGGCCCAGCTGGAGTACATGGAAGAGCACGGGGAGTAGGAGAGCCCCCGCTCCGAAAACAGAGCAGTACGCGGTTTCACGCGAACTAAGCTTCACGAAACCGTCGACGTCGTAGGTAACGTTCAACAGGAGGTCTGAGCTCTCTAGCTTCTTTACCGATCGCGTCGTGTTTGGGACCATCTCCATCGGAGACCTCCGAACCAAGTGCGTCCGGGCATCGGATAGCCGGGCCGGTACTCATACTCGGTATTTGTCAGGTTTTCGATTGCAAAGAACAGCTCCACGGGAGCCGCGGGCAAAACGACAAGTTGGCAGTTCGCCAGAAGGAAAGCATCCACCGCCGCTTGGATCCCGGTGGTGCGAGGATTCAACACGTGACGGCGGTCCGTCCATTGGACGTCCCCGTGAAGGCGAAGGCTTTCCAAAGGAAGCCACGAAACGCCTCCGGTCCAACTCCACCGCGGTGCATTGGGCAGATCTCCAGGCTCAGGATTAAGAAAGGTCCATCCCCCAAATAGCACTAGAGACGGTTGGGGAACGGCCTCAACGGTTACTTCAGCGCCCGTGATACGGTAAGAGCCCAAGTTCGCGAACTGCGGCGGAGGCGGCGGGGGAGGTACGAACCGCACGGCATCTCGAACGTCGTCGTGAAACAGCGAAACTCCCCATCGGATGCCGGAGTGTAAGGCGTGGAGAAAGCCCACTTCGTAGTGGTCAAGTATTTCAGGGCGTAGCTCTCGATATGCTTCACCCCGGCCCCATGATGCGTAGTTGACGGCGGCCCAAACCCCTGGCAGGTTGAAGGAGTGGGCGTAGTCGACATATCCGGTGAAGGAAGCCCGTTCGAAAGTCAAACCGGCCTGGGGTGCCCAGTCGCCTCCGAAATCTCGCGAGCGGTTGTAGCGCACGCCAAAAGAAGGAGTCAACCGCCAACCACGGGTCCACGTATGGCTGACCATAACGTAGGGAGCGAGATCGCGGAAGCGGAACTTGCCGGGGACGGGAGTCGTTCCGGGCCGAACTTCCCTGGATTTTCCACCATAGGAGTCCACGTCCAGACCGAAAAGAAACTCGCCCGCATCCCAGAGACGTGTAGACTCACGGACCCGAAATCCGAAGTTGTCGTAGTCAGTGAGGGACCGGAAGGACGTTCCATCCCACTGGAGCCAGTCAATGGCCCCGTTGTCCCAGTAGAAACCGTAAGTCCCTTCCCATCGATTTGTTCGCCGCTCCAGGCGAAAGACCATAAACTCGTCGTCAGTCCGAAAGGCGGGGACATCGCCCCGCGCCGGACCACCGACCGGTCCGGGATCTTGGGCCCAACCGTTGGCGTGGTCAAGGTAGGAGACCAGACGCCACGTGGGACTGAGGTCATATACAAGGGCGGCACCGGCGGACCAGCTTTGTCCTCCCGAGTCCGACCTATGGCCTCCGCTTCTGCGGAAGCCGGCACTGAGAGAGAGACTGTAGCCGGTCCCTCCCGCCACCGCCTGGACGCGCTGAAGCCAAGTGCCATGTTCTCCTGCAGCCGACTCGGCCGCCAGGCTCCATCCGGCTGTCGCCGGGGCAAACGGGTCGATCTCCAATGTCGCGAAGCTCCCGCCACCGAATAGAACCGGCTGGGCACTCTTGTAAATGCGGATTCTGTGGGCGCTTTCGATCCCGTAGTGATCCAGCAAGGGGTGAGACCACACCCCGACGAAGCGTGGCGCCCCCGCCACCAAAACGGTAAGCTCCGATCCTGGACGCCCCGAACCATGGCCCCGGACGAAGACCGCACCTCCGTCCGCGCCCCCATAGCTCCCCACTAAGTTGTACCGAGAGATGGTCACACCGGGCACACGACGGACGGCGGTGGCGAGGTCGTAGGCATTCAAGTCCCGAATCTGGTCTTGTGAAACCGTGGTGATCAGGGATCCGTAGCGGTCTATCTCGTTGCCTTCCTGCACTGGTGCGGTGACGTTGATCCGATACACGGGGGTAGGAAGCTTGCCGCTGAGGGCCCGTGAGGATGCGTCGTCGGACGGGGTCTTTTGAGTGGTAGCGCTGTCCTGCGGTTCCGGTGCGTCTTCTTCCTGCTCCAGCTCTGCGGCCGGTGGAGAAGTTCCGACAACATCGTGAGATCGAACAAGGCCCACGGTCGTGAGCCAGAAGAAGAAAAGAAGGCTTAACGAGGTACGGCGTGAACCGAGGCGGCCCAGCCACCATGCCCGCAAAGAGAAATGCCGCACTCCATTCGGTTTCGCACCAAAGCTCTTCATCTCGCGTAGAGGGCTTAGTATTACAAGTCTTCAGTAAGTAATACAGAGGAAGGCAGGTTACTATGGCGGGTTGGGAGGGTCAAGCCTGGGCGGTCTACCCCCCCAATTCGCGCGATTCGCGAGGTAGGCGAAATTGGCCTGATTCGTCAAATCTGCGTGGCTCGCGTTTCACCTCCGAGCGTTTCGGCAACAGCCTTCGAGCCGGGGGATTGCAGAGGCGGTTGACCCGGAGGGGAAGTTCGGTGACCGAAAGGAATCAGCTATGAGGCATACTGCCGGCGCAGCGCGCGGATGCGGCGCAGGCAAGATTTGGTTCGGCAATCGGAGCAGAAATCGAAGTTCGCATCGAAATAATGGATCTTAGGGGGACCGGCGGCCAAGACCCCGGTTACAGATTTGATGGGGTCCATCAGGCAGCTCTCATTCAGACGAATCCCGATGCGCTGAGGGCGAAGAAGGAGGAAGAGACGGCGCTGCGCCTCCAGCTTCCACCCGCAGTAGCCCGGACTATAACCGAGGACGGCAACGGGATTTTCCGCCGACTGCGGCTTAAGCCGCTGAGAGAACAAAGAGACGGCCTTCCCGCCCGAGGCATCGGCCATCGAGGAAGCAATAGCGTCCAGGAAAAAGCCGCGAGGATAGTCGCCGGCCTCGAAATGTCTCCGGATGCGCGAGCAGATCTCTTGTCCGAGAGTCGCAGCGTACAAGGCGAACCGCGTCGCCCCACGAAACACCTGTTCGAGGGGCGACGGAGATTGATGGAGACCGGGAGTCCAGAATAATCCGTTGAGTGCTTCCTCTTCGACCTCTTGAATGAGCATTTTTGGGTGGGCCGATTGAGCGGCTTCGTCGAGCGCAGCCGCAAGAGCCTCCAGTGCCTCCTCCGATAAACGTTCTTCGTTGGCGACGGCCAGGTTGCGGAGCAGGTCGTCCATCGTCGGCAACAGGTCTTCCGGGGGTACCTCTACGAACAGTTCTGCGGTGTCGTTCAAGTCAGTCGCGGTGGGAGTTGTGGGGTGTGTTTCGCGTGTCATGTCTTCCTCTCGTTGCAAGAGCGCGATCCTTTCATTCTTCGATCATTGTAGCCTTCGCATTTTCTCGTGCGAAAAGGAAGTCTTCGGCACCGGGCACGCCTGTACATTCAAGGATATATCACCTCCGGCCGGGGGCTTGCGGAGGAGTGACGGGGGCGGTTTTGGCAATATTGAGATCGGCCCGTTACCAGAGAGCTGTTCAGTGCGGTTGACGGAGGCCGACCCACTTCGGAGAGCGGAACCGTCGTACCGACCGACGACGAAGACTCCGATTTCCCGGTATTGCCCTGATTCCTAGTCGCAACTTGATGAGAGTCGTAACATCTGGAAAGGGGAAATGGGAAGCAGATTGATCCGGCGGATGTTGATCTTTGCGGCGTGTGTCTGGAGCGGTTGCCTGCTGTTGGAAGCTCAGGCGACACCGGTCATTCACCTTCTGTTCACGGGCGACGTGCAAGGAAGTTTTGAACCCTGCGGTTGCGCGGGCGGGCCGACCGGGGGCCTCGCCCGTTGGGCGGGATATGCGCGCAGCTTGATTGAGACCGAATCGGGAGCCGTCGTGCACGTCGATGCAGGGAACTACTTCGCCCCCGCCGGAGCCGAGGCCGACAGAATCAACCGGTTGATGCTGGAGAGTCTTCAGCGACTACCCGTCGCGGTTCTCAATTTGGGTGCCGACGATGCCTATTGGTGGAAAACGTGGAACGGCGAGTTTCCCGATTCGACCCAGGTGGTGGCTGCCAACTTGGTTCCCCGGCGAAGCGGACTGCCTACTCCGAAACCTTACGCCGTAGTGGAGCAGGCCATCCCCGGACAGCCGGGTATGACCTTTCGTATAGGATTTATCGGACTGGTGGACCCGCTTTTGGTGAAGCCGATTTCAGGCTTTCAGGGAACCGATCCGGTTGTCGCCGTCGATCGGGTCAAGAAGGAACTCCAAGGGAAAGTGGACTGGATTGTGGTTCTTGTGGACACTATCCGGCCGGGCTTGAATCCCCCGCCGCAGTCGCTGCTTGGGCGGTTGTTGTCGGCTCATCCGGACATCGACCTTGTCATCACGACGGAGAAGCGGTTTGTGAAATACGAACCCGTTTATGTGGGTCGTACCTTGCTTCTTTCCTCCATCGAGCGGGGGCGCTTCCTCGGCGACTTGAAGATTTCGTTCGATGAGGAGGGAAAACCCGCCGCGGTCGACGTGAGCTTTGTGGAAATGAAGGTCGGCATACCGGAGGAGCCGGAGTTACTGCGGGAGCAGCGGATTCTTCATGAACTCCTGCAATAGGACAGCTTGCGCAGGAGGACTCGCAACATGCGTCGTTGCTGCTTGTGATGTCCGTGTTGAGCCTCCAGGTTCACATAGGGGATTCCCAGTCGGGCGGCCAGTACCGACAAGGAGCCGTCGTCGGTCACCGAACGGTTGTTTTGAAGGACGACATTGAATCCTTCGGCTTGAAACGTCTCGAACCATTCTCGAGTGGTGACGAAGAAAAAGTCGTCGGGATCGGCGCCCGGCGCCAGGAATACCTCCTCCGCATCCTGTTCTAGTTCGCCGCCGGGAAGGTAGTCGGTTACCGAATAACCGCCGTCCCCGTTGTTGTGAAGCGTGATGATCACGCCGCTTCGGTCGAGGCCGTAACTCCGCATAAGGTGTCGAGCGAAAGCCAGGGCCGCCTCCGCGGCGGCGGGGTCCGGACGGCTGTATCGCTCGAGGGTGGCCCGGCAGCCGGCGGGCGTAAAGATGCGATTGGGATCGACCGCGTACTCCTTTCCTTCGATCTGGAAGCGGATCAGTCGCTCTCCCGAGTGGCGCAATTTCACGATTTCTCCCCCGACGCGGCGGATCACATCCAGCGCCGCCTGCACGGAAGTCTGTTCATCCTCGTGAAGATTCACCAGGAGACAACCTCCGCCGGGCACGCGGTAGGCGACGGTCTCGACATAGCTGTCGCCGAGGGGTTGCCGGACGGAAACTTCGTGGAAGGGACGCGGGGCGCAGGTTGCCGTCCACAGCACCGAAGCGAGGAGCAGGACGCGGTTCCTCATAGGCGGAAGTTTACCGGAGACGGGAGGTCCACTCTACGATGCCGGGGACCGCCTCCGCGTCAAGTCTCCGCGTCAAGTCGGGCGGCGGCAAACCAAAAACGGTATCCCCGTAACACCTCGGGCCGGCTGTCCCGGTGAGTCAGAATTGGTTCTCGAAGTGGTCGGGCGGAGGTGTGCGCCGGCGCTGCCAGGATGGCACGGTGCAAGCTTTGTGGGAAAAGAGGCGCCGGACGATGCCCATGGGTGTAAGAACTAGGAAATAGACTAGGCTCAGCAAAACCGCCGAATTGAAGCGGCCGAAGCCTCGGGCGAACCGCCGAAAAGCTTCTCCGCAGACTTTCAGAAACCGGCGAGCTCCTAGTCTCACGCTTCCTTCTCCAGACCGGTAGGCTGAGCATCCTTCCAAAGCAGAAACGGACCCATGACGAGCAGGTCCAGGCGGGTTCGCATGAAGCAGCGAAAGGCGTCGATCGGGGATTCGACGATCGGTTCCCCGCGAACATTAAAGCTCGTGTTCAAAAGTACCGGGCAGCCGGTTCGCTGGGCGAAGGTCTCGAGAAGATCGTAAAAGAGCGGGTTTGACCGCCTCGCCACCGTTTGAATGCGGGCGGAACCGTCCACGTGCGTAACCGCCGGAATCTGAGACCGCTTTCCCGGTCGAACCGGTGCCACGATCAGCATGTAGGGACTGGGCCGGTCGATATCGAACCAGTCGGAGACGGCTTCCTCTAGGACCGCCGGAGCGAAGGGACGAAAGGACTCTCTGTACTTTATCCGCAGGTTCACTTCATCGAGCATTTCCTTCCGTCGCGGGTCGGCCAGAATGCTTCGGTTGCCGAGGGCTCGCGGTCCGTACTCCATGCGTCCCTGAAACCAGCCGACAATTTTGCCGGCGGCCAGGGAAGATGCGGTCTCCTCAATCACCGATTCGGAAGAGCGCCGCTCATAGACCGCTCCCATTCGGCGCAGCATGGCTTCGATCTCCGCTTCGCTGTATGACGTACCCAGCAAAGACCCCTGTTGCCGGTCGCGGTTTCCGCCGGTGGACGGGCGCTCCCTATCGAGAAAGCGGTGCCAAACCGCAAGAGCTGCGCCCAAAGCGCCTCCTGCGTCGCCGGAAGCAGGCTGTATCCAGACGTCTTTGAAAGGGCTTTCCCTGAGGATGCGACCGTTGGCCACACAGTTGAGGGCGACACCCCCCGACAAGCAAAGACAGGATTCTCCGGTGTACTCATGGAGGCGGCGCGCAGTTCGGAGAACGGCTTCCTCGGTTACTCGCTGGATGGACGCAGCCAAGTCGCGATGAAAGGTTTCCAAAGGTTCCTCGGGCTTGCGCGGCGGACGTCCCCAAAGCCGGCAGAAGCGCTCTGAGGCCATCTTGAGTCCGGTTTCGAACTCGAAGTACGACGGATTCAGCCGAAACGCTCCGTCGGGTGCCAACTCGATTAGTTCGTCCAAGATGCGCTGCGCGTACCGAGGTTGACCATAGGGAGCCAGGCCCATAACTTTGTATTCGTCCGAGTTCACTTTGAAGCCTAGGTAGTAGGTAAACGTTGCGTACAGCAAGCCCAGGGAGTCGGGAAACCGGATCTCTTCCTCCAAGGCGATGCGGTGATCTTCGCCTCTTCCCAGCGCGGTGGTGGTCCACTCTCCTACGCCGTCTACGGTGAGGATGGCGGCCCGCCGGAAAGGAGAAGGGTAAAAGGCGGAGGCGGCGTGGGCTTCATGGTGTTCGGAGAAAAACAACGGTCCGTCGTAGTCGAGCTCCTTCTGGAGGTTGTCCTTTGTCCAGAGTTTATCCTTAAGCCATACCGGCAGGGCCTTTAGGAAAGACCGCCAGCTGTAGGGACTGTTTCGGAGATGGGTTTCGAGGATCCTTTCGAATTTCAGGAAGGGCTTCTCATAGAACACCACGAAATCGACCTCGGAGATTCGGCAAGCGCCGAGGTTGAGGCAAGCCGAGATCGCACGGCGAGGAAAGCCGGAATCGTGTTTGCGTCGGCTGAAGCGCTCTTCTTGAAGGGCGGCGACGATTTCACCGTCGGCCAGGAGCACGGCGGCGCTGTCATGGTAGAAAGCCGAAATTCCCAGAATCCGGGTCACGGTCGCCTTGTCTCCCCTTGAAGCGGTTCACATGATTGCTCGAAGACATCGCTGGAGGCGAGGTCTTCCCGTAAGCGCCCGGCAAGGACTTCGCCCACGACGCGGTTTCCCTCCACGGTCAGGTGGGCGAAATCGAAGTAAAGTTGGGCCCCTCCCGCTTCTTCCAAAAACGGCGCCAGGTCGACGGCCGGGATTCTCTGCCGGGCGGACCAGCCGAGCAACCTGCGGTGGGCCGCCTCCGCCTCTTCGGTGAAACTTCCAGCCGATTCGAAGATATAGCGCGCCGGCGAAACAAGAAGCAGAAAACCAATGCTGTTTTCCCGGCACAGGCGGTACATCGCCGCCAGCGAAGCCTCGAGGCGACGCCATCCTTCCTCCAACCGGCGGCGGGTCAGGAGCCCCGCGTCGAATCCTAATGAGTAATACGCCGGGTGGGCGGGACCGGTCAACAAACCCAAGCGCCGGCCCAGGTAGAGCCCCCGTCGAGCCAGCTGTGTGTATAGGTAGGTCCGCTCCCACCAGGCGCCGCGGGTCGCATAGGTTCCCAACAGGGCTCCGTCCCAGCTCGTCACATAACGGCCGCCGACGACTCGTGCAGGGCCGCCCTCCATCTCGCCGTCCCATCGCAACAGGGCCTCGTCGCTTACATCGTTGAGAACTTCCGTAGCGACAACCACGTACCTGGGACAGAGTCGCAGACCTTCTTTCTGCAACCAGACGGCGTAGGATGAAGGGCTGTAGCCTAATCCGCCGGCATTGATGACATGTAGGCCGGGCGAGTCCAAGATGCGCTCCGCCACCTTGCTGTAATGAGCTTCCGCCGGCACTCCCAGTCCGAAAGCGATGGAATCTCCGAGGGAAAACACTCGAACTTCGCCTTCTTGAGGCTCCTCGGCTAGATCCGGTTCGTCACGGAACCCCAAATTGTTGGTCCGAAACGGGATGTTCCAGAAAACTCCGGAATAGTGGGGCCGGTAACGGACCGGCAGATCCGAGCCGGCCATGACGTGGTCCCGAGATTCCTCGGCTTGCCAGTGAGCCCAAGCACACAAGCCGGCCTCCGCCAGCAGCAGGACGACCAGGCCGCAGGCGGCGAAGAACAAAAGACTGAGAAGCACCATCCTCCAGCGCATGTTCATGACGGCCGTCGCGCGATCATGGTAAAGAAACCTCCTTCCCGGTCGAATCGAAAAGCGGTCAACACTTCTTTCAGTCGCCTCTCCACCGGACCGGCCGGCGTCTGGGGATCGAAGAGATCTCCATCTTCCAGAGGCGTGTCGAAAAATCTCCGCGCCGGGATCGTCCGTATGAGCTCGAGGTCGGCCTGTTCCATCCAAGCGGCAACCTCCTCCATGGTGTGCTTGGATTCATGGGGGTTCCTATACTGATCGGCAAACCAGGCGGACCGTCGGCGTTCTCCCACCAGTTCGCGACGGTAGCGGGGATCTAGGAAGGCCAACCCCTCTCCGGTGAGACGAAAGAGAACGCGGCGCAAATCCGTAGTCAATCTCGCCCAGCGATGGTAGAGCCCTACAATCAAGTATCCGCCGGGCCGAACCAGATCGGCGAGGATCGTCAGGCCGCCTTTCGGATCGGGCGTGTGGTGGAGGACCCCGTTGCAAATCACAACGTGAAATGAGGCCGGTGGGAACACGGGGCGAAAGAGGTTCATCTGCAGGAAGAAAACATTCTCCAAGCCGTGGCGCGAGCGGAAGTTCTCCGCCAACCGTAAGGACGCCGTCGAGGCGTCGGTCCCAAAGACGGTGCGGTGAGCCACTCCGAGGAAGTTGCTAAGTTGGCCGGTTCCGCAACCACAGTCCAGAACCCGCACTCCAAAGGGAATGGCTTCGTCCAGCCGGCGCGCGAAAATGCCCTCGCGCGCCTTGTCGATCAGAGCCGCGAGATCGTCGAAACCTTCATAGTCGGGGAAGGGGTTGTTTTCGTAGAAACTCCGTACCCTCGATTCGACACCGTCGGGATCGCTTTCCGAAGGCAGGAAAAGCTCGGCTATGCCGTCTTTCACGGAGAAGGTTCGGCTGCACGAGGAACAGGCAAGACTCTCGACTTGTGTAGTCAAGGATTCCCGGCACTTCGGGCAATGCAACAGATGCAGACAACGCTCAAAACGCACGAACAGTTCGGCTCCTCGAAGGTTCGAAGCATTGTAGCATCGGCGGAAACCGGAAAAGGTCCCGCGGCCTTATCAGCTTCGTAGGAATTGAGAAGACACCGCGTCATCCCGAACCGCTCAAAAAAGCGTGTAAATGAACGGTGCCACCGCCGAAGACTCGGAAAACACGATGAACAAGCCCAGTAACAGCAGAAGGAAAACCAAGGGGATCATCCAATACTTTCGCCGAATCCGCAGGAAATTGAGCAGTTCGGACGCAATCGACAGCTTGCTCATGGCGTCTCCATTATGCGCCATTATCCGCTATTCATGAGACGACCACGATCAAAGCGGAAAGAAGACTCTTCTAGAGGGATTTCCCACCGCCATCGTCCGCACATTCTGCGAGTCTTTGCAGTTCAGCGGCGAACTTCACGGATCACGTGGAGCAGTTCGGGCTCGATCAGCCGCTCCCAGGCCAGCCGCACGGCGTTGGGTGAGCCCGGCAGTAAGAAGACCAGCGTGTGGTCGATAACCCCCGCCGTGGCGCGGGACAGCATAGCCGCCGAACCGATTTCTTGGAAACTGAGCCAGCGAAACAATTCGCCGAACCCGACGAGCTCCCGATCGAATCGAGGTTGCAATGTCTCGTAAGTACGGTCACGTCGGGAAAGCCCGGTGCCCCCGGAAAAGAACACGACGTCACACTGTGCATGAAAACAAGCGGCTGCCTCTGCTTCCAGTGCCGGCGGTTCGTTGGCGACGATGCGGTATCGGACTACGGAATGACCGCTTGAACGAAGCCGTTCCATGAGGTATCGGCCGCTTGCGTCGTCCGACTCCGTACGCCGGTCACTGACCGTGACGACCCCGCTTCGCAGGGATCCTTCTCGAGTCGCGTGACAACGGTGTTCCTCCACCGAGGCCGACGCGGGCGACTCACGTCTCATTCCGGCGGCGGAACAGGGAGCTGATCCTCGGGCACGTCCTTCCACTTCTCTCCCTCCTCCACCAGCATGATGGGGATGCCGTCCCGAATGGGATACTTATACCCGCTGTCGTCACAGACCAGCCAGCATCCATGCACCAGTCTCAGCCGGCCCGGGTCGTCACCTCGGTCCTTGTAATGAACCGCCACAGGGCAGCGGAGGATCTCGAGCAATTCAGGGTTGATGGGCGACTTCTCGGTCTCCGTCATACTTTATGGGTTCCTCCGCCGTCGATTTTGCCACACTCTCGCGGAACGAAAAGCCCTTCGGGTTTTCCTTTTCTCCCGGCGTCCGTCCGTGTCCAACGTACTCGCGCACTCTCGGAACCATTCCCCTCGCGCCGTTCTTATCCCCGCCGGTGACCGCCGAGACGGCTTGCGGCTCCGCGGGTCCACCCAAGGTTGCTAACGCGGCGGTTCCGTTCGACGTTATCCGGGCGGCCAACCCAGCCTTCTTCCTCCAAGGATGTGCAGGTGGAGGTGAGGAACCTCCTGGCCTGCGTCCGGGCCGCAATTGATCACCACGCGGTAACCCGTTTCGGACAAACCTTCCTGTTTCGCCACCTCGGCGGCTTTGAGGAGAAGGTGCCCCAGAAGCGGGTGGTCCGAGGCCTCAACCCGTGCCAGCGAAGGGATTTCCCGCCGAGGTATTAGAAGAATGTGGACGGGTGCCTGCGGATTGATGTCTCGAAAAGCGACGCAGTGATCATCTTGGTAGACGATCTCCGCCGGGATTTCTCCGTCAGCGATCTTCTTGAAGACGTTCATGCTTCAGTTATCTTGGCTCAATTCCGCCCTCAAGGAAAGTGGGTTTCCCCCACGGTAACTGTCGGGCTGACTGAGACCTTCTCCGTTCGATGTAGCTGGAGGCAATCCTCGATGAGTGAGTTCCTCCCACGCGAACCGTGAACGGAGAAAACAAGAACCCCGATCAAATCAAAACGGTGAGATTCCCAGCCCGGAGCCGAAGGCATTCTTTTCGTTTGGTGCGCTCATCAGCGCACCAAACAGATGATCATGTTAACATCACCGATCTGTTGTGGTTAACATGACCCGTGGAGATTTGCTGGACCTGTTGGGGGAGACATTTCAGAGCGGGGCGAGCCTTGGGCGGAAGCTCGGGTTAAGCCGGGTCGCAGTCTACAAGCAAGTCATGAAGCTCCGTCGGGAGGGCTACCCCGTGGAGGTGCGGCGGGGCCGCGGCTACCGTCTGGCTCCGGGAACTCCAAGTCCCGGCTTGTTGACCGGCCGATTGAGAGGAAGCTATGGGCGAGCCTACCGGTACCTCGGACGAGTCGACAGCACCCAGGATGAGCTGCGCCGCTGGGCTGAGTCCGGTGCTCCTGAAGGAGCCGTGGTGGTGGCGGAAGAGCAGACGGCGGGTCGCGGTCGCCGCGGTCGCTCGTGGACGAGCCCTCCGGGTGCGGGGCTGTACGTGTCTCTGCTGTTACGAAGCCGACTTGCTTCGGCGGATCTCTTACGGTTATCGCTGGCGGCCGGCGTGGCCGTGGTCGAGACTACCGGGGTGGGCGGATTGAAATGGCCCAACGACGTTTTGGCTCCCGACGGTCGCAAGCTGGCGGGAGTTTTGGTCGAGGCGCAGTTTCGGGGAGAGGAGTCCGAGGCCGTGTATCTCGGCGTCGGCATCAACGTTCACGCCTCTGCACTTCCTCCCGAGGCGGCTTATCTCGAGGAGTTTTCCGCCGGCCGCCGGCGGGTCGACGTATTGGTGCAACTTTTGGATCGACTGGAGTTCTGGTGCCCGAAGGTGGCGGACGCCGCCGCCGTCTGCGAAGCCTGGAGACGGAGAAGCTGCATGCTGGGTAGGACCGTCTGCGTAGTCACTCCCGCTCAAATGTTGGAAGGAGTGGCGGAAGACGTGGAGGAAGACGGCCGCTTAAGGCTGCGCGATGCGGAGGGGCGGATCCATCGGCTTGGAGCCGGAGAGGTTAGCTTGGGATTCCAGGGTACCGGTCGCGAAAGTCGCCCGGCTTGAGCTGAATCCCCGTAAGAACGTTAACGGTAGCTGTCGCGACGGGGAACGGAAACACGGCAAGAAGTCGAAGACGAGGCGAAGTAGGTCTATGCAAGCATGCAATGAGATCGACTGGGAGCGGCTGGTTTTGCGGGCGCTGGAAGATCAACCGCCGGAAAGGGAAACGGCGCAAAAACTCCTCCGGTTACCCGACGAGGAGACTCTTGCACTGGTGGAAAAGGCGTGGCGGGTCCGCCGGCATTTCTTCGGCCGTCGGGTCAAAGTCAACGTGCTGATGAACGCGCAAAGCGGGCTATGCTCGGAGGACTGTAGTTATTGCTCGCAGTCTCGAGTATCGGATGCGCCTATCCCCCGCTACGGAATGTTGTCGGCGGACGAGATCGTCCAGCGGGCCCGCCAAGCCCAGGCCGCGGGGGCGCAGCGTTTTTGCATTGTGACTTCGGGACGCGGCCCGCGGCGGCTCGAACTCGACACGGTGCTGGAGGCTGCAAGGCGAATCAAGGAGGAGCTCGATCTTGAGATCTGTACCTCTTTGGGGCTGCTGGACGAGCAGAAGGCTCGGCTGCTTCGAGAAGCAGGTGTGGACGCATATAACCATAACCTGAATACGAGTTCTTCCCACTATGACCGCATCTGTACGACACATACCTATGCGGATCGATTGAAGACGGTCCAGGCGGCTCTGAGGGCCGGCCTGTCCCCTTGCTCGGGAGTGATTTTGGGAGTGGGTGAAAGTGAAGACGACATTTTGGAGACGGCGTATGCACTCCGGGAGGTTGGGGCCGCCTCTATCCCCGTTAACTTCCTAATACCGGTGAAGGGGACCCCCTTGGGGGACGGCCGCACGGTTGAACGCCTGACGCCTTGGGCGTGCTTGCGCTACCTGGCCTTGTTTCGCTTCGTCGCTCCCAAAGCCGAATTGCGGGTCTCCGCAGGGCGTGAGCTGCATTTGCGGAGCCTGCAACCGCTCGCTCTACTGGTGGCGAACAGCTTCTTCCTGGGTGATTACCTGACGGAGGAGGGCCAGGCGGCCGAGGCCGACTGGGAGATGGTCCGAGACCTCGGTTTGGTCCCCGAAGTTCTTTAACGCGACCGGAAAGACAATGTGGTGGGAGCAGGCAATCCAGTGGTTTGAGGCTGAAGACCTTCGGCGTCGCTTGTCACCCGGCTCACCCGAGGGTCCTTACCTGGTAAGAGACGGACGACGGTTGCTGAACCTGTCCTCCAACGATTACCTGGGCCTGAGCACGGATCGGCGGCTACTCGAGGCGGCCCGTCAAGCTCTGGAGGAGTGGGGAATTGGAGCGGGTGCCTCCAGGTTGATCGCAGGAGATCGACCGGTTCACGCAAAGTTGGAAGAAACACTTGCCGCCGCCAAGGGGACGGAGGCCGCGCTGGTCTTCTCCAGCGGCTATGCGGCATGCGTAGGTGCGCTTTCCGCCCTGACCGCTCCCGGAGATCAGGTTTTCTTGGACGCGTTGTGTCATGCGAGCCTGTACGATGGAGCACGCTTGAGCCACGCGCGGCTGCGACGGTACCGACATCGGGACCCGGCTCACCTGGAAACACTCATAAATCGGTACGCGGATCGTAAAGGTCGCCGGTTCCTCGTGACCGACGCTGTGTTCAGTATGGACGGGACGTTGGCTCCTTTGGCGGAGCTGGTCGATCTCGCGGAAGAATACAGGCTGTTTCTCGTTGTCGACGATGCTCACGGAACGGGGATCATTGGCCCGGAGGGCCGGGGAACGCTGCATTACCTGGGACTGGCGGATCGTGTCCCCTTGCAGCTGGTCACCTTGTCCAAGGCTCTCGGGACCCAGGGAGGCGCCGCAGTTGGTGCATCCTCACTCGTGGAGTTCCTGGTTCACCGGGCACGGTCATTTGTCTACAGCACGGGTTTGGCTCCTCCGGTGGCTTCCGCTGCGATCGAAGCTCTCCGGCTGGTGGCGGCCCCGGAGGGGGAAGAGCGAAGGCGGCACCAACAGGACCTGGTGGAACGCTTGAAGATCGGTCTTGCAAGCCTAGGGTATGCGGTGCGCCACGAAGAGCCGGCACCTATGTTGGCTGTGCTTCTGGGATCGCCCGGCGAGGCACTCCGTCTTTCACGTGCCCTGGAGGAAGGAGGAGTTGTCGCCCCGGCGATTCGCCCTCCCACGGTGCCGCCCGGGACGAGTCGCATCAGGTTGTCACCCATGGCGACCCAGAGCTTCGATGACATCGATTCCGCCTTGGCTGTCTTTCCTCCGGCGGACAACAGACGACGGGAAAGGAAGGCGCAATGACGGGACGCGGATTTGCCCCTTCGGCAGAGCGAAGACAAACCCGGCCGGGATCTCGATCGCAGACCTCGTTGTTGGGTTTGGGACACTTCCTTCCTCAAGGGGGCGAGCAGGCCGAGGAGACGGAACACCGGCTTGGTCTCCCAGCCGGCTGGATTCGTGAGCGCACGGGAATCCAGCGCCGACCTCTGGCGGGTCCCGAAGAAGCGACCAGCGACCTGGCCGTGAAGGCCGGCGAGGCGGCCTTGGCCGACGCCGGAGTGGATCCTGGTGAGGTGGAACTACTCCTTTTGGCGACTAGCACGCCTGATCACTTGCTCCCTCCCACGGCTCCGGTGGTAGCCCACCGCCTCGGATTGCGGGGGGCCGGCGCGCTTGATCTCGCGGGGGCTTGTTCTGGATTTCTTTATGGGTTGGCGCTGGCGGACGGCTACCTTAGGGTCCGCGAAGGACCTGCGCTGGTGGTCGCGGCGAACGTGCTGAGTCGCCGCATCAATCCCGGGGATGCCAAGACGTCGGCTCTATTCGCCGACGGCGCGGGAGCGACCGTGGTTGGAAGGACGGGGCGGAGCCGAAAGCTTGTGGCCTGGTGGGTTGGGTCGGACGGGTCCTGCTGGGACGACCTTTTCATTCCTTCCGGAGGGAGCCGACGTCCTCTAACACCGGAAAGAGTCGGGAACGGTGAGCACTGGATGTATCTGCGGGACGGAAAGGCGCTCTTTCGCCGGGCGGTCTTGGGCATGGTCGGAGCCGGACGAAATGTTCTCGCTCAAGCTGGAGTCTCGGTGGCGGAGGTCTCTTGGTGGGTACCACACCAGGCGAACAGTCGGGTGGTCGAGGAAGCGCGCCGCCGTCTTGGCGTGCCCGCCGAAAAGACGATACAGGTTGTCGACCGAATCGGCAACAGCTCCGCCGCCACCATTCCGCTGGCCTTGGGCCTGGTATCTGATCGGTTTCAAACCGGCGATCTCGTACTCCTGACGTCGGTTGGGGCCGGACTACTGACGGCGGCGGCCGTCATTCGCTGGTAATTCGAAGAGCCGGCCTCTTTCGGAAGGCCGGTTGCAGGCAACGTACGAGTGAAACCGCCGCCGGAATGAGTTGTGGGCTTGAAAGTGACGTGGATTCAAATGACTGCGGGAAGGACGAGAACCTATGTGCGCACAGCGAAGTGAAGGGAGGATTCCGGATCCGGCGGAGTTGGCGGCCTGGGACAAGGCCCACGTCTGGCATCCGTTCACCCACATGCGGCAATACCTTGCCGAGCAGCCTCTGATTGTCCGGCGTGGGCTCGGGACGAAGCTGCAAGACGTTCAGGGTAACTGGTATTACGACGGCACTTCGTCGATCTGGCTTAACGTTCACGGGCACAACGTCCCCGAGCTGAACGCTGCGATTGAGGCTCAATTGCGGGAAGTCGCCCACTCCACCCTACTGGGACAGGCGAATGTGCCCTCGATCGTACTCGCCCGGCGACTCGTGGAAGTAGTTCCGAAGGGGCTGAATCGGGTGTTCTACTCCGACTGCGGCGCAGCCGCCGTGGAGATCGCTCTGAAACTGGCCGTCCAGTTCTGGGCGAATCAGGGCCGCCGGGAAAAGCGCTTTATCCTGGGCTTTGTCAATAACTACCACGGCGACACCATGGGAGCGGTGGGAGTGGCTCCCGACCCGTTGTTTCATTGGCCCTTCCTGGAGTTACTCCCTCGACATCCCCGCGTGCCGTACCCGTATCCCTATCGAAACGAGAGCGGAGACTCGGAGCAATGCAAGCGGGAAAGCTTGAAGCAGGTCGAGAAAGTTCTGCAGGAGCGGGCCGCCGAATTGGCGGCCGTGATCATCGAGCCGGTGCAAGGTTCCGGCGGAATCATCCCCGCTCCTCCAGGGTTTCTTCGTGAACTCCGCAGGCTGTGCGAACGATATGACGTGCTGCTGATCGTGGACGAAGTTGCTACCGGGTTCGGGAGAACCGGCCGCCTGTTCGCCTGCGAGGCGGAGGATGTGGTTCCCGATCTTCTCTGCCTGGGGAAGGGAATCTCGGGAGGTTACCTGCCGTTGGCGGCGACCTTGGCGACCGAGCGGATCTTTGAAGCCTTCTTAGGCGACGTTGACGAAGGGAAGACCTTTTTCCACGGCCATTCTTACACAGGTAATCCGTTGGGTTGCGCCGTAGCTTTGGCCTGCCTTGACAATCTGCTTCCACTGCTACCCCTTCTTCCCGCGAGAGTGGAGAAGCTACGTAGAGTTCTGCAGCCTTTGGCCGGGCACCCGTACGTGGGCGAGGTACGGCAAGCCGGCTTTATGGTCGGAATTGAGCTGGTGGCGGACCGAGAGACGAAACGACTGTTTCCCTATTCTGCTCAAGTGGGCTTTGTTGTTGCTCGGGAAGCCCGCCGGCGCGGCCTACTGATCCGCCCGGTGGGATCGGTGCTCATCTTCATGCCGCCCGTTGCGGTAACCGAGGGCGAGTTGGAGGAGATGGTCGTGATTCTTGAAGCGGCTTCTGAGGCGGCCCTGCCCGAAATGGAACGGCTGGCCCGAGAGGGAAAAGCATGAAGGGGCTGATGATTACCGGTACCGACACCGGCGTCGGCAAAACGGTGGTGGCGGCGGGTTTGGCTAGACTTCTGACGGACTCCGGCTACCGCGTTGGGGTCATGAAGCCGGTAGAGACCGGGTGGAGGGGCGCTCCGGGCCGCTTTTCGCCGGACGCCCGGCTGTTGGCCGAAGCCGCACGCGTCGACGACCCTCCGGAACAGGTGGCACCCTACGTATACCCGGAACCTCTGGCTCCGATGGTCGCGGCGCGCCGAGCCGGGCGGCCGGTGGATCTCCAGCGAATCGACGCGGCTTGGAGGCGGTTGCAACACTGCGACTGGGGGCTCGTGGAGACGGCCGGCGGCCTGTCCGTACCGCTTGCTCCGGGGCTGGACTATGCCGGGTTGGCGAGGCACTGGAAGCTCCCCCTACTCGTTGTGGCGCGGCCCGATCTGGGGACACTGAATCATACCTTTCTCACGATAGACTACGCTCGTCGATGCGGACTCAGGGTTCTCGGCGTGGTGATCTGCCGCTTTCCCAACCGCCCGGATATAGCTCAGCGGACCAATCCCGGAATGATTGAGGAGCTGTGCGGCGTGCCGGTTTTAGGGTTGGTGCCTCGCCGCCCGGCGATCCGCTCCGCCGTCGAAGCGGCGAAGGCTGTCGAAGAAAGTCGTATGCTGCCCGCACTGCTGCGATACTACGACATATCCTTCGTGACGGAGGCTGAAGCGCAGTCAACAGCATTCGGTCATACGAGTTCAGACGCACTGTAGATTGTTTTGCAGCACACCGGTGGGAACTGCAGGGTTTCAGGCCGTCCGTCGGAAGCCGCAGACCGACCACCGTCCGTCTGGGTAGCAATCCGGCTATATTAAGGCTAGCATTTGCTGCCATGCCGAAGCGGAAACATCCTAAGCAATCCGAACCCGCCGTTTCTTCTTTACGGAGGCATCTTTCCGTGGTGGGGGCGGCCTTTTTGGGTGCTGTTCTGGTTGTGGCGTCAATAGGAAAAGTCCTGCAACCGGTGTTGTTCGTTGAGCAGATCCGCCACGAAGGGCTCGAGATTTTGTTCTCTGCGGAGACGGTGGCGCTGATTGCCTTGGCACTGGAAACCGCTCTGGGCATCGCGCTCCTGCTGGGGGTCCGTCACAGGTATGTACTGGTGCTCTCGACTCTCCTGGTGGCCTTCTTCGTTTTCTTGACGGGACGTAACTACTACTGGGTCCTGACGGGCGTGCGCGACAGCGGGTATGATTGCGGCTGCTTCGGAGTTTTCATGCAGCGGACGGCCACGGAAGCCTTCTGGCAGGATCTGTTGCTGCTCATTCCTGCTCTAGTACTGGCGTACCTTGACCCGTCGGCCCGTCGATTGAAACCGCCGGCCTGGAAGAGCGGTCTCATTGCGGTGGGAACCGCCGTAGTGGTGATTTGGGGCGCCGTGGGGATCGGCCGGCCCGATTTTCGGCCCGAGGCTACGACGCCTTCGGCGCAGGGTGGTCCCGTCTTTGTGCCGACGCAGCAGTTTCGTGTGGAGATTGACAATTTGGTGGACGGCACGGCGCAGGTCTTGGAGTGCGAGTTGACGCTCCAGTTTTTGATAGTTTCGGAAAAGTTGCCGAAAGTGCTGCTTTTGGACGCGACGGTGCAGAACGTGTACGAGGTTGACTTGCCTCCGCAAAGTTTGCAGGCAGCGGAGTCTTTCCTGCTTCCGCCGGAGGTCCCACTCACCCGGATGACGGCCTTCGAGGTCACCGACCAGGGCTTGACGTGGAGTTACGCCGGTCACATCGTTCGGTTACAAGATCAGCCGTGAGTGCCGGAGTCTGACGGGATGGGATGGGAGGAGGTCGTGGTACCCGTCTCCGCGGCGTATCCTCGTTCCCCGTAAGCTTTTTGCGGTAGACTTCACGTTTCTCGGATCCGTCATGTCACAAGGATAGACGCTATGAGCCGGCAAAAGACCAAGGACTACAGCGATACGCTG
>ERZ795052.1562-NODE-1562-length-30397-cov-4.576791_pt1 | contig 30397 bp, 25 predicted proteins | sample MGYA00375136_ERZ795052 | MGnify/ENA primary metagenome ERZ795052 (study PRJEB30181, sample SAMN05720156) | activated sludge metagenome | isolation source: Anaerobic digester | place: Japan | collected 2015-05-26 ... | reverse complement strand
TGAGGTATTCTAAGCATTATAAAATTATACTGTGCCTGTACACTATGCGACAAGTATTATAGATAAAAGTCTATGTTAGTTTATTATGTACTTTTTGTTTGTGTTAAAGGCTTTTTTCATTAAGCTCGTGCTGTAAGAGATTCTATGAAAGGATTTGCTTTTGCAAGTACAGTTTTCACAAGTGATCCTGCTTTACCCGTAAGCTCAGGATCACCGGCAAGAAGCTCGCTGGCATCTTCTCGAGCCCATTCCAGTAACCGGGTATTATGAATAGGATCTGCAAAATTAAACTGTAAAAGTCCGGATTGTGCTGTTCCCGTTATGTCACCAGGCCCTCTGATTGCAAGATCTTCTTCAGCAATAACAAAACCATCTGTTGTATTTTTCATTACTGTCAGTCTTTTTTTTGCTTCTTCGGTGAGCGGTTCTGACCACACAAGGAAACAGTACGATTCATCATTGCCACGGCCAATTCGTCCGCGGAGCTGATGCAAGGCTGCAAGACCAAAACGTTCAGCATGTTCAATTACCATGCATGTTGCATTGGGAACATCAACCCCAACTTCTACAATGCTCGTAGAAACAAGAAAGCTCAACCTGTTTTGCCGAAAAGCTTCCATAGTATTCTGGGTGCTAGTTTCATCCATTTTTGAATGAATGAGTCCACCTTTAAGTGGCGCAAAAAATTTACTTAATGTGCTATACATTTGTGTTGCATTTTTAAGTGAAACAGTTTCGCTTTCTTCAATAAGCGGATAGATAAAATAAGCCTGTTTTCCTATAAGTAATTGTTTTTTTACAAATTCATATGCCTTTAGCTCATTTCCGGTTTTAACGAGATGTGTTTTAATTGGTTTTCTGCCTGGCGGCATGGTTGTGATAGAAGAAACTGCAAGGTCACCATAGACAGTCAGTGCAAGTGTTCGAGGAATTGGGGTTGCACTCATTAATAAAATGTCAGGTTTTTCTCCTTTGCTCGAGAGTGCAAGTCTTTGCAGAACGCCAAAGCGATGCTGTTCATCGATAATAATAAGCGAAAGTTTACGGTAGAATACATTATCTGAAAAGAGTGCATGTGTCCCAATAACTATATCAATTTCACCATTAGAAAGTGCATCCAGGAGCAGCTTTCTGGCTTTTATATCAATAGAGCTCGTGAATAATGCCAGTCGCACACCGAGCGGTTCCAGCAAATGTGCTGCAGTTTCTGCATGTTGTTTTGCAAGCAGCTCAGTGGGGCAAAGGAGGGCAGCCTGTTCTCCTCGCTCCACAGCAAAGAGCATAGCAAAAAAGGATACAAGAGTTTTTCCCGATCCGACATCGCCCTGCAAGAGGCGCGTCATTGGCCATGGTTTTTCTAAATCCTGTTTTATTTCTTTAATAGCATTAAGCTGATCAGCAGTTAAAGAAAATGGCAGACGTTTTGTAAGCTCTCGTGTTAATATTTCCTGTAAAGGTTGTCTTTCTTTAGTAACATCCTTTATAAGGAGAGAACGTCTCAGCACAAGGAGCTCAAAGTAAAACAGTTCTTCATAACCGAGCCGCTCAATTGCTTGTGCTCTTGCTTCTGGTGATACAGGTTGATGCAGGTTTTTAATTGCCTGTGTCTTGTCAGGGAAATTTCGCTTTGTACGAATAGCTTCTGGAATCTCATCATCAAATGGAGAATACTGTTCAAGTACTTTTAAGACAGTTTTATAAATTCGATCATTTGAAAGACCTGCGGTTAAAGGATATATTGGCACAATACATTTGGGCGGCAACGTATCAATTGTTTTCAATTTAAAATTTGAACTTTGCAGTATCCCATATTTCCAGGAGAAATCTCCATACAGCCATGCATGACTTCCTTGAGGGAACTGTTTTGCGAGAAAATCACGGTTAAAACATAAAAGTTCTGCTTTTGTACCACTTGTATCCTGAATAATGAGTTTTAATATTTTTTTACCTGATCTACCAAACCAGAGATGGCTGATAATAACTATTTCACAGTAGACTTTTCCGTTTGCAAAATCTTTAAGTAATCGTTCATTGCGTAAATCTTCATATGCGCGTGGTTTATATAAGCAAAGATCTGAAAGCGAATATATGCCAAGCCGATGAAATTTTTTTACTGTTTCAGTGCTTATCCCTTTAAGAGTATTGATACCAGTTGTTAGCTCTCGAATAAACATACTACAGGGAATTAATTACTAATTGAAGAGCTTTTCTGAACTCAATTTCTGTCATCACGACATCTGGTTCAAAAAATTTCCCATCCTTAAGTTTTAATATATCTTCTTCGACAATGCCCAAAACTGCGTTAAACCAGGGAGAATCGTAAGGGATATCTTCAATTGGGCTCTTCATTTGCAGTTTATATTTTTCTGTATATTTATAAAGTTTTCTTGAGTCTCCTTTTGTCAGAATATACCAGAAGAAAAGAGCAGCATCTTTTCGGCGAACGGGAGCATCTGGATTAAGTGGATTGTCCGGGAACCATCCGGAACCCTTCATCCGTTCAAATAGAACTCCTACATCGTTTCGTTCTAAACCTGTAAACCATACAAGAAGTGTAGTTTCGGATTGCGTTATGAGAATCATTTTTTCAATTGTAAATTGTTCTGAAATTATCTGGTTTGGTTTAACTCCTGCCTGCAGGTATTCATGAGTTTTATTGCGAAATGGCAGGTATAGGTTGGCAAGTGATTCTGGCAAAAATGGAATAGCTGAATCAAATTGTGCAAGCGCGCCTGCATAATCACCGGAATTAAAAAGCAATATTCCTAATTCACACCTGAGCCGCTGAGATGTATCGGCTCTGGTAATTCCTTGGTTTATGATAGTAATCTTTTCAGCAGTATCTTTTTGTAATAGCATTTCTAAAATAAAACTATCTTCGCAACCTGGATTATATGCACGGGACTGTTTTAAGCTGAATTCTGCACTTTTTGTGTCACCAGCTATGGATTGCATTTGTCCCAATAGTGCATATAGACTTGCAAGTAAAACCGATTCGCTCTGTGAGTTTTTTATAGCTTTTTGTATTTCTTTTTGAATTTGTGTTGCAGCTTTAATGTCGGCTTTAAGGCGAATCGTGGAAGCCTGTGCTATTAGTTCTTGAAGGTTTGCGTATTGACTACTCAATTCGGTTGTAAACTGAACATCAGAAGGAAGTGTTGAACATCCTGAAAAAAATGTGATGAGTGTAACTAAAATTATAAATATACTGAATGGTATATGGTTAGTATGAGTACGCATGGATACCTCCATTGGTGCCTATAGTAATAATATCTATGCTGCCATTGCCATCAGCGTCAAATAATAATACCTTGCTATAACCGGATATAGGAAAACCAGGGACAGAAAATAATGAGTTGTCATAGGCATAGACCGCATTACCTGTTGTGGTAACAAGTATTTCAGAAGAGTTTTTCTTGTCAATGTTGAGCACAAATATGTCAGCAGGTTTCCCAGTTTGAATTGTCAGTTGTGTTGAACTGATAATCGATCCAGAAAGGTTTATTTTCCAGAGCACATTATCATCGGTTATAACAGTATACACATTCCAATCAGGTATCCAGCGCGGACCTGCAATTACCTTTCCTGTTAATGTTACTGGATAACCGCTCATTAGTTCTCCGTTGGCATCGATGCAATAAATTGCTTTGGTTTCAGTACACGCAAGTACATAGTTGCTTCCATTGCTGTCAATGATATATGGAGAACAAGCCGGTAATGCATTAGTAATAAAAGGATAACCGTTAGCAATAGTGCCATTGTAATTAAAAAGATATATTTCACCCTCAAACGTTCGCGGTGCAACTGCAATCCAATCTTGTGATACTGCTGGTAAATTTTTTATTTTTCCGGGAAGCTCCGGAAATAAAGATTGACTACCATCTGGTTCTACTGCAATTAAATTTGAACTTGCTGGAATAAATAATTTTTTACCAGCATGGAATGGGTTTACAGATATGGTACTGTTTGTAGTAAGAGCAAATTCCGCCTGTTTTTCAAGTTTTTCGTTAAATTGATATATTGTTCCATTGTCAGTTATAGCCCAAATAGTTTTAATGGTTGTTCCTGATTTTTCTACAGTTATATAAACAGTCCTTCCTGCATTGAACGTGTATTGTTCTTTTGTTAGCAGGTTTATGCTTACTATGGTAGTGTCACTCGTCCAGATAAGAAATGGTTTGCCGCGATTGTTTAAGCCTCCATCGATTGAATTTTCTGGATTTTTACCCGTCTCTATAGGAAAGCCCTCAAGTTCAGCGAGTCCTTCCTGCTGAATAGGTATTGCTGATATAGCACACTGTAATGCAATACCAGAAGATGAAATTTTCATGGTGCCCAGGCGATACAATTTAAGAATACTTTGAATAACAGGTGGGAAAGAACGAAACAGCGCTGGAGTTGTATAATTCAAATTATAAAAAACAAAAATCATACTATCGCTGTTACCCAGTGGGAGCATGTTCCAGCTTTCACTTTTAGTCAGCGTAGTATTATTGTTGTGTTTTGTTATAATTTTAGCTAACGTTTCAGCAGAAGATGAAAGCAAAAGATAATTATTGTATACTACAAAATATGGTTCAATAAGAGTAACCTTAAACTGTTCAAGTAAAGCCCGTAGATAGTCAGGGAATTCTATTCGAGTCATACGAATTCCATCTATCATGATATTACTTTTTTCATCGATAAAAAAATTGCTAAATACTTTTTCAAATACATTTTTACGCTTTTTCTCATCAGCAATTTTTATAAAAAATACATGATCAACAGATTCTGCCAGAGAAAACATTCCAAATTCATTGCCAGTCCACGAGAATAAGAGTTCATCGCTATTAAATCCTAATAGCAGAGACATAGCAGTATCTGCTTTTTGTTTTGAATTTATAATAGCTGGTGAAAGTAAATCAGCAGCAGCTTGCCAGAGTTCCTGCGGTGTTCCAGCTGAAAAAACTGTACTGTATACACATGTATCAGGGAGATAGTTTAAAAATCCAGGCACTTTTGAGTGTCTGTATAAAATAGGCTTCATGCTTCCTTGAGCATCTTTATTGAAGGGAATATTTGTACTAATATAGAGGCCTTCATTATTCAAGTTAAAATTAATTGTTATTATATCAGAAAATGAAGTGTAATCAAAAATTTTTTCAAGTATTGGGTCATTGGATGCAGAGATCATGCTTGAGAGTTCATTTGCTCTAACAGAAATGCTAAATAAACCAAAGGGTTTATTGGCAATAATATTTTTTACTAATTCCGAATTGTGATTATTTAAGACAGCGGTTTTGAGAAGCTTTTTACTGTTAGAGCCTATAATTAAATTTTTATCAAAATAGAAAAATATTGGATTGGTATTTGATTCAAAAACAAAGTATGAAATATTTTCTTCATCTATTTTCTTTAGTTCTGGTATTTTATTTTGCACGAGTGGCAGGAATAATGGAATAAGCCTTGTAAATCCAGAGCGGATTCCTAAATCTGCAACAATAAGGAATGAATTATCTGCATAGACCGATGCATAAACAGGAAAATTTGCGAGCATCTTAAAATATTTTGAGTGAATAAATGGCTGCTTTTTAAGATCCTGCAGTGCACTTCTTATAGTGCCTAACGACGCACCTGCAAGAATCATGTCAACAGCCTTTGTGTCGAGAGAAGTCTGAATCAGCTTGTAGACATTATCAACATAGACATGCATAGAAAAATTATCAGGAGTAACTGCTGCGATAGGTTTTTTATCAATAATACCAATGAGCATCAATATGCCTATACAGAGTATAAGTAGTGAAAATAAAAGTATTACTGTTACGAAAAGCCTATGAAGGAATCCTTTTTTCTTTTTTTTATCATTTATATTGCGATTATCAGTATTTGCTGGTTGTAGTGTTTCGGTTTTGTTATTTACTCCATTTTCATCTTGATAGTTTGAAAAATACTGCATGGTTACTCCTTGATACATTATCTTTCTTTTATTGCTTGTTTTAACTGATGAAGTGCTTTATCTAATACCTGTCTTGGGCATCCTATGTTCATTCTCATGAAGCCGGTACCACCGGTTCCAAAACGTGAACCCGCATCCAACCAGAGGCCTGCCTTATGTATGAGAAAGTCATGTAAATTTTCAGTAATATTTAATGCCCGGAAATCAAGCCAGGCTAAATAGGTACCCTGAGCAGGGCTTACAGTAATTTCTGGTATGTGTTGAGCAAGATAGGAACGCACGTATTCATGGTTTGCTTTTAAAAATTCGAGGAGTGTATCAAGCCAGCTCGAGCCGTGTTCATATGCTGCAGCTGCAGCATCGGGACCAAAGCAGTTAGGAACACCTAATCCTGAAGCTTCTAGTTCTTCCCTGTACATTTCCATAAAATATTTATCGGGTATAATAATGTATGATGTTTGCAAACCAGGGATATTAAAGGTTTTGCTAGGCGCCCAGCATGATATCGTTCTGTCCATAAACCGAGCATCTGCTTTAAACAGTGGGATTTGCTTATTCGGTGAAAAAACAATATCGCCATGAATTTCATCAGATACCACAATGAGATCATGACTACAGGCAATATCTGCAATGGATTTGAGCTCAAGTTCTGTCCACACTCTACCTACAGGATTATGTGGTGAGCATAGTATTATGATACGTGCTCCTTTTGAAACTTGTTCCAGTTTGTCAAAATCAATTGTGTAAGAGCCATTGGTATTTATGAGAGGAGCTTCCCGTACCGTTCTGCCGTTTTTTTCAATAACCATTTTAAATGGATGGTACACTGGAGGCATAATAACAATACCATCATCGGGATGAGAAAATTTCCTGATTATGTTAGAAAGTGCAGGTACGATCCCGGGCGAAAACGCAATCCATTCCTTTTGAACTATTGTCTGATGCCTGTTTTTCATCCACCGTATAAATGATGAGTAATAGTATTCAGGAAGTCCGGCATATCCGTAAATTGGATGTTGTGCACGCCTGATGATTGCATTAAAAATATTTTCATGTACTGGAAGATCAAGGTCTGCTATCCACATTGGAAGAATCGACTCACTGCTGTCACCACAGGAATCAAGGTAGCTCCATTTGATGCTGTTAAAAGGTTTCCTGTCAATAATTTCATCAAACATACTATTCCTCATGGACAGAGTATAACTGCTTCAATTTCTACTAATCCTTGTTTCGGAAGCGCTGAAACTGCAATAGTAGAACGAGCTGGTTTGTTGTGAGGGAAATATGTAGCATAGACTTCATTGACTTTGGGAAAGTCATTCATATCAGTAAGAAAAATAGTTGTTTTTACAGCCTGTTCGAGTGATGTTCCGGCAGCTGCTGCAATTGCTTTAAGGTTTTCGAGAGCTTGTTTCGCCTGTGCCACGACATCGCCTTCAATAATCCCAGTCATAGGATTTATGCCCAGCTGTCCTGAACAAAAGAGGAGGTTTCCTGCTTTAATTTTAATAGCCTGTGAGTACGGTCCAATGGCTGCTGGTGCAGTGTTTGTGTTAATGATTTCCATAAGTTAAGATACTCCTTTTATTGAATTTTAAATAGTATTGCCTATAAAACTATTATCTGTCAAATACTGAATTTAGCACGATTCATACCTTTGACTTTTTTAATTTTTCATCATATAATGGTGCTACAATGAGTAAAGCACGGAATTGCAAGTATAAAATCAATGAACAAATCGTATATCCAAGCCAGGGTGTAGGCAAGATAACTGATATCGTTGAGAAGGAATTCAGAGAAAATAAATTCCTTTACTATGTGATTTATCTCCATTTTTCTGATATGACTGTGCTTGTACCGGTTGATAAGGCCGATGAATTAGGTATTCGTCCGATTGTAAGCAAGCAGGATGCAGAAAAAGCACTGCAGTATATAACAGAGCAGCATACAACAGCTCCAACAGACTGGAAACTCCGTTATCAAATGAATCTTGACCTTTTGAAAAAGGGATCGATATTCGATATAAGCACTGTTGTTCGTTCGTTATATTTTCGTTCTAAAGTTAAAGAGCTTCCAATCCTTGAGCGAAAACTGTATGAAGCGGCACTCAATCTATTGCAGGATGAGATTGCTTGTGCTTTAGGAAAACCTAAAGAAGAAATTGCAGCAGTAATACGCGAAAAACTAAGCGATTAATTCAATAATAAAACTCTTATATAGATATGAATGGTTTATTATTCTTGTTAAAAATAGTTAACTAGTAGTATTTATTTACGTCTTTTTAAACTGAATAAGAATGATGCACAATATAATTCCAGCAAATGCAGTTGTTTGTAAAGGAATAAATTGCGTTTTAAAACTAATATATGATATTATTACCGGATAGAGAATTTGCATAGCCCATAGTACTGGACCCGTTCTTGTCATGCGTCCATGAGAATATGCAACTTGCATAAACATAATAAGCGAAACGCTGGCTAGAATATAGAAATATAAGTATGGGGAACTAAAGTACAAAAGCGGATTACTGCCTTTACTTGCCTGAAGCGCTTTAATAAGTATAATAATAAATCCTTCAAGTGATCCTGCAGATGCTGCAAAAAGAATGGCATAGAGTTCACCTTTAATAATTGCTGTTTTTTTTAGCAATTGTGCAAGTGTAGTTATACAAAATGGTAATATAAAAAAAAGATAAATTTCAAATGCAGCTGGGACAGCAGTTGTCGTTTCTTCAGCGCTTGTCAGGTTTGCTAGTGCAATAAAGAAGACCAGTATTAGTGAGAGGGTTATAATAGTTTTTGACAGGTGTTCCTTTAGGATTAACCTGGAAAATAGAGCGCTAAAAATAATATTTAAACCCATCATAGCGCCTACAACAGAAGCACTCAAGCCTTTGAGTGCAAAATAATAGAATATAGAAAGCAAGTTATTAAGTACAAAGCCGATGAACCATATATTTCTTAATAGTTTATATTCTGCAGAATTTTTGTTTGTATGCCTGAACCATGCAACTCCTCGTTTCTGAAGGACAAGACCAAGTGAAATTATCAAAGAGCCTATTACTGCCATTGCGGTGGAAAATAATTTCATGTACATAAATCTACTATGTTTTAGATTTCTTTTCCAGTTCTTCTAATAGAATCAAATAAATCGGCAAATTTACTTTCTGGCTTATAAAATATTGCTGGATACCCCGGAGGAACATTTATTACTACAGAGCCACTCTCGTATTGCAGTCCTGTCCAGAAATGTATCCATGTACCTTCAGGAAGTTTTAACATTAGTTGCTTTTGATGACTGGTGGAACGGAGCCCAATGAGCAAATCAGGACCATACATGAATGTATTTGTAAAGTAATCCTGTTTTTTTATGTATTGTGGAAAATAGTGAACCGGAGCTTGATGAGTTATTAAGTTTTGTAAACAGAAATTGTGATATGGTTTTAGTTGTGTGTATAATTCAAGCATTGTTTGTAAGATTTTACCTTGCAGTTGAGTCATAAAAGGAATTGTTCTTTCCGATGTAGTATCAATATCAAGAACCAGTATAGGAGTAAAAACAGCAAATTCGAGAGCCATCATAAATGCAGAACAATCATTCCATATATTCATAGCAAGTTTTATAGTTGGAGTAATAATTGAAAAAGCACCATATGAAGCCCTCCACAGCATTGTAATTCGCTGAATTGATGTTTGTGATGGGGTGAGGTAATATAATTGATAGGTGTGTCGTATTGGGAGTGTTTCAGCGTAGCTGAAACTAACTGGGAAATTATTCTGGGTTGCATTTTTCATAGCATATTCTGCTAATTCTTTAAGTGAGAAGTATGGCATTGATGAACGCGAATGTAAACCTAATAATGCAATGCCTGTATTTTTTAGCGTTTTGAATATTTCTTGTGAGTAATGAATAGTTGTCTGTTTATTTGCCAGTTCTAGATCTATTGGCAGTAATGCACCTGGTATCATACCCGACTGAGCATAACAGTACGTTTCTCCTTTGAGATCGGGATAACGCGATAACCCTGCAGATTGAGTGAGCGATGAATCAGGAAAAAGGTCTGCAAATATAACACCCTGAGCGGGTATATGTGCATCAAGTAATGTTTGAACCTTACATGATAAAGCAATATCGCCCCCGCCGCCAAGAAAATAAATTCCAACTGGAGGTAAATTGTTTGCTGTGTGCTTACACATCAAGCTATGAATGGTAGATGCCGATTGATAAAAGTTTTCATCACAGGCTACAGCAAATCCTTCTGGAGGTGTTTTAAGTGTGAGATGTTTAGCTGTTTTTTTTATTTTTATTGTGCCTTTTTGTACACTTGCAATGAATGTGCCTGTGCTATACATGTAAGGTCCTGGAATTTCGCGGGAGAATTTTCGTTTTACAGTAAATTTTTTATGCTTCCAGATATCAATAATATAAAAATTTTTGTTGGTTATGCAGGTAACAAAAACAGCTTCCGTATCTGCTGGCAGTACTGGATATGTTATGAGCAGCGCGTCTTGTTTTTCCTGGATTACAACTTCAATCAATCCTGCACAGGTTAGTGTAATGCTACGAATATCAGTTTGTGCTGCTGTAATATGACGTATTGGAATAAAGTAGCGTTTTTCATTCCTGGCTGCAAGAATCTTGAGTGCCGGTTTCCAGGGTGTATGTACGAAGAATGTGCAATTATTATAAACAATTTTAATGTGGTTCGTTTCCTGAACTAGCTGTAACATGTCAGCTTTAGTATAACCTTACCTGGCAGAGAAGTAAAAGGATTTTTCAATAAATATTTGTAGATTTTCGTAATTCATGATATTGTTATATAGATAGTAGACAATCAGGAAAGGGCATGATTCATACTGCATTATCATCGTCATCATTTATAGATTATAGTCCCGATGAAATTCTGAAGCTTGCACAAAGGCTTCAGGTTGATGCAATTGAATGGACGTCAGATGGTTTTATTGATGAGGGTGATACTGAAAAAGCCAGTGAATACATGAAAGCAACACTCTATTCTGGTTTTTCCGTTGCAAGCTATGGCACGCTTTTTAGAGTTTGTCAGCATGACGAAACGATTTTTAAAAAAATTCTTGAAACAGCAACAGCTTTAGGAACGTCTACAATTCGAGTCTGGGCTCCTCAGGAAACTCACAATATTGCAAAAGAAGAGACTCTGTTTATTAAGACCAGTCAACGGTTAGGTAACCTAGCAGGTGATAAAGGAATTTGTCTCTGTTACAATCTCGATGCAGCATCAATGTTAAATACTTACAGTCGTGCTTCATATCTCATCAAAGAAATAGGTCATGAGTTTGTAAAACTAGCATGGGAACCTCTATTCACGATGCCTTTTGATGTAATTATGAATATTTTTACCGAACTCAAAGGTTACATTGGCATACTAACTTCTCGGTTTATTACTCCACAGGGGGAACCACGCAGTCTTTGTACCTATGAGGAAGAATGGAGTCAGTATCTCGATGCTTTTGATGAACAGTTCGACAGTCCAGATATGGCACGCTATGTAATTATCCGCCCATATCCTGGACTTCCTATGGATAAGCTTCAAAAAGATATAAACATTATTAAAAAATATGCTGTTGCTTTAAGAAAATATAGGCGCCGTCGTATATATTAATGTTTAGCTTCTTCCCAAAATTGGTCCATTATATGTAGGTTACTTTGCTCCATAAGAATACCTTTTTCTTTCATTCGTTGCTCGACATAGTGGAAACGATATGAAAATTTGTCTATCGTTCGCTGTAATGCAAGCGATGGGTCAACATGGTGTTTCCGGGCAACATTGATGAGAGAAAACAGCAAATCACCCAATTCCTCTTCTAGTTGAGCCTGATTATTTTCATTACCGTTTTTTGTATCACATTCCAGCTTGATGCATGCCTCGCGAGCTTCGGATAGTTCTTCGAACATTTTTTCCCATGCGCCATCAGCACTTTGCCAGTCAAAACCTGCTTTAGCTGCAGCTTGCTGAATTTTATATGCCCGTTCCAGTGGTGGAAGCCCTCGCTTTACTGTATCAAGCATGGATGTTTTTTCTCGTTTTCCTTCTTGAGATACTTTTATTGCATTCCACTGTTTGACAACTTCATCGGGAGTGTTGGCTTCTGCGTCGCCAAATACATGAGGGTGCCGCCTGATAATTTTTTCTGTAATGCCATTGAGAACTTGAGTGGTTTGAATAGCTCCCTCTTCATCATACATTACAGCAAACATTACCGGTAAAAGAAACATATCGCCAAGCTCTTCCTGGATATGTTCTGGATTTCCTTCATTGATGGCTTCTACGAGCTCATATGCTTCTTCAATAAGGTTGCCTCTAATAGTTTCAGGTGTCTGTTCTCTGTCCCAGGGGCAACCATCTGGAGCTCTGAGTTTTTGTACAATACTGTAAAGTTTTCCAAATGCTTGTTCGATAGCTGCTATGTTTGAATTCATTGCAATGCTCCCATCTGTTTCAGAACAATATGATTGTTCTGACTATTGAGATAAGTATAACCATTATTTGCAATTATAGATAGTAGAAGGATTAGGAAACAAGCTCATGGTTGTTGAATTTAAAAATGTGTGCATTATACTTAAATATGTATCAGATTCAAGCAGACTTAATTAAAATGTGGGCAGATTGCATAGTCTCAGGGAGAAATCTGCTGATGAAAAAAAAGGTTTACTTTGTATTTTTCTAGCTATCTTCACGTTAATAAGTTCTGAAAACAGTATGTATGCTGATGATGTAAACAATATCATTGTTGGTGTCTATAAAAACCCGCCCAAAATAAATGTTTCTTATACTGGTGAACCCGAAGGAATTTTTATTGATATTTTACAGGCAATAGCAAAAAAGAATCGATGGAATCTCATGTATGTATATGGCACATGGAATGAGCTTTTAGATAAGTTGGAAAGAGGAATTATTGATATCCTTCCCGATGTAGCATATTCCCATGAACGTGAGAATTTTCTTGATTTTATGCACATCCCGGTATTACTGTCGTGGATTCAGGTAGCTGTAAAGCCAGGTACCATCTATAATGATTTAAAAGATCTGGAGGGGAAAAAACTTGCGGTGTTAAAAGGATCTATCCAGGAAGAACTATGCAAAGACATACAGACAAAACTGGGAGTATCAATAGAACTATTGAGCTATGGAACGTATGATGACCTTATTAGTGCAGTAGATAACGGTGATGCTGATGGTGCTGTAGTGAGTAGATTTTATGGATATACACAAAACAATAAAAAACTTGCAATAACACCTATTATTATTGAAACAACGACTTTGCATTTTGCTGTTAAAAAAAATACAAATAAAGAGTTACTCACAGTAATAGATGGAGAACTGACTCGAATGTTCAATGATCCTCGTTCAGAATATTATAAATCACTGTCATGGTGGCTTCATGAGAGACCGATTTCTTATATTCCTCGCTATTTAATCATTCTCATTCCAATTGTTGTAGCTTTAATGATTGCTTTTTTACTTTTTTCACTTTTATTAAAACAGCAGGTAAATAGAAAGACCAGTGCATTGCTCAATGCAAATAATAATTTAAATGAGGCACTTGCATTAGTTAAAAACACTGAATCTGCTCTGGATAAAAATAAAATATATTTGTATGAGCTCCTGCATAGATCAAGAAATAATATGGCTGTAATTTCCTCGTTACTGTATATTAACGCATGGAATACAAAAAATGATGCCGTGTTGCAGTATGCAGAAAATATTGATGCCCATATCGCAATAATGTCGCTTGTTTTTGGATTGGTTGAAAATTCTGAAGATTTTTCTTCAATAAGAATTAGTGAATTTATTAATGGTTTTATTGACCTATTTGTACAGCATAATACAAAGCGAAAATTTTATTTGACCTGTCCTCATATCATCGAAGATAAGCTGCTATTTGATATTGCGTTGCCATTGGGTTTTGTACTTTATGAGATGATAATCAGTATGATAAATTTTCCAAAAAAAACCTTTAATGAAGAATATCTTAGAATAGAAATAGAATATAAAAAAATCAGCAATGAAGTTGGTTTATTCACAATTACTTGTTGTGGGGGTGGTAATAAATTAGAAAGCAAGGATTTCTTTAATGGTGATAGAATGAAACTAATTATTGATCTTCTAGAAAAACAGTTAATTGGCAAAGCTTCTATTATTAATGGCACTACTGTCCAGATAGAATTTGCTCTTATACGGTACTCATTACGGGTATAAGGTGTAATATGACATTTGTTATTATAGAAGATGAGTATTTAATTGCTTTACATATGCAGCGGTGTTTGGAATCTGCAGGCCACATCTGTCTTGGGATTGAAGCTGAAGGTGATAAAGGCATTCGTTTAGTACAAGAAAAAGAGCCTGAAATTATTATTCTTGATATTTTACTTGCAGGAATGATGAGTGGCATTGATGTTGCAAAAGAGATAAGAAAATTTTCAAAAGCAATGATAGTTTTTACAACAGGTTATACTTCGTGCGAGATGCTTAGCAAACTTGAGTCCATATCAGAAAGTGTAGTGTTTCCTAAACCGGTTTCACTTAATAAGCTTATAAATTACATTGAAAAATTGAAACAAAATAATAATTAGATTTGACAGGCTACATGTACTATTCTATATTTGAAACATGTCTCGAATAACAAATTTTCTTTCAAAGATGCTTATCCCGTCTCTGCTCATGCTAATTATTTTTGTGATTATTGCTTCTTTTAGCTGGAAGCTTGCTTTTAATGAGCCTGTTCCTGAGTTTGCTGCGTTTGATACTAATCTTTATTACAGTCCTGATTCTGTTTTAGAAAAATATCAGTGGTATAGCCCCGAACAGAGAAAATTATATGTTAGCAATGCGTTTACATTCGACCTTGCATTTCCCATTTTATATGTATTGCTTTTGCTTACAGTATGCGCATTTTTTATTAAAAGACTTAAACAACCAAAATGGCTCATGGTTATTTATATACTGCCTTTGTTGACAGGCATTTTAGATATAGCAGAGAATATCACTGTATCGTACATAATGTTGCAAGGGGTTGGTAAAACGAGTGCTTTGCTTGCTAGCACTCTGACAGCAACAAAATGGATATTTTTATATATATCAATAGGAGTTATAGGACTCTTGTTTGCTACATATTGCTATACAATCATACGAGAAAAAATAGCTGGACAGAAACCATAATAAATCCAAAATCTCTGTTCATGTAGCTTCACGAATAATTTTATTTTTCCGTTAAATTGAATACTCCATCCCAGTCTTTTCGGGGTGGGTTTTTTATAAAGTTATCGCATCGAGATAAAAATGTTTTTGCAGGTGCATCATCTTCTTTGATTTTGAGCAGTGCACTAAAGGCTTTTTGGCTTTCTTCGTATAATTTTTGTTCAAACAGTTCATGAGCTTGATTAAACTGTTGAATAAAACTTATATCCTCCGAAGACATCTCGCTTGCAATGCCTACTAGTTCATAGAGTTGAATTGGTGTAGTGATACCAACGACACGAACTCTATCGAAAACACGAACAACAAAGCCGTCACCTGCATTCTTATACGTTTCTTCACTGATAAGAATCCAGCTTCCGTATTGCTTGTTTACTCCTTCTAACCGCGATGCCAGGTTGACTGCATTTCCCATAATGGTGTAATTCATTTTTTGTTCAGTACCCATGTTTCCGACAACCATATCGCCAGTGTTAATTCCAATTCTGGTTAGCAGAGGATTTGGAGAAAGCTTTTCTGCAAGTATTCTCTGGTTAAGTTCACCCTCAGCCTGTTTCATTCTTATTGCAGAAATACATGCATTGCGTGCATGGTTTTCATTCCATACTGGCGCTCCAAAAAAGGAAATGATTGCATCTCCCTCAAATTTATCAATTGTTCCCTGATTGGCAAGAATAATATCGCTCATGCGTGAAAGATAAATATTCAGTAAAAATACAAGCTGTTCTGGACTGAGCTGTTCTGAAATGGTCGAAAAGCCTTTAACATCAGTAAACAATGCTGTAATATATTTTTGTTCTCCACCCAATTTTAACAATGCAGGATTTCCAATGATTTCTTTAATAATGTCTTTGGATAAGTATGTACCAAAAGCTTTTTTTATAAAACTTTTTTCACGCTCGCTAAATATAATCGAAATAAGAATTGCAGATAAATACGAAATGAGTATGCTTAAAGCTGGCGCTACAAACTTAATAAACATTCCGGTTATCAGGAAAATAAAATAAACTGCAATAAAACAAATAGTAATATAGAGTATTCCGGAGATTATTCTTAAAGCAGGGTGATTGTTAAGCAGTGAAACAATCAGTACAATTACAACGCTCAAAATAATACAGAGTAATGCACTGAGCCAACTGGGTCCTTCAACAAGAAATTTGTTATTTAAAATAGTATTAACGACGGCTGCGTGTGTGCCAATATTTATATATTTTTCTTCAAAAGGATTTACGCCAATATCGGTGGTACCTGTTGCTGACCAGCCAACAATACAAAATTTATTCGCAAGTCTTTTTATAACTGCAGTGTAGCTTTCGTGAAAGGCTTTTACAGTAGAGGCAAGATCCGTAAAAAGGGCATTGAGCGCAACACCATCGTCTTTGAGCGTTTGTTTGACAGACAATGGCGCTTGTAGTGTATCAATGACAGAAACAATTTCACTGCCATACTGTGCCTGTATAAACTGATCAAGAATCCTAAAAAATTGATTGCGGTCGGTAATCCACTGTTCTTTTGCAAACTGTTCACCTGTTTCTAATGCGATTGTTTTTGAGGTAAGCATTGCAGTATATGCATTCAATGCTTCATCAATCGGCTGGTATCCAAGACTGCAGTATGTCCAGAGTTTGCTTGTTTTTAATTTTTGTAAAATAGAAAAAATCTGCTCTTCGGTATCAGTTAGTGCAAGCAATTCAATTGCAGAAATATGGTCAAAGCTGTTTCTATATGTTTTTTTAGGCCAATTGATAAGCATATTCCCGTGATTGTCTACAGGAATTACTATAGTCCTTGTTTCTCCGTGTAAAAGTGCATCTTTAAGAATAATTGCATGTTTTTGAAGTACTATTTCCGGATCGCCCATGAGAGCAACAAGAGGTCTAAACGCAAGCTGTAGATAAAATGCTTCACCAACTTTTTCTATAAGTTTAATTCTTCTTCTCGTTCCATCTTTATCGATAGTCACGTTAGTAAAGCCAGCACTTTTGGCATTTTCGGATACTTCTCTTATAGGGACAAGATAGTCGACATATTCAATACTCCATGGGAAATTATGTATAATATTTTTATACGAAAAATTACTTTGAGCATAATTTTTAAGTTCTTTAGTTTGTCTTCCTCCTACTGTTGCATCTTTTTGTAAATTGAGTGTCGTGTAAGTGCTACCAAAGAGGCGCATAGCTTGACCAAGATAGATATCGTTTTCTATAGCAACTTTGTATGTGTTGGATAGAAGAGTCTTTTTTGAATCTGCAATGCTATCAAGCAGCAGGGGCAAGAGTTCATCAAATGTGGTTTGTTTTGCTTTGAGCATTGAAAATGAATATTCGATATTATCGCCAATATCAGCAAATGCTATGGAAAAATCAAGCGGTAGACCATACATGAGATATTGCCGGTCTACACTCATGGGGCTGTTTTCAAGAAATTCTATATCAAATACCAGGTTTTGTGCCTGAGCAAGCGTTAAAATTTCAAGAATTTTGGCTACATTGCTGCGAGGCCATGGCCAGTCACCTTTTTCTATAATTGATTTATCATCGACATCGATAATGATAAGGCTTTTATCTTCCTGAATTGAAGGTTTTAGTTTTAAGAATACATCGTACAGTGCGTACTCTACTGGTTGCCAGAATGCAAATAAACTGAGCAGAGCAAAAACAATAGCAATTGTTCCTGCGACAATGCTAATAATCACTGTGCGATTTGATGACTTTTTATTTTTGTCCATTGCTTGCTCCTTTTTGTTTATTGCATACTACCTATTTTCAATCGTAAGTATTGTCTTGTCAAATACTAAATACGTATATAAAAACTAGAAAAAACTTTGGCACTACAGTATTATATAATTGTATCAATTTAAGGGGGATTCGATGAAAAAAGTTTTACCAGTAGTATATGCTGTTGTTTTATACCAAATTTTTGCGCAATCAGCTGTTTTTTTTGATGAAATCCTGAGCAGTAAGCAGATTACCTTTAGCCAGGCAGCATATCTTGTTTTTGTGGGGAATGGAGAATATCAGGATACTGTCCAACAAAAGGTTGCTTTAGAAGAAGCTCTTAAGCGAAAATGGATTAAGCAAACTGGGAATCCTGATAATCCAATTACTGTTGCACAATTTGCCTACCTTGTTATGAGGGCATTTGGAATAAACGGTGGACTGATGTATACACTTTTCCCTGGGCCGCGGTATGGATTCAGAGAACTCGTATATAAAGGATTGATTCCCAGGACTATTGACCCTCAAGCCTATGTGGATGGAGCTTTGGCATTGCGGATAATCCGTATTGCTGCTGAATTAAAGGGGTTAGATAAATGAAAATAAAAAATATAAGTTTAATTGTAATACTAAGCCTTTCAATGTCATTGTTTGCGTGGGATTTTGGCCTAACAGTCAGCAATACAACTGTGTATAGTTATATCGAAGATTGGAATGTCAGCCAGAATAATCGAGCGTTACTCTGGATAAGTCTTCCAATAACTTCAAATATCAACTTGTATGTGTCCGGGTTCTATGAATTTGCTGGAGATTTCAGTACTGCATCTACTGCATATAAACCATATCGTTTTGATGTTGGTAAAACATATTTTTCTTATAAACCATCACTGAGCAATTCTCGTTTAACTATAATGTTAGGAAGACTTGAGACAGCTGATTTCACCACATCAATATACAGTGGCTTATATGATGGATTTTCTTTAAATTTCTTAACTGGAAATTCCCGATTCGATATACAGCTTGGGTATTTAGGTTTCCTTTACAAAAATGATGCACTTATTTTGATAGACGATGAAGATGCTGCAGTATTTGCTGATGATAACCAGTACTTTGTAACTCCGCGCTTATTAGCTATGGTGGGTTATAAACTGGATGATTTTTTAAGAGGCTTTGATATTGGTTTTGAGTTCTGGTCTCAATTTGATCTTAATTCATCGGGAACTCCGACGCATTCTCTGTACTATGAGCCACGGTTTGTATGGCATATCAACAACTATTTTTCATTGAGCGGTTTTGGTATTCTTTCAATGGTTATTAATCCGGAAATAGCTCTCAGCTATGCCTATGGTGCGGAATTTAAAGCCAGTATTCCTTCATTTTTACGTTCAACACTTACAATCAATCTTTTCACTTCCGGTAGTGTAACGGGAGATTTTGTATCCTATGCTCCGATACGGCTTTTATCAGTATCACGCTATGCACATGGTATTTATAGCGATGCAACAGCTATCAGTGCAGAATTTTCATTTGCTCCGCTTGCAACAATGATTTTTGCACTTCATGGTGATATACTTCTCCGTGAGGGAACAATAATTCCTGCTGGTTATGCACCTAATTCGGAAAGTCAATTTATTGGCAGCGAATATGGCATGCAATTTGTATGGCAGGTAGTGAGCGATTTTGCTTTACTAATGGGTGGAGGAGTATTTGTTCCAAATACACTTGGTGCATATCCATCAGATGCACCTATGGAATGGAAAGTACTGCTAAATTTTGTATTAAACTTATAACACAATGGAGGACAATTATGTATAAAAAAGTTTGCACGATGTTTCTTGTTGTGATACTGACTGGAGCAGCTGCAGTCTTTGCACAGAATAAGCCACTACAAGCTACCATTAGTAAGCTTGCGGGAAAAGTTGAGGTTCAGCTTCCCGGCAAAGATTGGAGAGCAGCGAAAGAAGGAGAGCTCCTCCCAAAAGGAACCATGATATCAACCGGGTTTAAAAGCTCTGCTGTGCTTACTGTCAATAACAGTTCCATTTTAGTAAAGCCCGTTACTCGAATGAAACTCGAAGAAATTGTACAGACTCAGAGCGGTACCAGCACACAGGTATATCTTTCTACGGGTAAACTTTCGGTAGAGGTAACTCCTCAGCAGAATCAAACAACAGATTTTACCGTATCGAGCCCTACAGCTACTGCATCGGTTCGTGGTACAGGGTTTGATTTTGATGGTATCATGCTCATTGTTCACCATGGCGTTGTAGCATTACAAAATGTCACAGGACAGACTCGCCAGGTAACTCAGCAGCAAGCATCGATTGTATCAGGAGAAGGCGATATTTCTGTGCCAGCGTTTGTTACGGATACTCAGGCACAGGCAGTATTGACCGAAGTTCTGGAACAGCAGCACGTCAGTGGGTTTTATAATTATTTTTCTACATTTGTTCCCAATGTGTCTCTTGGTACTGGTGCAGTTGTCGTATTTACATTGCAATAATGTTGTGTTGCTGGGCAGAAAAAAAAGGAGCTCGCAACGAGCTCCTTTTTATATTTAGTGTACTCAAGCTGGGCATCTTTGAAGTGCTGTTAAGCAAAGCGCGCATCTTGATTTTGACTGTTTTACTATTGCCAGCGCGCAAGTTAGTTATTCTTCAAACAGATCATCTATCTCTTTTTTGTAGAGTTCATTGATCACATGGCGTTTTACTTCCTGTTTTGCAGAAAGTTCACGGTCAACCTCAAATGGTTTTAAGAGTAATTTGAACTTAAATATTCGTTCAAACCCTCTGAATCCATTTTTAATATTGATAAGGCTATTGATTTCATAGTCAATGAGCTCTCGAATTTCTGGCTGGTTAATGAGTTCCTCATAATCAAAGAAGGGAATATTGTTATCTTTGGCCCATTGAATAACCATATCCTGATCGGGAACAATTAAGGCTGCCAGATATTTTTTATCCTGTCCAAGGATAACTACTTGCTTGATATATTGACTCTCTTTGAGCTTGTTTTCAAGCGGAACGGGTTCAACGTTTTCACCGCCGCGGAGCACTATCGTGTCTTTTGCCCGTCCAGTGAGTTTAAGTTCATTATTTTTGGTGAGCATGCCAATATCGCCAGAATTGAACCAGCCATCGTCATCTATAACTTTTTTTGTAAGATCGGGTTTTTTATAGTAACCTTGCATAACCTGCGGTCCACGTATAAGGACAACACCTTTTTTCCCGTGCCCCAGTGTTTTGCCATGTTCATCGACAATTTTAACTTCGGTACCATCGAGCGGAGCTCCAACAGTTCCAATGACAGGTCTGCGATGTGAGCGCAAGGTAACCACCGGAGCTGTTTCAGTGAGTCCATAGCCTTCGAGAATCTTTATGCCAATGGCATCAAAAAACGTATCAACATTGTAGGGGAGAGCACCGCCTCCAGAAATACCGGCAACAAATTTCCCGCCTAGTTTTGCTTTGATTTTTTTAAATACAAGAATCTCAGCGAGACCACGGAGCGGAGCAAGGCCTATGAATGGTAATAGTGCAATGAGAATATCGAAAATGCGAGCACGTATGCCAAAATTGGGTAATCTACCTAGGAGCAGGTTTCTAAAATTAGCCCAATCCTTGCTGACTCCAACAAAGAAATTAAACATTTTTTGTTTAAACTGATTCTGCTGACGGATGTTGCGGTATACTCCTTCGAGTACCGATTCCCATATTCGCGGCACACTGACCATCCACTGCGGCTTAATAGCAACAAGATCTGCAAGCATAATCTGTCCCACGGGTTTTGAATATGCAATGGTAGCACCAACACCGATAATTGCATAGTTCACAGCTCGTTCAAGTGAATGCCAGATTGGCAAGACCGAAAGCCATATCTGTCCTTCTTTAATGCGGATCCGTTTAGGGAAGGCTTCAATCTGGAATAGAAAATTGCGATGGCAGAGCATGACGCCTTTGGGTTCACCAGTAGTTCCTGATGTAAAGATAATGGTTACTGTATCAGTGTTTTTACCGAGAGCGACTTCATGCTCGTATTCTCCTGGTTTTGCCTTGCGTCTTACGGTACCTTTTTCAAAAAGTTCAGCATACGTATGGATGGTAAGACCTACCGCTTGGGCAGATTTTTGTACCGCTTCTGTCGGAGGATCAATGCAAATAATAGTTTTAAGAAGCGGCATACTGTCTTTACGAGCAAGTATCTTTTGTATCTGCCGATCATTCTCTGTAATGCAAAATTTGCACTCGCTAAAGGAAAGAATATAAGCAATATCCTGTTCAATAGTATCACAGCCACGGGGAACATCGATTGCACCAAGTCCCGTTACAGCAAGATCACAGATAAGCCATTCTTTCCGGTTGTCAGAAATAAAACCAATGTTGTCACCGCGTTGTAACCCTATTTCCAGAAATCCAGCTGCGAGCGTTGCAACTTCTTCTGCCATTTCACGATAGGTTGTTGGAGAAAAGTCTTTCCCGTTTTTTTTACTGTATTGCATCACCATATCTGGAATAGTTTGAGCTTTTTCCAAAAAAAGCTGAGGGATAGTCTCTGCCATAGTAACCTTCCTTAAAGAACTTTAAATTGATTATAAAGTATCTTGTTTATTTTTACAATATTACAAAAATGCAAATTATGTAAAAAAGTCACAGGCGGTGTAGTGTCACAGAGATTGTGAATTAAAAAATTTGTTCCAGGTAGAGGATTGAGGGTAATTCCCCCAGAGCTTGTTCCAGTTTCCACGTCTGGTAGGTGCAGCGAGTGCCCGGCGCAGGATATCCAGGTAAACTCTGCGAGGTATCGATTCACCACCTAGGCTCGCAAGGTGATGAGTTTCCATTTGGCAGTCAATTAAGAAAAATCCTTCATCAATGAGACGCCAGACAAACGGAATAAATGACAGTTTTGAAGCATCATCGACAAGGCTAAACATCGATTCGCCAAAAAACATGTTGCCCAGACTCACGCCATATAAGCCTCCAACCAGGCTATTGCCATCCCAGAGTTCAACGCTGTGTGCAAATCCCAATGCGTGGAGCCTGATGTATGCCTCCATCATATCTGGATTGATCCATGTACCATCCTGTCCGGGGCGGTACATAGTGGCACAGGCATGAATTACATCGGGGAAAGCCTTGTCGACAGTTCTTGTGTACTGTGTTTTTTTGAGGAGTTTCCGCATGGTTTTTGAAACATGCAGCTTTTCCGGAAATAGTACGTAGCGTGGATCGAGTGACCACCAGAGAATAGGCTGATTATCGTTGTACCAGGGAAATATTCCCTGACTATAAGCTGAAAGCAAATAATCAGGAGTAAGCATGCCCCCCGCGCATATAATTTCTGGATCATGGTCACGAATTTTCGGAAACTCAATGTAGGAAAATTCGTTTAGCCAATCGTAATTGTAGTTCATGATGTAAGCTGTCTGTTTTAGCTATAGCGAATAGGTACCTTATGGTACAACGGTAATTGTTATTGCGTCGTTAGCGACATCAACCAGGGTTTTGCCACCTGCAGCAAGCCGTCCAAACAGCACCTCATCGACGTACCAGCTTTTTACTGTATCCTCAACAAGCCTGTTGATATTCCTCGCTCCAAATTCCTCGCTGTAGCCTCTATCTGCAAGCCAACGCACTGCCTGCGGTGTAATATCAAGCGTGACATGCTTTTCTGCAAGCTGAAGCCTGAATTCATCGATAGCTTTCATGACAATGCGTTCAATAATTGGTTCAGGGAGACGGTTAAAGCGAATGACTGCATCGAGCCTGTTTCTGAACTCAGGAGTAAAGGTTTTCTCGACAGCATCGCTTATGGCAGCATCGGTTTCCTTGCGCTCGCCAAACCCGATGAGGGGCTTTCCGATTTCGCGGGCACCGGCGTTGCTCGTCATAATGAGGATAACATTACGGAAATCGGCACGCCGACCCTGATTGTCAGTAAGGGTGGCATAGTCCATAATCTGGAGGAGAATATTAAACACATCGGGATGAGCCTTTTCTATTTCGTCAAGCAGGAGCACCGCATGCGGTGTTTTACGGATAGCATCGGTAAGGAGTCCGCCTTCTTCGTAACCGACATAGCCAGGCGGAGAACCGATAAGCCTGCTTACGGTGTGCTTTTCCTGGTATTCGCTCATATCAAACCGATGGAGCGTGATCCCCAGAATTTCTGCCAGTTTGCGAGCAAGTTCGGTTTTACCAACGCCTGTTGGTCCTACAAACAGGAAGTTTGCAACCGGTTTGTCCGGACTGCGGAAGCCAGCTCGGCTCCGTTTGATAGCTTTTACTACCTGTTCTATTGCAGTGTCCTGTCCAAATACAGTGGCTTTGAGTCGTGTTTCAAGCTCTGCAAGTTTTTGTGTTTCACTTTCGCTTACGGATTTTTCGGGTATACGTGCCATTTTAGCCACAATTTTTTCAACATCGGATTCCTGTACTGTAATTGTTTCGGTTTCAGAGAGCCCCTGCTTATATGCGTTAATGCGAATCCACGAACCAGTTTCGTCGATTGCATCGATGGCTTTGTCGGGCAAATGGCGGTCATTCACATAAAGCGCTGTTAAATTGACAGCAGCTTCCAGTGCGGAATCGGTGTAGGTAACCTTGTGAAACGCTTCATAGCGGGATTTTAAACCTTTGAGTATTTCCAGCGCTTCAGCAGTTGTCGGTTCTTCAATATCAATTTTCTGGAAACGCCGAGAAAGTGCTCTGTCTTTTTCAAAGAATTTTTTGTATTCATCATACGTTGTAGAACCAATACAGCGCAGTTTCCCGCTTGAGAGCGCAGGTTTGAACATATTGGAAGCGTCAAGTGTGCCATTGCTTGCTGAACCTGCTCCAATGATCGTGTGAATTTCATCAATATAGAGGATGACATCATCACGGTTCAATAGTTCATCAATGACTCGTTTAATTCGCTCTTCAAAATCACCCCGGAAGCGAGTCCCTGCAAGCAAAGATCCCATATCGAGGCGGTATATAGTAAAGTTTTTAAGAAGTGGTGGCACAGTGCCATCAATAATACGCTGAGCAAGCCCTTCCGTGATAGCAGTTTTCCCTACACCCGCTTCCCCAACATGAATAGGATTGTTTTTAATACGCCTGCAGAGTACTTGAATAGTGCGTTCAATTTCTTCTTCTCTACCTATAACAGGATCGAGTTTGCCTTCCTGGGCAAGCCGTGTCAGGTTAGTTGTGAAGCGTTCAAGAATGCTTTTACGAGTAGTCTGCGATGAGTCTTCCTCGTCAGTATCCTGTTCCGAGCCTTCCTCTGAGTAGTCTTCACTCATTTCTTCGATGCTGCTGTGTGAAATGACTTCGAGAAGCTGGAGTCTGTTTACTCCAGCTTTGCGAAGATAGTAGGCTGAATAGTTTTTTTCTTCATCAAAAATGCTCACGAGCACTTCGGGAATCCCGACTTCATCCTTTCCAGCATTTTGCGATTGAAGCACCGCCCGCTCTATAACGTTCTGGAATCCAGTAGTCTGAACCGGTTCTCTATCTTTTACCTGAGGTATTTTCTGTTCAAAATAGGTTTCCATACCTCGAACAATATGATCAATATCTACAGAACATGCTTGGAGAATCGTACGTACTTCCTGGAACGAGAGAGCTGCATAGAGCAGATGTTCCGGTGTAAGATACTCATGGTTGCGAATTTTAGCCTCATTGTATGCAGCATTAAATATTGCTTGTACTTGCGCACTAACTTTCATAGTAATTTATACCCTCTTCATGATGCATTTAAGTGGATACCCCTCTGCTCGTGCTCTTGTATGTACTTCATTGATTTTTGTTGATGCAATATCATAGGTATATACTCCAACAGCTGCGCGTCCTGTAGTATGCACGAGCAGCATGAGCCTTGTTGCTTCCACAGGATTTTTGTGAAAGATGCTTATGAGCACATCCACAACAAAATCCATTGGAGTAAAGTCGTCGTTGAGCATAACTACCTCGTACTCCTCGGGGAAAGCTTGCTCAATGTCTTCCCCCTCGATCAGTGAGGTCTCATTATCGGTCTTAATACTCACTACGTATAAAAATAGCCTTTTTTCGCTAAAAAAACAAGTTCGCAGCGAATTGACGGCTAATAGGTCATCAAAGGACTTAATACGTAGCTTCCATACATGGGGAATTGTCCCGCCGGTATGTCCATAGTATTATAGTCTCCGTTAGACAAACTGCCATTGCCGTCTTTGTCCCAGAAAAAGTTAGCAATATTTGTAGTATTACCATACCAGAATACGAACTTTTTGCAGAGCAAGGGGTCTGAAAAGGGGTAATGTGTCCCTTCGATATACAAGAATATTTTATGGGCTTTATTAACCAATTCGGGGTTGCTATGCTGTATCAAAATAGTGTGCATATCAGTGTTGGTGGCAAATGACATGGGATGTGAGAAGTCCACAGTAGTTAGTACCAAAGTTTCTCCATCAATAAGATTAATTTGGGAGAATGGTATATAGCGGTCGCCTGTATCGAAATAGCCGCTTCCATTAGTGTCTTCTGCAACGAGGAACCATACATCGCGCGCATGGAGATCGCGATCTTCCTTTTCATCTTTAATTTCATATACAATAGGATCAAGTCTCAACTCTGTAAGAGCATCTCCCGGCCGCAGCACGATCCCTTGTGTTATAAAGCTTTCATTAAATTGGGGGCGGTCATTTACGGCTATGTAGATAGGCTTGATGAAGTCTACATTTGGAGGAATGAACTCATGGATGAGTATAGCAGAGGTGCAAAACCGATTGCTATCGCAGGATGCAGACAAAGCGGCAATTGCAAGCGCTATGAGGAAGCCTGCATGACATATTAGTTTCAAAACTGTACACTGCTTCATTAGAGTCCTCCCAGTTTAGATAAGGGCAGAAAAAAGAGTGAGAAATACAGCGTTGGAGTTCCCCATCGTGCAGCACTCGTTAAGAACACAAGACCGTTTACCCCATGTATAGTCTGTATACCGAGCGGATATACTGAGTTACCATAGACAACAATTTTTTTCTTTATAGCTAGAGTTCTGTCAAGGAGCTGGAATGTGGTGCTGTATCTATCCTTCGAAGCTGCCTGAAGCACCCATGGAACTCCCGCATCATCTTTGAACAGTACCGACGGAAGTGGTACCAGTACCCGTCTTGGTCCTACGATTGTAGAACTGTTTGTATCAAAGAGGAAGAGGTAACTCTCGGTCAAGTTAGTTAAGGCGCTCCTTTTTGTAATCCGGAGCAAGAGCAGCCTTTCGATGCTGAGTGTTTCTGCTTGTTCAATGGAAAACGAGCCTCCATTCCAGAAACTTGTGTTTGGGTAGGTACTGTTGTCAAGAAACGAGAAGGCATCTTTGAGCCTTGCTGTGACATCATAAAAATTTACCGGTGATGTAAATGCAGTTGTAATACTATCGTAGAGTGATATTCCCAGATCAGTGTCATTGTAACCTAACACTATATAACGTTTGTTCTGGAAGTCGTAAAGCGGAATTCGGGCAGTAGATAACGAAGATATATTATTATTATTAGTTCCATAGGTAAAATACTCATTTGTCAGAATTGCACTATTATTAACGGAAAAATTAATTTCATATAAGGCACGGGTAGCAGTATTTCCGGTCGGCAGTGCAAAACCCAGGCCTTGTTCGTGGCGCATGAGATACCATGGGTCTGCTCCAGTATCATTGCTGAGCACGGTTATGTAGTCACGGGAAAGAAAAAGAAGATTGTGTTCCGGGTTGACTGTTTCAGTAGTAGTGTAACGGATAAGGAGCACGCTCGTATCTTCTGGTTTGCCAGAAAGCACAGCTTTGGGAAAGTATTCGAAGTATCCGAGCATGTCATCCGGTAGCCGTTTGGTATAGATGTGCTCCATAGCAGGTATCTGCCGCGGGGGGATTTCACGGTTATCATACATGAATATATTGCAGGATATGAGTGTAACCAGCAATGCAATGAGAACTATGGCTAGTAGGATTCTCGTTTTCATAAGCTAATCCTTAGTGCTACATAGGGTTCGGGAGCTGTAACTTTAAAGAGTGTCGATGGTATCGCTGTCACTATTGATGTTTGCGGTTGCATCTCGTGGTTAAGAACATACGCAGGCAACAGTGGACCAAGCCGCATGGTAAAGCCAATCGCTAAACGGATGGTTTGAACCACTCTAAAGTTTATGGCTGTATCGAACGCAATACCAAAAGGCAGCTCAGCAGGAAAGAAGATATCGTTTCCTGTGAGTGTAATGCGTCCAAAAAGCCTCAGGCTCATTCCGAGGCTTAGAAAGGCGAGCGGATCTTCCAAGAGTATGCTCGCACCGGCAGAGGCTTCGAGATACGGAAAGGGCGGTTTCGTGAACGGGATGATAGCGATTGCCGAAGTTTCACCACCAACGGTTAAGCTGAAAAACCCCGGGAGCATGTAGTAGCGAGCGTAGATTCCAGGAACCAGATTAGCGTAACGGAGTGTTCCTTCCATTTCCAAGTTTGGCAATTTTTTAAGATCGAGTGATATACCGAAATCTTCCTTGCCGATATAAATCGTTTTCTCGATGGGAATATAGCCAGGTAGGCTTGCGCGAAACTTGATAGAAGTATTCTGTTCCTGTTCCAAGGTGTACTTGCCCTCGGCATCTAGTTTGGCATTCCGTTTTAGGTTGATAAAGTTTATGGATGTTCCTGGGAGTCCTTCGAAGGTTATGACAGTACCCCGCGCTACGGTGATGACTTCGGTTTTTTCAACTACCTTTTCGGTTACTACCACACGTTCCTTTTGGGGAAGCGGAGGAAGGAGCCGGCCTGCTTCCTTTGATGTATCCTCAAGGAATTTATAGACGGTTCCCAGGTTGAGATTGGGAAAGCTCGCTGATTTGACGAGGAGTTCAGCCTTGGTATCGGTGCGGGTACCCTTGATTGTCAGCGTAAACGTGGATCCGCTCTGGACAGCCGACAGGTCGAATATCATGTCTGGCTTGTCGTCCGAAAAAACTGTTTTGGTGTTTTCGGTAAAGGCAATTTTGAGGTACTCAATCATGGTTTGGATCTGCTTTGCAAAGGGGCTCTTCTCATCATAGCGGAGGCTTACTCCCTGTGGAACAAGGTCTTTTTCAATTTCCCCGGCAGGCCTCGGTGTCTGCGCCATAACCGCTGCGGCAGCGCTAACACAGAGGATTAGATACAGAATGCGTAGCTGTTTCATGGTTTCACCTCGATTGCGTAGAGTTGCCACATTTTTTCGTAGTAAATCCGAGTAGCACTAAAGCCGTAATGGCCTATTTCCGGGTGATTGTTGTGGGCTAAGACTAGTATGGTTCTACCCGTCGAACGTGACAATAAGGTGCAGATCGTTGGATAGTCGCCGTCATTCCTTGAAGCGATAACAGCTATAAAAATGTCATTTACATAGAGGTACTGAGGCTGTAAATCCATAGGAATTTCTAGAGAAAACCTGAGAAGACCGTCAGCCACAGCAGTAGAATCAAGGGAGTTTGCTTCTGTATTAAAATCATTGCTTGATAGTTTTATGGAATAGATTTCAGTATTGGTGTCATAATGAGGGGTTATGCTTTCGATAATAAGCGCATAGAGTGTGCTTCCGTTCGTGTATACCCGATGAGGCATATTGGAAAAATTATGCTGATAGTTGTTAGTACCTTGCCAAAGGGAGCCTGTATTGCTAAACCAGAGCGGCTCGTCGTTTATTGAAAACGGTTTAGTTGCATTCTCCTGGACAGCATGGACAAAATTTTCTGGCACTTGAATTGCTGGACGTTTTTCTACAAATGTCTTTGTATCACCGAAGAGTATGATCCACTGCAGCCTATTGTACGGCACCATTGATATTCTGCCACTCCCTATGTTCTTCGAGGCTGCGGGGAAGCGTGAGAAGCCAAAATCCGCAGAATAGCCTGTGAAGGTATACGTGCCAATCTTTTTGAGGTCCCTGTCATAGTAGGTAATTGTATTGTTGCTATGAACAACGTAGATACCATCTGAGTCAGGATCGATAGCGAGGAAACTGCAATCTGCATCTAATTGTACCTGGGCTTTGATGCCAGGTGTTATGTAGGACGCAAGAAACTTGCCATAGCTGTTGTTATTCAAAACCGCTAGGTTACATCCGGTCTGCATGAACAGCATAACCATAGTAAGCGCTATTGAAAGTTTCTTTACCATATGTACCTCACTCCAATGCACAGGTGCAGCGTAAAGGGAATCTCTCCAATGATACCCCAGCTCAGGTAAGATGGGCTGACAAACTGTAGCTCACCAGACATGGCAATAGTTCCGGGAATAAGTGTCATACCAAAGCTAACCATACTCCTCATCGTGGCTGCACCAAATTGAAAAGGAGAGGGGAAATTAGCAAAGTACAACTCTCCACCCGTTGCAAGCCTTAGATACGGTTGGAAGATATACTGTGGATTAAACAGCCCTATGGGGTAGAAGGTAAGCGTTACAAAGAGCGGAATTTCAAAAAAAGCGCGTGGGTCATGCGTCTCGGTGTCAAAGTTGAAATCCATTGGA
>ERZ795052.1555-NODE-1555-length-30482-cov-23.018931_pt1 | contig 30482 bp, 30 predicted proteins | sample MGYA00375136_ERZ795052 | MGnify/ENA primary metagenome ERZ795052 (study PRJEB30181, sample SAMN05720156) | activated sludge metagenome | isolation source: Anaerobic digester | place: Japan | collected 2015-05-26 ... | reverse complement strand
ACTGTGATTGGCGTCTCGATGTTAGCCTCGCGCTCCTCAGCAATTGAATCGCTGAGCATAATGGCAGTTTCGACATTGATTTCCTTGACTTCAAATCCCCAGTGATACTGATATAAATCATCCATCACGCTCTGTAATATCAAGTCCGTCACGCTGGGGCCGGAACATTTGATATGATCCACCATTTCCAGAATTTCCATCAGCACCGCGTCTAAGTTTTCCACCGGGTTGGTCACTTCACCTATATCTTCTAATTGCAGATGCGGCGCAAGGATAATCGTAGTCGAAAACTTTGATTTCTCGTCTTTCCAGTAATTTCGTAAACCGTAAGCCAGCGACTGCGCCTGATACATTTCCGAAATGAATAGGTTTTCGATTTCCTTGTCGCGTTCACCGTATTCCTCAATTTCCGTATTAGTTGGGCCTGCCTCGACGTCAATCTTTTCCACCCTGGAAAGCGGATAGCCGGTGATATTGACCTCGATATTCTGCTCGATTTCGCCCCAATTATCGAATAACAAATTAGCACCTTTGCTATCAACCTGCACCCGGTTAATGCGCAGGGCAAACGTTTCCGATTGGATCTTAGCATAATTCACACCGGTTTTATAGCCGGGCGCTCCTCTGACGCCGTGCATTTCGAACAACGTTGCACCTTGGGAATCTTTCGGCGTAATAACAATCGTTGCGGCTTTATTCGGATAGCCCGTAAAAACGCCTTGATCGCTGGCGTTCGGTTCAATCGTACCCTGAACTACTCGTCCCTCTCCATCAATATAATAATCAACCGTCTTAATATTATAGACGATATAAAGCGAATCTTCGCGGGCATAGGCGCCATTCATTTGTTTAATATAGAAATGCGTCGCAGTTTTAATGTCCGTCTTACTCGTTGGCGCCGTGCCATAACCCACTTCATCGTTATTGCCATCTACCAACCACATATCCGTATCGGGATCAACCATATCGTTATAATCTGCCTCAGTGCATAGCCGGAACTCACGCCGATTTTCCAGCATAACCAAATAATTAACATCACCGAATGCGCCGGTAATCTCCCAAAAATAGGCGGCATCCCGTTTAGTATGCTGAACCGTGCCATTTAGCAAAATTCCCGCCTCATCGCCGTATTTCACTGTGAAAGCCGTCGTCCCGATAATCATCGGATGCTCGAATTCCAAAAGGAAATTCTGTTTGGTCACATCCTTTTCGCTATAATTAGAACGCTCATCGTCAGGTAACCAGTCAAATTGACCACTACTGTTCGTTTCCTGGATTAGTGGCACATCCGAACGTTTTTGGCGGGAATAAGGTGCAATCGTATATTGTTTGATAATGCTTAGACGTGTCAGGTCCGGCAAAAGCCGCTGACCTTTGACTGTTACCTTATTGATGATCGTGTCCTCATTCCAGTCTTCAGTCTCATGCGTGATATTTTCCGTATCAATTAATTCAAATAATTCCGGTTGAATGCGGTACTGCACAATTACCGCCGGATTATTGCGCACTCGAGGAGTGTCAATAAAATTGATCCTCTTGTAGCCCAATCCGTCAGTCGTGATCGTAAAATCCACATCCTCGACCAATTGTTCCATGAAGTCCCGCGAAAATACCCGAATCGTCTTGTGATTGCTATCGTGAATAATATTCAGCAGTCCGACGCCCTTGCCTTCGTAAGTCTGACCAAGCAATACCGATTTCGGTGTCCGGGTAATAACATATCGTTTAACCGAACCGGATATATATTCACTGTTATCATATTTATGATAAGTCTCAATTTTTTTATCAGATATTTTTGATTTTATGAGAAATGTTCCGGTTGTCGGCGGCGTGGCTCCATTGGTCATTATTAAATAATCATGTTCTTGAACATCATTAAAAATCGAGTTGGGAGTATCAACAATGCCAGATCCATTTACGGTAGTAACTTCATCCGGCAATCCATTAAAAGGATCGCTATTAAACGTTAAAATCGTATTATACGCCTCGCTGAAATCCATTGTCGGTATAACTTCTTCATAGATGCGTTCGCTCAGTTCCACATTTTCGCGCTCGTCAATAATCATGCGCCAGTTCTCAGTTTCAGCCGCCTGCTGAATGGCATCCTTGCGCAACATATCCGTGATCTCCGGAAAATTCAGCGCTGGATGATAATCATAATTCGCCCAGAGCCGGGCATCCTGTTTTAGCGGGCGCTTCAGAATCAGCTCTCCGGTTTTGACATTCAGCCAGTAATCAACGGTTTCCACTACGAAACCCGACCATGACCCGCTACTTTCTAATTTGTGATCCTGGTAGATTTGTGGCTGATCATAGAATACTGTATCCTTCAGCGGTCCGTTCGTGTCCTGGATATTACCCTTTAGCCAAAATTGACGTTTGGCATGAGTATATAACCATTTATCTTGACCTTCCTGAATGCTACAAATTATATCTCTGTTCGGTCTGATAATCAAACCAAATCTTTTTTTTGATAGATTAATATCAAGTAAAATTATTTCGATTTCATTAAAGCTTGAATCTGTTACAAGTTCATATTGGTCGGTAGATGCTAATCCATCGCCGATTATTAAAAAATGCCATCTATCAAAAATATCATCATAATATCCGCCGACTACATTTCTTGAATCACCGCTTATATAAATACTATATGTTTTAGAATATGATGTTCCATTCCCTTTTAAAGTTGTTTTATCAACTTGATACCATCTTATACCATTTATAGTATAATTGACGCCAAATACTAAAACATCATTTTTCTTGTCATAAAATGGTCCGCTGGAATGGCCAGTTGACACTGGGCCTGGCATATTAAGTACATTATGTTCACTATCTATAATCCTTCCGGTTGCTATCTCTATTTTCTTTATTTCAATATCATAGGTTGAAATCATTGCTTTATAATCATGTATATCATCAAATAGATAAATAAATTCTCCATCCGAACATATTTTCGGATAAATATTTGCGGTATCTCCAATAATATCAGTATAATGACTGGATGTACACATTAAACTGATTGAACCACCGCCGTTATTGATCAATATTGTAATTGTTCCGGTTACAGTGTCCGGTGTCGTTGGTGGATCGCCGTGATTTACTGGCACATCAAGTGTATTTATTGCCATATAGATAGCATTTTGATCAGCCGCGATTGACGAGTAATACAAAGTATCATCACAAAGATTTTGAAATCCCTTTTCATATTCCGGATCATTGAATTTTCCGACGCCCAATTCCTCCTCGACCATCGTGCGCACCTGGTTCTTGCGTGGAATCAGGGCGCAGAATGGCTTCTGCTGATTATCGTCTTTCAGCAAGTATTTAGCGAATTCCCGCACCGGCACCTGCTCAAAGATGCGTTGAGTGGTTTTCGAGAGTCCCAGAGCGCGTCCGGCTTCGCCATAGATCAGGGCTGTCTTGGCATTATCGTTTTTCTGAAATTTTTTAGCCCGGAAACTGCCCAACGGAATCCACTCCGCAGGGTCTTCCCATGCCGCTCCCCGGAATTTGACATCAATCGTAAAGCGCGTTCCGGATTTCAGATATTGATAATAGGGCGATTTAGTATTGCGCCGATTGAACAGACCGTCGGAATTATCTAAGATTATCTGAGCCGTAGGCGCCTGATAATGCCTCACGGTTTGATCCATGCGCCGTGTCCGGGTAATTTCGTCCCGACAGTAATTGGTTATATCGAAGTAATCCTCTTTGATTACGACAACGTTCGTGTACATTGCGTCAAATGTTCCAATTGACCGTTTGATTTTCAGATATTTGGCATATAATGGCGGCAAAATATGCGTCTTATCCGAATTGCTTGGCGAACCATTGTCATCTCCGCTATAATCAAAACTTAGGGTATGGGGATAGCCTTGTGAATCATGGCAGATCAGCGGATACCAATGTTCATCTGCAATAGAGGCGATGGCGACATTTTTCGGATTATCGCTGAAATAAATTTCATATCGTCCAAATGATATTGAAAGTCCCACGACGCAGATTGAATATAACCAGCACCAATCAGTCAGTTGAATATAAATCTCATTAGTGCCATAGCCCGTAACAGTTTTTGATGCTGTCGCTCCAGCCTTCCTTTTAAATAATAAAACCCGGAAATCAATATTTTGTTGAAATTGCCCCTGGTATCCCTTATGAGTCGGCGTCAGACTGATCATTTTTTATTCATATCCGGTCAGCATCATCATTTTTAAATCATAAGCGCGTTGACCAGGCTTTTTCCCTACTTGTTCATACCAGGTTGAATTTTCCATTTCAGCGGCGGCTCGTTTGAAATCCTTAGCATTAGTCGCCGCAATAAATTTTTTGAATCCGGAAAATCTATCATAGCCCATATTGAACATCATATTGATCAAAACTTCTTGGCGAACATCATTTAGCTCATCAAAGACCGGGAAAAGCTTTCTACATAATTCAATCGCCTCCGCAATATCATTTTCCAGCATGAATTCCGCCTCTTCCTTGCTTATTCCATTATCTTCGATATTCCGCCCAATCCCGATTGTCAGTTTGCCCGACGGACATCTATAAGGCATCAACCGATTTTTGATAATCGGTCCCGTTCCTTCTTGTTTTATTAGAGTCTGTTTTAATCTTTCGATATTCACTATTTGCTCTCCCTATCATTTCAATATTTTATTTCGTCAGACCTTTCTGTTTTTCATAAGTCCGCATTCCCGCCAGACCGAGCATCCCGAAGATCAATTCGGTCATAATCTCGTCCATGCTTGTATCGAATTTTGGAATTGTATAATTAAAAAATCCGCCAGCTATCCATTGCACCAAAGGAAAAATTATGATCCGGAAAGCAAACGAAGACGCCAGCACCCAACCCAGAAATGGTCGCCAACCCGCCAGAAAGATCGAGCGGGTTTGTAATTCGGCGATTGAAATATCCGTTTGCATCCTCGCCATGATTTCAGCCTTAGAAAGTCTCTCTTCGTCCGACGTAAAGACCTTATCAATCGTGCTTCCGACCGCATTGATTATCTTATTCGCACTACCGCCAAATGTTCCCATTTTCAACCTGCCTTTCGATTCTCAGATTTTCCTGGATGAAACCAGCCCTCTTGTATCATTCGCAACTGCCATTCCGAAAAAGCCAGATTGACCGCATCGGTAATGACCTTGCCCAATTTTTCATCTGACCAAAGTTTATTATTGAGTAATCTTACATCGCTTTCAATAGCGATAATCTTATTATTCAATAGTTTATTTTCAACATCTAAATCTTTGAGCATGTCATCTTGATTTTTCTGGTCCCGCTTGAACAAATAACCAATCATTCCAAAAATGGTTGTCGTTACTAAACCTATAAGAACTGCTGCTATTGCTGGATTCATTTTTTTCCCTTCTATTTTTGTCAATAGTAAAACCCATATTTAAACCAAGTTTAAATAACCAATCAATTCTATTTAATATTGGAAATAAATGAATAGATAAAAGAAAATAAGCAATAATATAACGGATAATAATAATAGGTATTATTATAAAATTAATTATGAATTTCTGCAGAATATTCATATTATTCCTTATACTTCCTGCACCCGCATCGTTACATCAAAAAATGGCGTCCCAATCGCGTCCACGCCGTTATGTTTGATTGTTAAACCATTTGGGATAATAACGCATTCGATAAATCGGCCAGTCCAATCTAATATCCCGAATTTCTGGTAATCGCTTTCCAAATCTTCCAGTAATTTTACTTGATCAACTTTCACTTCTGGGAATCTGAATGTTGCGTCTTGTTTCAAGGCGCCATAAGATTGAGTGCGAAATGAATTGCCATGGATTAGCGGCACCAGAACTTTACCGACGTTTTGGTGGCTTTGTTCGCCCGGTCCAAACATATCGGTATTTACGCCGTCCATTTTTTGCAGAATATTACATACGATCACACGCCTTATTTCAATCTGGTGCGCGCTGTTACAATCATCAAATAAAATCCTTATTTCATCAGCGCTGAATGCCGCATCATTCGATAAAATTATATATTGTTTTATTTGCCCGGGCAGATAATAAGTCCCACCATTTTTATAGGTTTTCAAGTTTACCAGACTATACCATACCCCGGCATAATGATACTTAAATTCAACCAGATTAAATTCATAAGGTCTGGACAATTCTAAGATTACAAAATAATTTGTTAATGTTGAGCCTAAATTAATATTAAATCCGGCGTGCTTTGTCGCCGCCGCATTGAATTTCGCGTAACTCTGCCGATTACCATCATTAATATTCGTTATCGGATATTCTAACTCGCAATGATAAGTATATTCCGAGGCAACGCCATATTTCGCATAATCTTCTGTGCAAATCGTGAATGGAAAATACACTGTCATTGCTCACTCATCACAAATATCCCCGCGAGGATAATTTCGCTTGGATTTCATCCACCAAAGCCTCGGCGATCTGTTCCTGCCGGTTGGCTGTCAAGCCTTCCGGAATCAAAAAATCCATCTTAATCGCATTACTCATATTGACCGTGATATTCTGTGCCTGCCCATAACTCGAACTGACTCCGGATTGACCGACCTTTTTCAATTCATATACCGAATCGCTGATTTGCTTGCGGCTTTTCTCTTCTTTGCGTGTCAAGGCTTCAATAGTCTGGAAGATTCCAGCCATCGCCATTAGTGGATTTTTAGTCACAGCAAGCGCTAATCCGATATTCATCAAGCCCTCGCCTATATCTAAAGTCTTCTTGATTGAATCGTCCATATCGCGGTTCATGGCTTGGATCGAATTACTGATGATCGAATATGCCTGAGGAAGATCGTCGAGAATATTTCCCCATTTTTTAGCATCTTTTCCGACTTTCAATGTCCCGTCATTGACCTGCGCTATCAGATCGGTTGTTTGTGCCAGTTTAGCATTGATTTCCTGCAGTTCAGCGTTCCAGGCTTGCCATTCGGTCGTATCTGGTTGCAATCCAGCTATAATCTGTTCAGCTTTCGTTTTCTTTTCCGTAAGACTTTTCTGTGTCTCCTCTAAATCTTTCCGGCTAATTTCACCAAATGCCGACGACCAGGCGCTGACATAATCGGAGCGGTAAGCATCAGCATAAGTTGATTTTAGATTTATCATCTCAATCTGATAATTTTTTTCTAAGATCGTTAAGGCATGGTTCTTTTCCTGTTCATCTATAATCGTTTCTTCGATTATTTGACGATTGATTTTATAAAGCGATTCTGCCGCCTGCGCCTGAATATCATATCTTTGTTGCCAATCGCTTTCCGGAATATTAGCGAGACTTATTTCAGCATTGATTTGATTCATTTGTTTTTCATAATCGAGGGCGGCTTTACGAGAAGCGGTTTCATCGAATCTAAATCCGGGCAGGCTAATCACAAACAAACCAGTTCCTATTTGTTCATTAAGTTCTTTGATAGCCTTACGAAATTGTTTTTGTAGTTCTTCCTTATTTATGCCGACCGGCAGATTGTATTGTTTTAAAAACTCATCTGTGATGTCAGGCAGATTGGCAAGCGCGTTGCTCAAGTCACGCACCTGTTCCATTTTTCGGTTAATATCTTTATCAAACTCGGCGCGGGACATTTTATCATACATATTCAAATAAGTTGTCAAAATTGGTTTGTTGACAGATTCAGATTGTTGATTTTCCAATTCTTTTCTTAATTTGATATATTTATTTTCGATGATTTTCAGATTTTTATCCAGGTTCTCTGCAGTCTGCCGGGCAATCTGTTCCTCGATGGCTTGCAGGCTGTTCAACATATCGTTCCGAATGGCATATTCCTCGGCGCTCCCTTTTTCTACCATCATCAGTCGCACGTCATATTCAGATTGAATTAATTCTTTTTCTAAGCGTAGATTTTCGACATTTAATTTTTCCCGATAACTCTGGATTTTGCGGTCGGTTTCTTTTCGATCAGCCTGAATTTTTAGATTTGATTGAGCATTAATATTGATCCGTTGGTTTTCCAGCGCCGTCATTTCAGCCTGCAATTCATAGAGCCGCGTCCCTTTCGGCGGCGTTAAGATATTTCCGCCTTTTGCAATTATAGTTTGTTTTTCCTCGTCAATTAATTCCTTTTGTTTTCTGATTTGTTCATCAATCTCAGCCAATCGGTCTTTTCTCTCAAGTTCAATTATGCTGGTCTGAATTTTATGAGCCTGTTGCATAGCGTCAATGCGGGCATCGCCGGTCGTCTCAATCGCGTTCAGTTCCATTTGCAGGACTTCTTTGCGCATATCGAGTTCCATCTTCTTATTGCTTTTCAATATCTTTTCAGTGCGCTCCTGAATAGCTGAGACTTCACCGACGCTATATACATCCTCGAATTTGATTTTTTCTTTTTCTTTTCCTTTGCCTAAATATTTTTGCCAGGGATATTCAAAGCTAATCATATCCAGGACGCTGGTATCTATTTCCAATTTATAGGGCGCCTTACCAGCAAATGGATTATAACCTGCCATTTGCTTTTCGATTGCCATCATTTCTTCTAACTTTTGTATGACCGATTTAAGACTTTCTGCCAGTTCAGATACAACTTTTTTTCGATCATTCCAGGATAATAAATTGGATTTTGATACATATGTATCTTTTCCCATTCGTTCTGAAGCTACTTCGTCTAAAATAAAATATTTTTCAAGGACTTTATTAAAATCTTCGGTAGCTAAGCCTGCTTTTATTATTGCATTAACATAATTATTTAAATCAGCGGCTTGATTTACATAAACATTAGATTTAGATGCTTTTGCCGATTCTTCTAAAAATTTCTGGAATCCAGATAATTGTTCCGGCGTTTTTAGGGCTTCTTCAAATTGCTCCCTTTGAGTTCCACTCAAATTCCATAATATATTTTTTATCGGATGATTTGCTATATCTCCGATTTTATAGGCTACTTCAGACACCAAATTGCCGAATAACTTCCATCCCGAAGTCAGAGTATAAGTCTGTTCAATCATAGCCTTGAAGGAATCGCCTGTGCTTTCCGTTTGTTCCTTCAAAGATTGTTCCAGGGTTTGCAGATTTTCAATAAATGGCACGATTGCCCGGGCCGCCCGCACATCTAAGAGTTTACCCAATTCTTCCTGTTCATAGACATCCACAACCGCGCCATAGCGTTTGCGAAATTCTTCGATCACTTCATTATATTTTCTTAGCCGACCGGTCGAATCGGTTATTTCTATTCCGAGCTCCTTTAGATCAGATCGCTTTTTCGACAACTGCGTGAGTGCCTGGTTGAGCGAAGTCCCCGCCATCGAACCGCGAATACCCAGATTGCCGAGCGCCCCCAGAATCCCCAGGACATCATCCAGAGTATAGCCTACCATCTTTCCAGAAGCCGAAACGTACTTGAAGGATTCAGCCAATTCCATTCCTGTTACTTGATTTCTGGCAATCGAAATTTGAAATTTATCGGCAATTTCCGTGCCGCGCATCATTTCGTTACGCCAGACATTATAGGCAGTCGTTACGGTTTCGGCGGCTAATTCATGTTCCATCATCGAACCGGTCGCCAATTGTAGTGAACCAGCGATCTGATTAACAACCTCAACGTCTTTCAGTCCGCCAGACGCCAGGAAATACATAGATTCGGTAATCTTCCCAGCTGATATTGGCACGACGTGTGAAAGCTCTTTTGCCCGTTCGGTCATCATTCTCATTGACCTATCCATATCGCCGTAAGATGAAACTGTCACTGTCCTCAGATTGGCGGTCGAATTTTCCAGTTCAAGATTAACTTTCACTGTTTCCCGGATTGCAGTTGATACTGCTTTTTGGGCGGCCGCAACCATCATTAGAGTTCCGATCTGTCCAGCGAATAGCGATTGCATCCGTAAGCCAATGCCCTGCATGGTCGTAAAAGATTCTTTTAGTCCGAGATATTCTCCGGTCTTTGGATTAAGTACCGTTCTAATACCACCCATTTTTTTACCGAGCGGATCAAGTCCAGCAGTCTTGCGCAGACTATGTTGGGCGTCCTGGAGTCTCTGTACTTCGAGCCGCAGTTTGCGCATAACCTCTTCGGTTTGGGCAATTTCAGCCTGATTAGCATTTTCATTTTGACGCAGAGCATTTAGGGCGACATTCAATTCACCGTAAGTGCGATTGGTAATCTGGATTTGGCGGCCGAGCGTGCGAAACTTATCTTCGGCTTTATCGGAAGCCATTTCGGCTTTCAGGATATTTTGATTATAGCGATTTAGAATGGCATCGAGTTCGTTAATTGATTTTCCTGCTCCACCGGCTGATGTTTTTACTTCATCGAGTTCCGTTTTCAATTTACCAGTCTGTCCGGATTCCAAGCCTATTTTTAACTCGGAAGTTTGTCCAAAAGATGTCCGTATCTGACTCTGAATACGAGTAATATCTTCTTGCTTCAGATCAGCAAGCACAAAATCCAGTAATATCGAAGCGTCAGCCAATTCTCTTCCTATTAATTAATCAAAATATTCAAAGTTATTTCCATGAATGACTTCCATCTTGCTCAGTTTGTTTAAAAAATCATTTCCAAAAATTGCTTTATTTTCGGCGTCCGGGTCTTCGCTAATTGGGTTCTTGGGATTATCGGCATTATATTGTTTAACATATTCGATCCGTTGTTGTCTCTGATTTTCAATCATCAATTCATAAGTAACCCGGTTAATATTTTCGGTTCTGCGCGGTAAATCCATCCCATAAAATATTTCCCACCATATTTTTGATTCGCCATCCGCTTTGGAGAGAATATAGGCGCGGTAAATTGGCGGATGGCGGGCTATTTTTTTGCATCAAGGCTTCCCATCTGTTCTTTAAGCAGATATTCATTGACCTTCTCAGAAATTGCCTGGCGCAGTTCAACTGGCAAATTCAGAATTTCATCGTCGTTTTTGAATAATGGTTCTCCAGCTTCATTAACCACCAGAAATCGAATCTGAATTGGCAACATATACTTATTCCAGCGGACGTTGTATTTACGATCGATCGTTGAATATTTAACCCGGCTATTAGCTTCCGTCATCAATCTCAGTTTATCCTCAGGCGTTGGATTTTCTAATTTTGCAATTTCCTTATCATAGAATTCCTTGATCTTTTCCATGCGCCGTTGGCGTTCATCTTCAAATTTCTCAAACTGTTCATCATCCATTTTCAATTCATCCTGAATACGTTCCAGAACTTCGATTCGGGCAAAATTAAAAGCATCGGATGGTGGTCGAATCCCAAAATCAAATGAATGTTCTTCATTGACTATGATCGGTTCACCTTGCTCGTTTTTTCCGGTTTCTTTCGGAATTATAACTCGAACAGTTTCTTTTTTGATGAACGGATTTAGCAAGTCGCCTAAGATTAATTTTTTTATTTCGGTCATATATACTCCGGTTTTTTGATTTTTAATTTCTGGTAAAATAGGGATGTGAGATAAATATATTTATCTCACATCCCTTTACGTCCCAGTAGCTAGGTGTTCAACTTACTGCCGCCCGTACCATTTGTTATGAACTTGATAACTCTTTCACGAGCACCAAACCGTGAATTAACTTCAATATCAAGCGTAATCGAATCTGCCGCGCCACCTTCGACATTGGCATAAGTCGGCCTGGCACTGATCTGACAATGATACATTCTTTTCTCTACTGCAAATACTTCACCGATATTGGTATCAACGGTAGTTGAAGCCCGTTTCCCCGACCAATGAATTACCGATATGGCAAAAACCTTATCGTTATAATCCACATCATTGAACATCGGTGAGTTCTGCCAGTCCGCACCATAAAGCAATTTCATCAAGTCTTCGCCCGGTGAATTCATAATATGTTCACCTGCTCCGCCGCCGGCATGATATTTTTTCTTCATATCACAAATAAAGGTAAACCTGCCGGTTGTATCCTTGCCTTCGCGTTTTTGGGTCGTTCTAACCGGGTTCTGATGGCCAATGGCTTTTGTTTTCGTTACCGTTAATGGCAATGATGTTTCTGGTCCGGCAATTGATTTCATCACGCCGTGCAATGCGCCGATCAAGTAAACTTCATAATCATCAACGTTCGCCGAATACATTCCATTGCCGCCATTGGCAGTATTGTCAATCTTAATCGTAGGACCAGTTTTGGAAGCAATATCATAATAATGCTCAAACGGAACGGCCTTTCCTTTGAATAAAACAATCGGGATGATTGTATCAACGTCATCGGCAGTTTCCCACGCCGCGCCGAGAGTCAGCGTAACGATGCCTGTTAATTCAGCCACCGAGACTATACCGCCCGTGTCAGAATTTTCGGCAATCCCGCCATTAAATTTTTTCCAGTTAGTCTCATCGAAGAGAATTTTTAAAGCCAATGCCGCATCAGCGGCAGACTTATCGAGAGTTTCGTTGTCGGAAGATGTATAGGGCGCAATCACCAAAAAGGTGTCCTGCGCTTCTAAGCCTTGCACTTCCCAGGGTTTGTCTTTCATTTTATACTCCTTTTCATTTACTGATTTTTTATTATTCCTGAGCGGGTGGAAGGTCGAATAATCGGCAACTTCCCTCGTCTATTATCATCGGTTTGGCAACTTGTTCAATGATTGGATTATCCTGATCATCTTTTTCATCGGTCGGGATATAATCATATTCTTTCATTGGCACCGGGATTTCCGCCAAAAGCCAAAGTTGAACTGGTTTATTTTCGATTGATAATTTATAATTGGTATCAATCCATATTCGCAGAATCTTTTCGCGATATTGATCAAATTCCGGCTGACTTAGATCGTATTCAGCACCTTCGACCCGGTGGCCAAACGCATAAAACGTATCAATTGTCACAATTGAACCGGAAATAGAAAGCTTTTCATTTTTACGCAAATTCATATATCCTCCTAAATACTTTGATTAACTTTTTCAAAGATTAAAAAGTGAAATGGCAAACCGGATTCACCACTATTATAAACCGTCATGGCATTAGCCGCTCGGGTAATCATCACCTGTCCAAAATCTTCTTCGTCTTCATCCGGCCAACAGGCAACGACATAGTTTGTCCCGACTAATAACGGACGATTAATTTCAACGCTGACTCCATTTTGACCACCAGATTTCTCTACATAATCACGCACAAAATCCCGCAAACCAAGCGCAACAATTTCCGATAGATATTTTTTCAGATAGTTAGTGCGTATATACGTCCATTGCTGATCCCAAAACCGCGCATAAACCTCATCCGTAACCCGATGTATTATCAAAGGCGGCGTTAATTCCCCGTCCCGCCGATCAAATCTTAATGTACTTAGCAATCCCATTTATAACTCCACTAATTATGTTTTCCAACTACATATGCAAAAGCGCCGCGATCATCACCGCCATTATAAACCGTAATCGCATTAGCCGCCAGAGTGTACCAGATTTCACCAATATCTTCATTGGATTCATAAGGCATAATCTCAATGAATGGATTGGTAAGGGTTAATGATGTTATATCAATGCTAATGCCGGTGGTCCCTGCAAAATTTTTCGTTCCGTAGTCTAAAGCATTTGCCGCTCCGCCTTGAATTTCCGGCGCAGAAATAAGCGTAAATATTAAGGCTACAAAAGGCGTCACAGCATCTCCTGAATTATAAACAATCAATGTATTGGCGGAACGGGTAAATTTAATCTGCCCGAGATCACCTCCCGGATTGGCGGTTGGCATTATTAACCAGCCATAATCTGGCCGAGTACATCCAAGCGCCGAAATATTGATTGTTTTACCGGTTTCACCGGCAAAAACTTCTGAACTTCTTATGATATTCGACATATCAAGTCACCTTTATAATTATCGTCCAGAGATTTTTATCTTTCTGGACGAGTTCGCTGACTATTTCATCGCTGACATATTCCATTCGGAACGATCCAGTTCTCGGCGGATTAACCCCGAGAAAATCATACCGGTAATATGAAATCTCATTCTCGTCCAATTGCTCCTCAATCTGATTTTTATATTGCTCCAGCATTTCTTCCGGATTCAATATCGCCGGATTAACTGGTCCAAAGACCGTAATTTTGTAAATCCTCTCTTTGGCAATCAAACCAACCGAGATATTCCCCTTTAATTTCCGCGCATTCTGATATTCAATGCAAACCGATGGGCGTTTGAATTCACCAGTCGGATAGCGCGTAAAAAATTGTTTATCTTTGCCAGTCAAGTTCCATGTCGTTAAAATAACATCGTGGAGATACTTACTGATGCTTTTGGCAATATTGCTTTCGATGCTATAATCGGCTTTGGCTGACATATTTTAACTCATAAATACTGTTTTGATTTTTTGTAAAATTGCGCCCCAAAAAATTGAATTCTTAATTCCAACTGCCGGATAATAACGATTGACCGCACCTTTTCGCAAACCGCGTGTTACTACATCAAATCCCATGATCTCCTGAATCGCCAGAGCAAGCGAACCTCTTTTCGCATTTGGATTCGCTTCATAAAAATTAGAATCGCCGGCATCCTCACCCAGAATTGATCGCGAGCATTTTTTATCAACATGCTCCGCAATTGTCGTATGAACATTTTTTCCACCAGTATGCGATGATAATCCCTCAGTAAATAATTCTTGATAATTGCCGCCTGCCTCAATTCCCAAGGCGATTGTGATACTCTCAGAATTCTCTTCTCTGCCAAAATAGCGAGTATTATCGCGCGTTTCACCAGTGGCAACCATTGAATTTCTACGACCCAATTCAACCGTACTTAACATTAAATCCTCGGCTCGCTGAATTGCCAGCGATTGGGCGGTGCGCACCTTCTCTGCGATGATGCGCCCCGCCTTTTCCAATGATGCCTCATTCACGCTAATACTGAGCATTCTATTTCCTGGCAATTACCTTCAGGGTAATTGGCGAAGACCCGGCATAATTAGTTACACTACCACGAATGTTTTTATATAACCCAGAAATCAAATTGAAAATCGCATTTGACGTTTGGCCATTTGACGAAATATCAGCATAATTCGTACCGTCAACTGAGCCCTCGACCTTTACTGTAGCAGTCGTGATTCCAGCCACCTGCGCCTGAAATTGACTGTAGCCCAGAACGTTGACAGCCGTTCCGGCGCCATTCGCCGTCACCCCGTCTAATAGGGTAATTTCTTTCGTGCGATTTTCTGCCAATTGGCTGTACAATTCTAATAGTGCATTTTTTTCATAAGCATTTAAACCCATAATATCACCTCGTTAATTTGTTCTTCGGATTGTTCCATCAGTTATAATTTCGACAATTGAATTATTGCCGAAACCACTGACAATTTCATTATTCATAGATAATGCCTTATCAGCATAAGGATTTCCTGGATGCAGATTGATGCTACCGCCAACTCCCGCAATAATCTGTTTATCATCTACTTGATTCAAAACTTGTTTCTTAAATTCCCTGGCTTTCCAGAATAGCCAATCAACCGTTTCTTTTGAATTTCCGGCATTAACCGCTTTCCCTGCGCGATCCTCAAAATCATAAGACGCCATTAATTTGGCAATATCATTAATGTCGCCATCTTTAAAATTAGCGGAAAGTCTAAATCGTTCAATCGAAAGATCAACAAGTTTGATGGTTTTCCCGGACAGAATTGTGATTTTTATTGCAAACTTTTTGGAAACAAGAGTATCAACTAAACAATATACGCCGTTCTCAATCGCAGTTAAAAGCCCATCAGCAACTAACCATGTCCCAGAATTTCCATTCATTAAATCATTTGGCTTATCCAGCGAAATATCAAAAATAACATCATCATCAACTGATCCATCCTTACAATTTGCCGTAATTTTGACCATCGCCAGACGATCAATTTCATCAACCGATTTTGTCTCGATATATCCCTGATTTGTTGGGTCTGTAAGATATAGATATTGATTGATTGTTATATTACTATAATTCTCATACATAGCTGGATTGATCTTTGTCGGATCGGATAAAATATATGGATTAAAATTATATTCAATCCTTTCCAGCGCCGGAAAGCCTAAAATCTTCTGCGCATCGAAACATGCCCGGCGAAACCATTCTTTCATACGCGTATCAGAAACGCGATAGGTAACGGTTTCATCGTCAATCAATTCCCGGCAGAGACTAATACATTCAGAAATCATTCATTTTCCTTTTTTTTATGCAATTTTTCAATCTGATTCTCGGCGGCCGATTGGATTTCCACTTCATTCGGATATTTCGCGGCCAGTTCGACTATTTCATCAACATTTTCCATTTTCAGAATATTATCAGCTATTTTTTCGATAGCCTTATGCGCGATTTCTTCCTTCCGTGCTTCGACCGCTTCTAATATTTCCGGCTCAGTGTAACCGCGGGCAATTTTATCCACTTCAATATTAGTGTTGCATTTGAATATTTTTTTGATAACTTCGCCGCGTTTTTTGATCTCTTCCTGTCTTTCCGTAACTACGACTTTGCGTTTCTCGGCAAAGTTCATGAAAGCCACGTCCAATTTATAAGGCTCGCAAATCTGATTGATTTCCTTGACTGTTCCGGCTTTGGCAATACGGTGCAGATCAGCCAGTCTTTGATATGCCGTCCGATTCATGCTCGAATCATGTAACATCTTTTCGTAATCAGCCCGTAATCTTTTTTCCTCATCTGCATCTGGCTCATACACGACACAATTAAATTTTTTGATAGTCTCCAGGTTGGCCGCAATAAATTCCTGGCTTACAAAATCACCAAAATCGGTTTGCTGATGTTTGCGATCATTATAAAAATACCGACCACCGATCAGCACCCGTTTTTGGTTTGGCCCACTGAATTTTAGTAATGGCATAATATCCTCATCCGTTTAAAATTTAAATTGGTGAAATGGGCGGCTTTGGAGGAGTTAGCCGCCCATTTTCCCTTCGTATCGCCCGTCATCCGGAAAATAATCAATTCATACCTCAAACATGAGCGGTCGCCATCAAGAATCCAAGCACCAGCGCTTCGGTATCCCACGGCGCAACTGCCTGTACCGATTTCGAAGTCAAAACCTTCGTGTCATTCCGACGCAGTACATTCACTGTGTCAACTGCTACAACTTCATAGCCGTCGTCAACTACCAGACTAAAAGGCGCATACGGCGCGATAATGCCGGTTTTGCGGTATTCACCGCCAAAGATCATGCCGGTAATTGCTAATGCCGGTGAATCAGCTGTAGTCTTTGCCGCCAGAGCGCCGTCCGGAATCGCCCAAACATCCACAAAAGTTGAAGTCCCACCAATTGGGACTCGACCCATAAAGCCGGTTTCATCCTGGAAGCGAACATTGCCGGTCTTATACTGTGAGTTGATGAAACGATCGTCTTTAGAAAGCATGGTTGCGGCTACGGAAGTCAGGGCAATCCACTCCAATTTACGATTTTTGTTTTTCATCATTTCCGCCAGGTCAACGATAAAGTCAAAAATATTCGAACCGGCTGGCGATAGATAATTCGCCCTCAAGGTTGATGACTGATATTTCATTTCGTTACCCGCGCCGACCGCTGGATAATAGGTCTTGCCGGTCGTCAGATCGAAAAATAACTTATGCTTGGGTGCATTAGTTGTTAGAACACTGGCCGCGCCGAGTGGAATTTCGTCGGTTGTACCCCAGCTGGCACCTTCCCAACGGCGATATTTACCGCTAACAATACCCGAATATTGTCCTTCCCAGTAATCCATATCAATTAAAAGGGCATGGGCTTGCGCCAAATCGTCGATTACATCACCCTGTACATCAATTTTGCCCTGCATAGCAACCATTACTTCCCAGGATATTCCGGAGTGGAGCAGATATTTGTAGGCATCAATTTTATGCGTCCGGTAAGTATTATTATAATCCACCCCGGCCCGTCCTTCCGCAGTTGGTGTAAAAGTTCCGGCATCAACTTTATCAGAAACCTTTGTCCATTTGATCGGCGCTTGTTCGACTAAGCCCGACATCATAAAAGTCATAGCTAAGTTTTTCGCCATCGTATAACGACTGGTTTTACGGATCATTATATCCAGCCAAACCGGCGGGATTATACCGGTCGCACCGCCGTATGATGGACTGGTCAACGGGTTCTGAATCAGCGGCGGTGTGTCGCCACTGGTAGTCTGTTCAAATTTAAACTCCGCCCCATTTTTGAAAACCGGTTTTAAATCTGTCCCGAATTGAAATTGATAACCTGCATCCTTCAAATAAATACCATAGCCGGGTTTATCCGGATTTTTACGATAACCCAGCGTCATTTCGCGCGGGGTAATGCCGTAATGTGCGGCATGTAATAATTCCTGCATCCGAACCATAATATCAGTATTGGTAACATTTGGATTTTGCAGTTTATATCTCAATAAGGCATTGTTCATTGAAATGATCAGTGACTTATCGAGATGGTCTGTTAAGTTAAAAGCATTTCCGAGTTCCATTTTTATATCTCCTTACGTTAATGTTTGATTAAAGATTGTCAATATACTTTGTGACTTTTTCGGGAGTTACCCGATTTTCGTCATTGACTTTTGATTTGTCCTCTGAGTCAGTCGTGGATGATCCCTTGCTCTGAAATTTGAATCCCAGCTTCTCAGCCTGTCCGTACCATTCCTGTAACTTCACCAGATCGTAACTCATATTTTCGCCCAGATCAGTCAGAATTTTGGTGGAATCTTCATCAGAAATTCCTTTCTGATTCAGGAAAGTCTTTCCATCTTTTTCAAAATTGGTTTTCTTGGTAGCCAATGCATTATCAGCTTCTTTCACGCCCTTAATCACTGCCTGGCAAGCAATGACTTTATTCCGAATTGTTTCATCTTTTTCGATTCTCGAAACAATCTCTTCAACCTTGACATAGCCTTCGCGGGCTTTTTCCTGGAGTTTCAACACTAACGGTTTAGTGTCCGGGCAACTTTCCAGTTCGTCTATGGTCAGAGTTTTTAATACATCAATTCTTTCCATTTCGTACTCCTTATCGTTAAATTGATTCGCTATTATACTTTCAAAACCACTGCCGGGCATAGCCGCCAGTTTCTTATAAACAAGGTCAACCGAAGTCGCCTTAATTTTCTTGATTTGTTTTGTTTCCTCCACAAACTCAGTCGCAAAAAATTGACTGCTCAAATCCCGGATCGGCGCCCGCTCAAAGCCGATTGCCCGACTATTACTAATATCTTTACGTAGTTTAGATTCACTGGCAAAGATATAATAATAACCATAAGCACCTTCCGGCCTGACTTCAGTCGCCAGAACCGATCCGAAAGGTTCCTTCCATTCATTAGGATCTTCTGGATATTTAGTGTGGCCCTTATGCATCGGAAGTCCATTGAATTCGCCGGATAATATCTGTTGCTCAAAATCTTTGCGGTAAATCCAATTTCGCGTACCATCGGTTGCAATAAATGTTAATTTCTCCGCACCTATTTCCTGATATTTCAGAAAATAACCTCCCACTACAAAGGGCTTGCCTTCGCCGAAATACTTTGGATCATCTTTTTTCAATTGCTGTTCAAAAGAAACCGCATCGTCATACTTATCACCGAATAGTTGCCTCAGTTTCGTCTCGTCCCGAATAATACCACCATCAAATGGCACCTGCATAATGTATAATTGTTGATTCTTCATAATCCACTTATCTCCCACTTTCTTATATTTATTTTTTACTGCGCCCCAGCCGGCCTGCCGCGCTTTTTCTTCGTTCTTACTTCTTCTAAATTCGATATTGAACGCCGCGATGAAAATTTTTTGAGCACCCTCCGGCAGATTCTTGAGATAATTAGGTACTTTTCCCGGATAATTATATGGCATAGTTCACCATTTTTAAACTATAAGTTTTAATTTTGTAAACTTTATAGGCAAAAAAATTTCTATTCCTCATCGGTGATTCCTTCCATGTCCGGAATATCCTGATCTTCAGGTCCTTGTTTCTCGACCCCTTTCTTGCCTTTATTTAGCGATTCGCCCGGCGCCTTATATTTATGAATTTGACCAATTTCATTGAGTTCCCTTTCGCACTGCGCAAGTTCCTCTTCGGCACGTTCTAATGACCAGTTTTCCATTTGCATTGCCGCCGTGCGCCGGGATTTTACGCCAGCCTCAACTTTCGATAATTCGCGCTTAGCAATCTTATTTTCGTCTTCAAAACTGATCGGCGGCATTTCTATCTCATATTCAACGTTGGTCATACCGTTCAGAAATAATTCCATATTGATTAGCGGTCGGACTATTTCCCATTCTTCAAAAAGATGAATCGAACCAATTGACCTTTTCAGACGCATTTCGATTTTCGCCAATCGATCGCCACTTACTGATTCACTGCCATAACCAAAAAATTCAAGCGGATAACCAAAACCGATTTTCAAAATATCTATCGCCAGCCGCAGGTCATCAATCTTCTCCATAAGCGAATTTTTGGCATCAATCGGTGTAATTTTTACGCCCTGCGTAATATATTCGGTTGCAACATTCGGCGGGTTATTTTTGCGTTCTTCTTTATATTTATCAAAATCAGCTGTCGAAACCGCCTGATCAACATCATGATGAATCCGGTTGAAAGTTGCCATCTTGCGCCCAACCGCCATATCCTGCAACATCATCATCACGATATTATACTGTTTCCGCGCCGAGTAATAAGCCGAACAGCCATATTTCGGATTTAGTTGATTATACATATTATGGCGGGCATGAATAATCTCGAAAAGGCTAAAATTAATCGGCTCGCTAAAACTGAAATTAATATCAAACACCTGGAAATCGGTCGGCGATGTTTTCTGCACAAACGCAATATTCGGATTAGTAAATTGATCCTGAAAATTACTCATTCGATACATCGTAAATTCCGGCAGTAACCGGATCGCGTCTATATTTCCAAGACGCCGACCGAAAGATGAACTTTCATAATCAAGTTTCAGAAATACATCACCCAGCAGGACGCCTCGCTTGAGAAATTGCGGGCGATAAAACCAATATTTAGTCCGATCAAGCATTTCCTTGACGATCTTCTTGGCTCGAGAAGATTCACAGATAAAATTAAATGGTTGGCCAGTCGCATCTTCAATCAGTGCTTCGCCGGATTTATCGGCCAATGGCGATTCTTTAATCATTATCCAAAGGTCTTTATAAGCCGTCATCCGATCATATTCTATCTGAAAATTCTTATAGACTTCATCTAACCAGGCTGATGAATTAATGATAAAGCCCCGCGCTATACCATTGGATTTGACAACGGACTTAACGGCATCTATGATTATCGGCTCAAGATTCTTAACACCCTGATATTGACGATAACTTTTATACCAGTCTAAAATCGCCATTAATTTTCCACCTTTTTTTTATCAACAGTAATCCAGATTTTCATTATAGTACCAATGAGGAACGAAACCCAATGTAGTCGTCTCGATTATAGGAGTCGTTACTCAAATTGAGTGCGAATATACCCGCCTCCGTACCGTAGTGCCAATAGCCACCGCGGCGCGCTGCACGGATATTCGTCACATTATAATAAATACAATCATAGTTATATTCCGAACTGTTTACAGCTGATTCATGTGGAATTCCATGTTTGAGTAAAATATTTTCTTTTCTTATGGATTTTATATTTTGTCCGGAAACGACGATTCCGCTATTTTCAATTGCTAATCCAGTATTGATATAATCCGTCGGATAAACCGCATTTGGTTTTCTGGAGACATAGATAATTCCATTATTTAAGAATAAACCGTCCACCCATTCCCAGATATTTCCATTCATATCGAATATCCCAGAAAGTGAAAGATTATGCCCTGTGCGCGGGCCACCGGTTCCGGTGAGTGATCTATTATACGTGTTATTCTGCTGGCGGGCGATCGGATCAATCAGAAACTCAACTGAATTCACTTCATAATCGCGTGGCGGAATTGATGGCCCAAGTGAACCTCCATTATTGCCGAGCGGAACATATCCATTCAAGATACACCAGACCGCTATGTCCCACCATTCGTGATTCATTAATAGATGAAATCCGCTCCCGCGAGCGGCACAAACAGTTTTCGCATCAGCCAAATCCATATAGCACCAGGGCGAACGGAAAGCCTTCGATCGAGAAATTGTCGTACCGACTGCCGGTTGAGTCGTCACGCTGGAATCTGCCCATCCTTTGGTCGAAATTAAGATCATATCACCGACTGTAACATTAGTAAATGTCGTTGCGAATGTCAATTCGCCAGTAGTGGTATTGAATGTTGCCACTTCCTTACATTCGTTTTTACTGCCTCCGGTTAAGAAATAAACCGCCGCTTTCGGGCTTGACCAATCTTTATCTGAATCATAAGCCAAACGCTGACAAGTGAATTGCTTATTATCAACTTTTGAATCTACCGCACATATCATCGCGTCTGCCAATGGATGTGAATTTTGAAATAGGTCAACACAGAATCCGCCGAGTGTCTCTCGCACAAAATCGACGCCTTCAGTTCCGGTGGGTTTGGCGTCGGCTTTATGAAAATGTGTTTTTAATAATCCGCCAGATGGCGGAATATCAATATAATACATTTGTGGTGGGATAAAAAACATATTATGAAAATTACCATTTGAATCTCTTACACAAACCGGGCCGCCAATCTGTTCGATCCAGTCCCTTTCGCCTTTATAGGATAATTTTAATTGATTATGATTAATATAAGTCATAGAACACTCCTAATTAAAATGGTTTACAGATGTTAAATTATATTTCCCATCACCAACTGGATTGAAAAGATTCTGCGCATTTATTGGGCTAAAAGGCAATCTTAGGTCATGTGTCATAATCCCAGATCTAAGACGAGCTACCTGCCCCATCATTCCTTTGGCCGCGTAAGCTATTGCATATAATCCATCCACGGTTCTCATATCGCCCCAGGAAGAACGTGCCTTCTTGATCTTTAGGTGATCATTATCTTCCGCACGTTCATCCAATCCCTGCAGATATTTTGTTTCTTCAATCACCCAATCAACCCAAGGCATTTTAAAACGATCCGTTTCAATCAACGTTCGCAGATTTAAAAAGCATTGCCCAATTTCCAATCCGGAATTTTTGACATATTCCAGTTTGCCGGGATATTCATTTTCGAGCGCCGTCATAATGGACTGCCCATAACCAAAATCAATATAAATCTTGACCTTACCGGTTAGTTTCGCCATCAGCAGGCGGATTAATTCGATCAGAAATAAAGTTGTTTCCGATAATGTTCCCCGTGTGATTTGTGGAAAAATAGGTGGAATTTCGCCATACCTGAATCTTCCGATATATTTCAATAATGCGGTTTGATCTTCTATTTTATTAATAGCGATTGAAGCGTAATCGGCATGTTTAGATTTAATGCCGGAATTATTATCAACTCCGATTGACCAAACTCCCGGTTGCGGATCCATCAATTTAATTTCCTCGAGTGACCAGAGACGCATATCTTTATCTCGGTTAGTCATTTGCATAATATGAGCGCGGGTAAAGAATAATCCGACCGACGCCTCCGGAATGCCGCAATATTCCTGATTCCAAATAACGGATTTTCCGGTACTTATCAAGCGGCGTTTAATGCCGAGTAATTGCTTTTTATCGGCATAAGGATTTTGATATGATTCAAGTTGAAATATCCGCCAATCTGCGCCACTACCTTGCGCTTTGCAAATTTCGCATAGCGAGCGATCAAAACAATATTTTCGCAAGCCGGTTCTATTATCAATCGTATATTTTTGCGGGCATCGGGCATTATTTGGATCGCTTAATATTTCCCAGCCGGGACCCTCCTGACCGTAAGGTGTAGTATATCCGGCAAGTTGACTCCCCGGTCCGCCGTACATTAACATCGGCTCGATTACTGCGTCCAGAAAATCTTTCGATTCAATAAACCAGAGTTCATCAATCTTAATATGAATCGGATGTCTTATTGTCAATCCTTTTTCGTCCAATTCAATATCGGCATGACCGCCGCGGGCTGAATCCGAGGCGGTTTTTATTGAAACTTCCGAACCGTCTTTCGTCCTAAGATATTCCGCCGTGGAATGCTCCACAAAATCCCACAGAAAATCGCTATTTCTATAACCCTGTTGGATATTATTTTGACTCATCTTGGCTGTTGATTTTACATTTCCAATAATAAAAGTTTTAGAATTGAGTGGTTTATCCAATCCATACATCCAGCCGTCAAATATTGGTTTTACTGAGGATTTGAATATCGTATCATCACCAATTAATACTTTTGTCTTGCCTGTTCCACGACCCGTATTCACCAATATTTTTGGAAAAGTGCACATCATTATTACAGTCTGAGCATCGTATGGAATCCGGTTTAATAAATGTCGCCCGAAGACTTGCCGGTTATACAGCCTTTGAAAGTCTGTCTTATTTATATCATAAGTTTTTATCACTCGGCAATATCCACATTTTCAAATAATTCTTTTGATTCGGCTTCGGTAATATCATTATTTTTATCAAAAATAGATTTTTGTTCGGGATTGGCTTCTAAGTTTTTGCGTTTTTCAGCATTCAAACGCATTTCAAATGAAAATACTGAATTGTCGGTATTTTCATCATTTCTGACTTTTGCCATCAGACTTTCATAAATAGAACTAAATGGGCTCGCAAGCCCTTTATTAGCAACTTTTGACAATCCGGCTTTTTCTAATACATCGGATAAAGTCTTATGAAGTTCAACCGTTGATTTAGAGAAATCGCGTAGAATAAAACGCAATGTCTCCTTAATTTCATTATCATGTTTCGCGGCTTTTGCATTTAACAAAGCCTTCATTAATTGATTATCATATTCGTAGATTATAAAATAAAGACGAAAAGCCCGGAGCGCTTCCATATAATCCCAGGTTGTTTCAAGCCAGCCGTCTTTTTTTAGACGGTCTATATATTGATACGATACTTCTTTGGGAATAATTTTATAAAAATCCTGAGATAGCTCTTCAATCCCACCCATAAGCCATTGATTAAAATCCGAAACCTGACTAACATTTTTATCTAATTGGGCAGGCTTTTTCACCTTGTTTTTTTGCAATGAATTTTCACTCATTTACATAATATCTCTCTCTAAAAAGCCAAATATAAAAGGCCAACTATTCCATTTGTCTTTTAAAAATTGTGAGAATTTTTACAAAATAACATTAATAGTTATTTCGCTAATTGTCAACAAGTTTTTAATTGAATAAATGTTTTTTTGTTTTACGGGAGATCATTACCGACGATGGAAATTTGATTAATTGCATAATCTTTTCTCTGATCAGTCGTATGTAAGTAAACCATAGTAGTTTCAATACTGCGATGACCGAGCAAGTCTTGAACCGCCCGAAGATCAACGCCTGGTTTATTGACAAGATTCGACGCAAAGGAATGACGTGTAGTTTTAAGTGTCATTCCTTTTATATTTTATTTTTTCCTTGACAACTCCACAAAATTTAAACTATATTATCAACAGTTTTTTGAATTTAAGTCTTTATTACAATGTGAAAAATCAACTATAATATATGGAGTGATTATGTCAAATATCTTCATCTCTTCCCCCGATAAAAAAGAAATTTTGAACAAAAATGCCTACCTAAAATGGCGTAATATTCAAATCAAACAAATCTACGACAATCTTAAGAAAGAAGGCAAACATCCTTTCCCTATTTTAAAAAAACTTACCGGCCTCGGCTGGAATGCTCTCTGGCAGATAATAAACTACGACCAGGAAGATATATAATGCCAAAATATCTCAATCTTAAAGAGGCAAGTGTTTATCTCAATGGGCAAATTAAAGAGCGTACTCTATTAAAATATGTAAATTTCGGACTGCTCGCCCATTATCGAATTGGCATTAAAAGCGACAACGCTAAAAAAGACACGCGCCCGATTGTCGTCACCGAAGAACAATTTGAAGAACTAATGGAAAAATTCTTGGTCAGAAAACCAATCGTTAAAATATCTAACAATATTTTCCCAAAAACCAAAAAAAGGAGTTAATTATGTCTCTCGAAGAAAAAATCAACGCCAATGTGCAAAAAACAATTGATCGAATCGAAGAATTAGGATTCTTTAATTCGGATTTTCTTTCAACGAAAAATCGAATCATTTTAAGTGAGGAAATCCTCACCTGTATTAAAAATACTCTCAAGGCTATCGCCGAGGATTGAAATGCTCGCCCAAATTTCACCATTATATTATGAATTTCATCCAGAACCACGCGATCCCCGTTCTCTCTATTTTCTCAATGACCTCCGCCAAAACATTCCTGCTGATTTTCTTGAACATGATCCGGAAAATAATCTCTGGTATATTTCAATTTTCTTTTCTGAAATCGTTGAAAATCTTTACAAAAAGCATTTTTACAATCCTCAACAATTGGAGTTGTTAAGTGAAAATCGCTTGTCCATACTGTAATATTAATTTTAAACTAAAATTTCAAATACCAATTAATCAGGAGGGTGATATTAAATGCCCAAATTTCAAGAATTGCGGGAAAATCATTCCTGCCGCCAAAATTATGGAAATAATATCCAAAAAGACAATTCAGTCCAATGCCCCAGTTGTGGAAAAATAATCACTGAATACAGTCTTGAAGTCCTAATCAAAGATGAAATCATTTCAGTCTATCATCTGCAATGTAACTATCTTATTGGAACAATTAATATGAAAGGAAAAAAGCCATGAATAAATTGACCGGCTTGATCTTAAAAAAAGCCATCCGTGTCCGTCGTCGCAAAAGGCTTTCTCTTCTGTTTTTTATTTTAAATGTTATTCTAATTTTTCCAACCCTCAAATTCGGATTTGGCCTTATGACTAATTATTCCAACCCTCTTTTAGCCATCATCTGCCTAATCGCTTATTTTTTAACATTTATCCTTGCCAAACTATTTCAATAGGAGGAATCTATGAAAATTGAACAATTGATTGAAAGAATTCAACGTCTTGAAAATCTTGTAAAAATCCTGAATGATAATATTTATGAATTAAAAAAATTATCGGATACTAATCAAACTGATATTCTTGCACTTAGTCAATCCACTACCGAGAAATTAGACAAACATACCAATTGTATTGATGAAATCCAATATCAATTAATCAAATTCTTTTTGGAAATCCAAAATAGTGCCATTCTGCATTATTTATTTAGAAATTTTGATTCTATTTGCCATGATAAGGAGATCAAAAAATGAATAACCTAATTAAAAAAGAACTGAAATATGCTTTTCTCATTCCAATCAAAGATGTACGTTATCTTTCGCCTTTGGATTTCGATACACTCAGCGATATGATTGACCGGATTGATGAATATCGCAAATTAGATAAACGTCCACCATTATCCGCCAATAAATATATTATTTGTAATCAGGACGAACCTTATGCCGAACGCGTATGGCAAACTATTCTTCAGGGTGAACATGATAAAATGTTTCCATCCAATCGGGATTATCTTAATGATCCGGTAATCGAAGCAATCCTAAAAAAATATCCCTGCCCATGTTGTAATGGTCGCCCATTAATCGAAAAAGGTTATGTCTCTATTCCCCAGATTAATGATAAAGCCAGCGTATTCCATGTCATTTGTTCCAATTGCGGACTCCAGTCCGATTTCGTGCCATCTATTCAGAAAGCTATCGATCTCTGGTGCAATCGGATATAATCTATTATTTGATTTATCAAATTTAACCAAAATTAATTTATGGATATTGAATATCTAAAATCAATTGCAGACCTCAGCCAAATCGTCAAACACCTTTCCGGCACAGAAGGCAAATCAATCGGCACATATAAACTCCGTTATAATCCCTGCCCGCTTTGCGGACATAATGATTGCTTCACCGTTTTCACCGATAGCCAAACCTTTAAATGTTTCTCCGCCGAATGTAATGAATCCGGTGATGTAATTTCATTTGTTCAAATCCACCAGAAGATTGATTTCCCATCTGCCGTAAAATATCTCTGTGAATATTACAACCTCGATCCGTCCGAATATAAAGATATTCAAAATTCCAAACCGGAAGATAAATCCGTTCAGGACATACGCCGCATTGCCGCCGAATATTACCACGCCGCCTTATTTACCGAACCCGCTAAACCTGTTTTACAATATCTCACCGAAAAACGCGGTTATTCCATTGACACCCTTAAACACTTTCAGATTGGCTTTGCAACCGGTGATCTGCGTCAATATCTTGAAAGTCAAAAATTCTCTTTCGAGCAGATCAAAAAATCCGGTCTCATCATTTATCACGAAAAAACAGATCAAACCGGCTATTTCTCCGATCAATTCCCTTTTGGCGGAATTGTTTTTCCCCACACTTATCATGGTAAATATCTCAATTTCTCTTACAAATATAACATTAATAAAAAAGGCGCCTTCATTTATAAAGTTCCTGATGAAAAAGGCCATAAACGTGTCAGCCTGCAACTTAAACTTCAGTACCGCGACCCCGCCTGGCTTGGTTATAACCAAGACGTTTTCGATTATCCACCGGAAATTGACGGCTGGAAAACCCAGATCATTCTTACGGAAGGTGAATGGGAAGTCCTTTCATTTTATGAAAAAGCCAAATATCCCTATATCTTCGGGATTTTTGGTGAAACCGGTAATAAACTCGAACAGGCCGCCGCCCTGCCCAAAGATTATTCCTATATCCTCGCCTTTGACCACGATCCTGCCGGTGAACGCTATACTAACCAATTTGGTCTCTCCTTGTTTCAAAAAGAAATTCAGGTTCAGATTCTGCCCTATGGAAAAGATTATAAAGACCCTGATGAATGGCTTTCCAGTTCGTTGAGTCCTACAACTGAATTTGGCATCGTCTCAAAAAATCTCGAGCGCTACATTCCGATTGGCGAAGATGGCAAACCTGATCCCGAAACCCGTATATTCCGGCGCGGCAATACTTATTGGATCATCGAATTTGATAATAAAACTAAGGCTGAACGCGAAGTCAAGATCACTAACTTTGTAATTGATTTTCCAGTCCAGTACATTTCTGAAAACGAAGATGGCGAAATAAATATTGAACGCGAATTTATATTGAAAAACGAACTCGGTGAAGTTTCCAAACCCTGCCGCATAACGCCCGATCAATTGGTTGTCCTGAAAAAATTCCAAGCATTTCTCTATTCTCAGGGATTCTTTGAACTATGCCAGAACACCGATCCGGTGCTCAGTAATCTACGCCAATATCTCCATAAGCGCCAGGCCCGTAAAAATGTTTTTATCCGTAATCAAATCGGCTATCTCGAAGATGAAAAATTATTCCTTCTTGGCAATGGCATAGTTGAACCCGGCGGACGCCTTATCAATTCGGACCAGAACAATATTATCTGGCAATATGATTCCAAGGGCTTTAAATCCGCCGCAATTGATTCCAATATGAACCTTCCTTTTATCGAAAAACGCGCCGTCGGCAAAGACTATCATAATTTAATTGATGAAATCATTATGATACTTCAAAGCAATTATGGCAATGATGCCATTCCACTCGCTATTGGTTGGTTTCGAGCTTCTCTTTTTGCTGATCTGATCTTCAATGAATTCCATGAATTCCCAATTCTCTGGGTTTATGGTGTCACCAAGTCCGGTAAAAATACACTCCTCGAATTGCTTTACAATTTAATCGGTTTTGAAGCGCCCAACCCGCGCACTATGGAATCTGTCAAACTTACTTGGCTCTATCGCCAACTGGCTTTTTTCAGCAATCTTCCGGTATGGATTGATGAACATAATTTTAAAAATGAAGCCTCCCGCCGCGCTTGTGAATCTTTTTATGGTCCAATTCGTGGAATTTATAATCGCATTGGCAAGGGCATGGCTGTTGATGCCAGCATGAAGACTCGCAGTTTTCCGGTCAATGGAACCCTCATAATATCCGGTGAGTCCTTACCTTCCGACATTTCCGTCCGTAACCGTTGCATCCTTATTGCCATCAACAAAAAAAATCGCAATGACGAGCTTTATCGTAATGTTTTACGACTAAAGCCACGTTTCAAAGAGGTTTTTTATAATTGGATTTGCGAGCGACTCGATCCAAACTTTTGTAAAAATAAAATCCAGCGCATCCATCAAATCATCAGCTTTCTAAAAACAAAAAATATTACCGGACGCGAAGCCGAAAATTATGCTATTACTGCCGCTTTTACCGAAGATTTATTCATTGTAAAATCTATGCAAAAAGATTTCATTACGGATTTTCTACCAGAAGAGGCTAAAACTAAATTCCATCGCATTGAGGAGGAAAATATAATAAACCTTTTCAATGCCGATCTTGAATTGATGATTGTCAATAAAGAATATATTAATACCAGTTTTTTTAAAATTAATAGCGATAATACCAAACTCTATATTTATGGTCAGGGAGTTCATGGAAATTGGCTTTCTTACCGTAAACGCGAACTTTATAATAGCCAATTTCATATATCCTATTCCGAATTTCTTGATATTGTTCAGGAACAGGATTACTTCATTGAATATGGTAAACTTGTCAATTTCCCGAATCCCGTTGGCAAAAAACGCGCCATCGTTTTTGATATTGCCAAGATTCCCGAATCATATAATCAAGTACTCTTAAATCTTGGCTTTGTTGTTCCGGACGAAAATGACTCTGAACCA
>ERZ795052.1550-NODE-1550-length-30551-cov-6.241966_pt1 | contig 30551 bp, 33 predicted proteins | sample MGYA00375136_ERZ795052 | MGnify/ENA primary metagenome ERZ795052 (study PRJEB30181, sample SAMN05720156) | activated sludge metagenome | isolation source: Anaerobic digester | place: Japan | collected 2015-05-26 ... | reverse complement strand
TCCGTAAGATATCACCCTGCCGTTAAGTTCACCGGTTTTGTAAAGCATTTCTGAACCCGGCACCCTGAACCATGCCCCACGGACTGAGGAGATGATGTTCAGTTTGTCGGGCGGAACCAGTGCTTTGAGCACCATGGAACCGGGGGTTAGTATAGATGCAACCGTTTCTCCGGTGCCAACTTTCTGACCGTCCCTGATAAATATTTCCCTTATAAATCCATCCGCCGGCGCAACCGACAACACTTCATTGTCTGATAAGGTACGGCTGATGTTTTCATATTCCAGCTGTAATTTTTCATATTCATTTCTGGCTGCGAGATAATTTTCGCGGGTAATTATCCGGTCGGGCAGCAGTTTCTGAGCCCTCTCATAGTTTTCCTTAGCCCTTGCAAGATCGGATCTTAGCTGTTCCACTCTGAGACCGGGATTGTCTTCGGTAAGGCTCCCTCCTGAAATAACGAAAAGGATCTGCCCCTTTTTAACATTTGTTCCCGGGTAAACGGCAGGCTTGTTGAACCTGATTATCCCCGCCGACTTGGCGGTTATGAGTACAATGTTTTCGTTGCCGGCCATTAATATTCCGCCGGTTTTGAAAACTGAATGGAAGCGACCCCGTTTTACAGTGTCTGTTACGATGCCATTTTCGCCGCCCTCATCATGGATGGCATCTTCGTTGCCGCCTGAAACGGAACTTTCGTGCAGGTGGCCGTCACCTGTTGTATGGTTGCAGGAATAAGGGATAAATAAGGTAACAATCAGCAATAATATAATGTGTATGTTTTTCATTTTCCGTTAGATTAAAATGAAATAATCGGGCAGAAAGCCTTCTGCCTTAGGAATTAACAAAAAGAGATGAAAGTCAGGAGAGAGGCGGGGCTCTCAGGTGAAGAGACCCTTTTCCGGGCGGGTCTGAATGATTCCCTGTACCGGGTATGTAAAGTGATTCCGAATATTCAGGGATTGTTACGGTATTGTCTGATGATGGTACCGCGGCAACAAAATCTGCTGCGGCATGTGAAGAGGTAAACAGCGCCGTGTAGTGGCATACCGTATCGTGATCCTGGTGTTCACCTTCGCCCGACACCTCGGTTTCATGACCGTGATGATGGTGAACAGCTGTAATTTTATGGAAGAGGCTGTGACAGTAATGGGGTTGCTCTTCGATGTGGGTGTGGGGAATTATGTTATGAAGGAAAATCAATCCCCATGCCAGGAACAGAGTGTAAGCCTTTATCTTTAAGAGCCGGGTCACCTTTTTATTAAAAAATCAAACAAAGGTAATTAATTTCTCAGAAAGTCCTGCAGGTCTTCAGTCTTGCAGGTCTCCGGTCGGTTGCAGTTCATTTATTGTGCCGCTGTGAGCTCTCCGTTCGTCACCCGGTGGTCTGCACCCTGCGCTCTCCGCCCTGCGCTCTGAGCTTTTTACCACGTCGGCGGGTACCATGGCCTTACGTCCGTAACAGTCATCCCGGCCTGCCGGGCGGCCTGAATGCCCAGTTCTCCGTCTTCAAATACTTCAATATACCGTGGCTCAATTTTCATCATTTCGGCACATTTCAGGAAAGTTTCGGGATGAGGCTTGTAATTCTCCACATCGTTTGCCGTTACAACTATTTCAAAATACTTGTCAAGCCCTGTCATTTCCAGAGTCCGTTCTACAGCCTCCCTGTGCCCGCCGGTGCCGACAGCCATAGGCAGAATGCCATGGTATCTTTTTACAATATCCGCAACGGGTTCAATTATCCTGATGTTATGCTGTACCCTGAAGAATTCTTCCATTTTGTAATTCATAATTTCCTCGGGCCGGACATTTCCGTTCAGATTGTTGGTTTTAATGATTTCCCTGGCAATTATCCATCCCGGGCTGCCTGTATGAAGCCTTAGGAAATCCTTGTCGATATGGGCGCCGAATTTACGGCATGCCTTTTCCCAGCAAGCATAATGGTAAGGCATCGAATCAACCAGTGTTCCGTCAAGATCAAAAATAAGGCCTCTGATACCGGGCTTTGTCTTATAAACCATTGAAAAATATTTGAGGCGCAAAGGTAATCAAATCACCGGAAAAATAAAGCTAAACGGGACCGGTGTAAAAACATCACGGTGATTTACATTTATTCCCTGAAGAATACCTCAAGTTCGGCACTTCCTTTGCCGGTGTCAATCTCCTTTATTGTAACCCTGACTATGCTCCTCCCTGTTATATCGGAAAGGTCGCGAAGCAGCTCCGTCTTCATGGCCGGTTTCAGGAGTTCTGTTTTCCTGTAGTTTATCGTGAAGGAAGAGAGTGATTTTTTTTGAAGAAATATTTCCAGACCAAAGGTGGTTGCAAGAATCAGTGAATTTACAATTATCGCCCCTACAAGAGGAGGCGGGATGTTGGCCTGCGAGTTTATGACAGAAATACCTATAACGGTAAAAACATAAGTCATGTCTTTTACTGAATAGTTTACAGTTCTGAAACGCAGAATTGCAAAAACGGCAAACAATCCCAGAGCCAGTCCAAGCTGTATATTGACGGTGTTCAGCAACGAGGTTATCAGGAAGATCACAACTCCTATAAGCATATATGAAAACAAATATTCCTCTTTTTTTGAATACCTGTAATAAATCAGAAAGATCAGAATAAAGAGCACTGCCAGATTAAATGCAAACCTTACAAGTATGCTGAGCAGTGAGACTTCCGTGGCAAGGTTATTAAAAAACATATTATCGTCTTTTTACAAAAAAATATTCGCAATCGCCTGACATCTTAAAGATAATGGTATTTCTTTTATCTATACCGGAATAAAAAGACTCCAGAAACATTTTCATATCTTTTTTTGACCTCTCCCGGAGGTAAGGGAAATTATCAATGACGCTGTAAAACTCATCTTTCTTCTGAATAAATTCCTCCAGAGCCTTCCTGTACTCAGCCTCAGTACGGCACATTCCCATGTAGACTCTCTCTCTTACCGATTTAATGGGCATGTCGGCTGCAGGTACTGCGTAATCGGTATTTACGATTCCGGCAAAATCGAAATCATAACCAACTATCATGCCCTTATCGGACGATTCTTTTCCCGGCCTGTAGAATATCAGAACATTATGTCTTGAAGCCACCGACCAGTCGGGGTTGCCGATCATGTAGCTGAAGATTGCGTAGCGGTCCATATACCCGGGAATAATATTATTCTGCGTCAACTTTCCGCTCTCAACCTCTCTGGTTCCTGTTCTTTTCTCAAAAACCTTAACCGGCTCAATTACGAATCCGTACTGAGTCATCGGTTTGCCGGGCCGGGAGGTATTAACGAAATTAATTCTCAGAAGTCTTACCTTCAGACTGAAATCGGTAAGAACATTGTATAATTTGTAAACAAGGTATTCTCTCAGGACATAATCCTCATTTCCGGGATTGCAGTATGGAACCAGCTTTATTTTATCAATACCCGCAAATTCGCCGTCGATGGTATCTTTTAATTTAAAGTTCAGGTGAATTGGAGGAAAGTCGCAGTATGATCTCCGGTAATTACCTCTTGCCCTGACTTTTATATTCTGCCTTATGGTGTCATTGCGGTCGGAAAGATACGAGATGACTGCATCGAGGTATTCAGTGTCGGATCTTTTCTTCCTTAGCGTTGTTATGTCAAAACTGAGTGTTATTTCAAGAACCTCGTCAGTATTGAAGAGTCTGGTAGTAAGTGTCTTGTCAATGTCAATACTTCCCTGGCCTGCAGAAAGGACCTGCTGGGATGCAGTTTCCGGGACTATGGCCGCAAACAGCACTAAAACAGAAAGTATGAGTTTTCTCATACCCTGATAAACAGGGAAGAGGTGTTTATGTTCGGAAAAGTCTGGCCTGAATTGCCCTTCTTCAGGGTTATTTACCGGAAAGAAGTTCTTTCACCTGCCTGTAAACATTTTCAGCCGTGAATCCGAACTTCTCATCCAGAACCTTGTAAGGTGCCGAATATCCGAACGAATCAAATCCCCATATTTTTCCATTCCGGCCGACCAGTCCGAGAAGCGTAACCGATAGTCCTGCAGTGAGTCCGAAAACGGGTATTTCTCCGGGAAGGACGCTTTTCCTGTATTCTTCAGGCTGTTTTCTGAAGAGACCTTCCGAGGGAACGGAGACAATTCTGATTTTGATTCCTTCTTTTTCAAGCAATGCGGCTCCCTCTGCAAGCGTTGACACTTCAGAACCGCTTGCCAGGAGGATAACATCCGGTTTGCCCTGGCAGTCTGTAACTATGTATGCACCCCTGTCCGATTTAAGGGCGTCAGAATACCTGTTGCCGGTCGGGGAGGGCAGGTCTTTAATATTTTGTCTGGAAAGCAGCAGTGCTGTGGGTGTTTTCCTGTTTTCAAGCGCCATCTTCCACGCCACGGTGGTCTCATTTGCATCGGCAGGCCTCAGAACCAGCATACTGTTTTCTCCGTGATGGTTTTTAAGGTGTTCCATAAGCCTTATCTGTGCTTCGTGTTCAACAGGCTGGTGAGTCGGACCGTCTTCGCCGACCCTGAAAGCGTCGTGTGTCCAGATGAATATAACGGGCAGGCTCATAAGACATGAAAGCCTTACGGCGGGTTTCATATAGTCGGAAAAGACAAAGAATGTTCCGCATGCGGGGATTACGCCTCCGTGGAGCGCCATTCCGTTCATAACGGCTGCCATTGTAAGTTCCGATACGCCGGCCTGGAGAAATGAGCCTGTGAAATCGCCTTTGGTGAAAGCCTTGGTCTTTTTCAGGAAGCCGTCGGTCTTGTCAGAGTTGGATAGATCGGCCGAAGCTACAATCATGTTTTCCACATTAACGGCGAGATATTCCAGTACGGCGGCTGAAGCGGCTCTTGTGGCAGCTCCTTCCTTCTGCCTGATACCTGCAAAATCGAGTGATGGAATTTTGCCGGCATAGAAATCCTTAATCTTTGAAGCGGGACCCGGATTGGCTTTTTCCCACTCCCTGTACTTCAGATTCCAGTTCCTGGCAGCTTCTTTCTTGCCGGCCAGCACTTTTGCGTAGTAATCCTTCACGTCAGGAAATATTGCAAAAGGATCATCAGGGTTACCTCCGAGATTTACCAGCGATCTGGCAAATGAACCGCCGGCCTCGCCGACGGGCATCCCGTGGGTGGAGGTCTTTCTCTCGAAGCTGTTTCCCTGCTCATCGAGAAGGCCTTTACCCATGATTGTTTTACCTATAATTAATGTGGGTCTTTCTTTTTCGGAGAGAGCATTGTCGAGAGCCTTTCTTATCTGATTGTGGTCGTTGCCGTTAATTTCGATGACGTTCCAGCCCCATGCCCTGTATTTCATTGCCGTATCCTCTTTTGTAACAGCTTTTGTTTCGGTAGAGAGCTGGATATCGTTCGAATCGTAAAACATCACAAGGTTGTGCAGCCCAAGGAAACCGGCCAGCCTTCCTGCACCCTGCGAGATCTCTTCCTGTATGCCTCCGTCGGAGATAAATGCATAAATTTTATGGGCAAACAGTTCGCCGAACCGTGTGGCAAGGAAACGTTCGGCTATTGCTGCCCCCACTGCCATTGTATGGCCCTGTCCGAGAGGGCCCGATGTGTTTTCCACCATCCTCTTCCTGTCAAGTTCGGGATGACCGGGAGTGGGACTTCCCCACTGGCGGAAATTTTTTATATCGTCAACGGTAAAAAATCCGGTAAGTGTGAGTATTGAATAGAGCATCGGCGACATGTGTCCCGGATCGAGAAAGAACCTGTCGCGGTTCATCCAATCCGGATTCTCCGGATCAAAATTCAGGTATTCGGAAAAAAGAATGTGAATAAAATCTGCTCCGCCCATTGCACCGCCCGGATGGCCCGACTTTGCTTTCTCGACCATCGACATGGCAAGTATCCTGATATTATCGGCGCACCTGTTGCTTATGTTCTTGTCCATTTTGTTGTTTTTACGTTCCGGCAAAATTAAAATTATTTGCAGACAGAAAAAATCAAAAAATAACTCCCGCGCTGAATCATCAGCCGGGAGCATTAAAAAAGTTCCGGGTTTGAACAGAACTAGAGGTATTTTCTATCCTCTTCGGGCATATCGAAATATTTTGAATACCTGTCTGCGTCAGGACCAACTTTACCTTCGAGTTCAGATCCCCTGATCTTATAGGTACATTTTTCTCCGGCAATATCGGAAAAGTAAATGTCATATTCCTTCTTGTCCTCGTCAACCATTATGATTCTTACAAGGTGATCATACTTGGCGCTGTTCAGCAGGGAGTGACAGATAGGACAGGTGTAAAGGTACTCTTCTCCTTCCCTGATCTGGAAAGACGGGTGCGTGGTAACCGTATAGTTGCCCAGCTCGGGATTAAGATAGACAAGGCCTCTCTGTGAGCTGTTCATTTTCTGTGCTGCAAGGATAATCGAAGTTTTTACGTTCAGATGTCCCCTGCAGGCTTTGCATAAATATTCAACTGCCATGGCTTACCTCCTCTTTATTAATTTGTTCAATAATTTTGTTTGCTTCTGTCGCAACAAGGTACGAAATTTTTTCTCCAAAATCAACATTCAGGGGCTGAATTCCCAGGATAAAAACTTCGGCGGTGAAAAACTCGGTGATCCTTTTGAGGGAAATATTATGAGTGTTAAAGGTAAAATCCCGTATCTCGTCTATCCTCATGAGCCTGCTGGTTCCGGGCGGGCAGTTCATGTCAACACAGTCGATAAGTATAAGAATATCAGGATTAAGCGAGTTAATTTTCCCGATATAGTTTTCAATGCTCACCTCCACCGTAAGGGCTTTAAGATTTTCTCTCTCCCTGATACGGCTGCTTATGTAAACACCGACCCCGTCGTCCTTTTTCAATACATTCCCGATTCCGGCAAAAACAATTTTCCTGTCCTTTCCGGATAATATTTCACCGAGTTGAGGGAGCACGTTCAGAGATATTTTATAAGGACCAGCCTCAGGCAGTTGGGGCAAAGTATGTTGAACATATCTTTTCTTTTGAGATGATCAACCACTTCCACTTCAATATCCTGGCCTTCGGCAAGGCGAAGCTTTTCGTTCAGCACATTAAGGTTCAGGACTGATGAATAGGCTTTTGGCCCGAGTTTCCTGTGGATGAACTTAAGATGTTCCTTTGTGGTTATTACTGCACCGCAGTTATTGCATACAAGCAGTTCTTTCTGCTGGATGTCGACATTCCGGGAACGGTCTGTGTCGGCTATATCAAAGATTTTATCCGAAAGTTTCACTCCCTTCCGGGTAATGCAGTGTTCCTCACACTGACCGCAGAAGATACATTTTCCGTAATCTCTCCTGATGGTCCTGACCTTTTTCTCAGGATCGTCAGAAAATGTTATTGCGTGAGGCGGGCATACATTTGCACAGGTTTCGCATCCCACGCAGTTCAGATCATCCACCACCGGCCGTCCCCTGAATCCTTCAAACGGGGTGTGCCCGGCGTACGGAAATTTTGTCGTGTATGCCGGTGTAAAAAGTGATATTACCGCCTCCCTGAGTTCCCTTAGCTTTGGATATTTCATTTTACATCACTTTTATATTCGTCTTTTACACTTTTTTCGGTCATTTTCACCCCGAAATGATATGTACCCCTGACAAGAGCATGAGCAGCCACCGTAGCGCTGAAGAACAGGAGCGGAATGGCGATAAGTCCCTTTATTCCTGCATCGGTTAAGCCGAAGTGAATAAAGACTCCCAGCAGGATGCTGCAGCAACCCAGGGTGACACATTTTGTTGCGGCCTGAAGCCTGTTGTAAACATCAGGAAGCCTCAGAAGGCCGATACAGCCGAAGATATTGAAAAGGACTCCCACGCTTATTAATACGATTGCAGCCATATTACTCGTTTAATTTTTTACCACTCAGGTATTTGGCAAGGGTCAGTGTGCCGATAAAGCTTAGTATTACCCATGCTATTCCTATGTCGATAATAAACTTTTTGCCTGTCTGGATGGCAATGATAGCACAGACACCCACCACAAGGATGCCGAAAATATCGATGGCAACCATCCTGTCCGGAATGGTTGGCCCCCGGATAATCCTGTAAAGACACACACCGCTCAGCGCGATCTGTGTATAAAGCAGTATTTCAAGCCACATGTTCATTCCGCAAATTTTTTAATGTACTTTTCAAAAGGACCGATTATTATCCTTGCAGTTTCCTCCGGATCTTCAGATCTGATGTATATCCAGTGGATATACAGGTATTCATTTTTTACATCCACGGTAAGTGTGCCGGGAGTCATGGTGATCGAGTTGGCGAGAAGAGTTTTGGCAAAGTCGCTCTTCAGACTGGTCTTAATTTTTACAATGCCGGGTTTAATCGGCATGCGCGGATGAAGAACCCTGTAAGCCACGTCGAGGTTGGCCTTTATGCATGAGAATATGAAGGTGACCAGGTAAACCAGAAACCAGAACCATCTTACCGGGTTCAGCATCTGAAGTGTGCCGGTCATCGAATATCCGGCAAAGATGGCTGCACACAGCAGCGATGCTGCAGCCCCAACTATAATATTGGGTACTGTAAACCTGAAGGTTATCAGCAGCCAGAACACAAGTCCGAGGATAAAAACTGAAACGTATCTCATATCAAAATCCTAGTATTGGTGCGGTGTATTGTTGTGCGTCGGTCAAAATTCTTATTGCCGGCGTGAAAATAATATCCCTGAAGTGCGGCAGTGCAGCCAGGCTCAGCAGGAGGCAGAAGAGAGCCAGTGTGACCATGCTGAGCACCATGGGAAAAGGAACTTCCCTCAGATTCTCTTTGCCTGCTTCCCTTTTGCCGTTGTAAAAGGCATAACGCTGGAATTTCAGGAAAGACGCAAGTGTGACAATGCTCACAATCACGGCGATGGCGGCAAGCAGATAGAATCTTGCCATAACGGCGGCTATGATTATAATCAGCTTGCTGAAGAAACCGTTGAAAGGAGGAAGCCCTGATATGGCCATTGAAGCTGCAAAAGAGGTCGAAGAGGTTGCCGGCATACAGGCGGCAAGTCCTCCCATCTCCCTGAGATTCCTGGTGCCTGTACGGTATTCTATGGCACCGGCATTCAGAAAGAGAAGGCTTTTGAATGCGGCATGGTTTATCAGGTGGAAAAGCGCTCCCGCAAGTGCCAGTGCTGCAACTTCAGGCTTTGTGCCCCTTGAAACAAGTATCATACCTATCCCGGCCGACATCACAACATAACCCATCTGGCTGATGCTGTGATATGCCAGGAGCCTTTTTATGTCCCACTGCCCTATGGCAAGAAATACGCCAACTGCCATCGAGAGGGTTCCCAGCACGGTAATCAGCACCGCAATCTCTTCACTGAGTACGAACATGTTAAAGAACAGCCTGAATATCACATAAATACCTACGGCCTTTATCAGCACTCCCGAAAGCATTGCAGAGATGGGCGAGGGGGCTGAGGAGTGTGCATCGGGAAGCCAGGCGTGGAAGGGTATGATGGCTGCCTTAAGACCAAACCCGCTCAGAAGGAGAAGCTGGGCAAGAAGATAAAAAGGCTTCTCCGAACCTGCCCACAATACTTCCCTTGCATCCGCTATATTAAGTGTCTTTGCTTTCCAGTAAATGAAACCCGTTCCCAGCAGAATAACCAGCGATGCCAGTCCGCCCAGCACCTGGTACTTAAAAGTTGCCTCAAGCTGTTCCCTTTCGACGCCGAAGGCGACGAGCGCGTAGGATGAAATAGCTGAAATCTCAAGAAACACGAAAATATTGAACAGATCGCCGCTCAGCACCACGCCGTTCATTCCGGCAATCATGAGACAGAAAAGTGAATAGAAGTAATTTTCGGAAGTGTACTGACTGATATATGTGAAAGAATAAATTACTGCCAGCAATCCGACGATATTAATGACACAGAGAAGGAGAGCCGACAGGTTGTCGAGTACCATGTAGATGCCGATCGGGATGCCGCCGACAGGTTCCCATCCTCCTACCTTATATATATCGGTTCCGCCCGAAATTGTTGCAACCGATATCAGGCTCATCATGGCCAGAAGGAGCAGCACAGTAATGCCAAGGTACTTATTTAACCGGGGGAGAAACTTTCCCAGTATCATTGTCAGGAATGCTCCTGCAAGCGGAATGGCTATGAACAGCGGTATTAACGGATTCATTTTATTTTATCCTCTTAGGTTTTTAATCTCTCGTATATCCATCGTCTTGTACTTCCTGTAAACACGGATTATCACCGCCATCAGCATTGCGGTGGTGGCAAGTCCGATAACGATGGCGGTAAGTACCATTGCCTGGGGAAGCGGATCCACGTAAACCGCCCCGGTATCAGCCGGGTCAACAATGGGCACAGTGCCTCCTTCAACATACCCGATAAGGGCAAGAAAAAGAAAAAGGCTGAATTCCATGATGGAAAGTGAAATGACTATCTTCACCAGGTTTCTCCTGGTAATAACGCCATAAAGACCTGTCAGGAACAAAACGAAGCAAAGCAGGTAGACAATCATTTTGTAAGCTCCTCTTTAAAAATTAACAATGCAAGAAATATGGTAAGTATCGAAGCAGCCACCTCCATACCAATAAATATGTTGTACAGCGGTATGACTCCGGCGCTTACAAGCTCGCCGACTGTACCCCGGGGAAGCCAGTTCGAAAAGAATATCTTCACCCCGAACGCCATCCCGCCGAGAGCTATCAGCAGTGCTATCAGTATTGCAAGGTTCTCAGTTATGGTGGTGCCGGTCTCCTCCCTCGTCAGATGCATGTAATCGCTTCCGTATGCGAGGATCAGCAGTATAAAGGAACCCGCAACAACAACACCTCCTGCAAAGCCGCCGCCGGGAGTGAGATGCCCGTGTATAATTATGTAAATGCCGTAAAGGAAAATCAATCCTGCCAGAAGCCGGGTTGTTTCCTTTACTATAAGTGTCATGCCTTTCATAGTGTGCTGTATTTTGAATATCGGATAACGAATGGCAAATTCTGTTTCATTTTTTTCCTTTAATCCTCAATATAGCCAGGGTACCGAGTACCGCTGTCACCAGCACCGTTGCCTCGCCCAGGGTATCATACCCCCTGAAGTCGAAGATCACTCCTGTAACAAGATTTGCGCTGCCGGTTTTTGCAGCCGCTCCTTCAATATAATGCTGAGCCATTCTCAGTGTTCCCCTGCCAAAATGATCGAGCGAACCCGATGCCACCTTCAGGAAGAAAAACAGAACCACAACAATGATAATTGCAGCAGCGATATTCACCCACCCCTGAGGATCGGGTCTGGTGAAGGGTTCCTGCCTGGTGCTGTCAAGAACAACAGCCACCATTATTACCAGCGTGATTGTTTCGACAACAATCTGTACAATGGCAAGGTCGGGGGCTTTCAGAAGAAGAAAGCAAATTACCAGACCATACCCGACAATGCTGCATGAAATAACAGCAGAAAGCAGGTCCTTCGCATGGATGGCAAACAGAGCCCCGAGTATCATCAAAACAAGTATAACCGAAAGAGCCAGTTCCATATTTTGTCAGATTACAACATAATAATTAGCATGATAATTAGCCCGGCAAAAACCCATAAAACATAGGAGGAGAGTATGCCGTTATGGGTGTCGCTCAGGAGGTGGCTGAACCAGAGCACTGCATTTCTTGACAGATCGTAGATATCGAACCATTTCTCTTCGGCCTTTTTATACAGCACTCTGAAAAAACGGAATTCCGAAAAGGTTTTATAAAATTCCGGAGCAGGATAGGCAGCCTTGTCGTAGAATTTTTCCCCGCCTATAAAACTGTCGGATGTTCTGAATCTCTTTATGCCGGTTGCCAGATACACAAGAACTCCGGCAATAATGGAGATTAGTATCATCAGGGAGGCAGTGCCTGCGCTCCATAAACCCGAAAATTCAAAAGTGCCCGTCACCGGCATGAAAATACGCGGCACTATCACTCCCGTTGCCAGGACGCCGAATCCGATACAGAAGAGTGCTATAACCGACAGCGGCAGCCACATGAGAACCGGTACTTCCCTGATCCCCTCAAATTCATCCTTCCTTCTGCCCATGAAGATGCCTCCGAGGAACTTTATGAAACTTGCAAGGGTAAGTGCAGAACCCAGAACCGCCAGGGCGAGCCATATAAACCAGAGTTTGTTTGCCGGCCCCGCACCTGCGCCGAAATCGATGATTGCCTGGTAAATCATCCATTTTGAGGCAAAGCCGTTGAGAGGCGGAATACCGGAGATGGACATGGCGAAGATCAGTGCTGCAGCGAAGGTGACAGGCATCGCTTTCGACAGTCCGCCAAGATCCTCAATTTCAGTTTTTCCCGTGTTCTGCTCAATTGCGCCTGCAGAAAGGAACAATCCGCTCTTGTAGAGGGCATGGTTTACCATATGAAACAGACCCGCCGCAATTCCTATGAAAGACCCGAGACTCAGGCCAAGTATCATGTAGCCTACCTGAGACACTGCATGGTAGCCGAGAAGTCTCTTGTAATTGTGCTGTACAAGCGCCATCATTACGGCTGTAATTATGGTTGCGGTTCCGGTTACAAGGAGCAAAAGAGTCATCCATTCTCCCGGGAAGAAGAGTCCTGTAAGGATTCTTGCCAGGAAATAAATGCCTAGCAGCTTGTCGAGTGACGCTGGCAGAAATGCCGATGACGAAGCCGGCGCATCCCTTGCATAGTCGGGCACCCAGCTGTGAAAAGGAAAAGCACCGGCCTTGGTGAAACTGCCGATGAGCAGGGCAATAAAGGCAGTGCATGCAATGGCATTCCCTGTCGAAACCTGTATTTCGCTCATGTTAAGTGTCCCGGTCAGCTTCCATAAAATGGCAATCCCCACTATCATAATACTGTCGGAAGCACCAATCAGTATAAGTGTCTTTTTCGCAGTGGCCGAACCGGCCTCACTCTCTCCCTGCACAAGTTTGTAAAGCGTAATGCCAAGTGCGCCCCAGAAAGCTATGAATACCAGCAGGTTGTCGGCAAGAACGGCACCGTAGGAACATCCCAGGGTAATAAGAAGCCACGGAAAGTAATGTCTTACGCTGCCCGTACCCCTGAAAGCCAGAGAATAAACCGCAATAAGAAATCCGAACAGGCTTATGAAAAGTACTATCAGCCTTGCAAGGGCATCGGACTGAAAGGTGAAAAATGATTCAATTGAAGGGTTAAGTGTTGATGGAAGCAGAAACCCGGGGAGCAGATTGCCCGGTCCGAATTTCGACGATTTATATGAATAGACAATTATTGCCAGTATCAGGGTAACGGCAGTCACAAGCACTGTAAAGATGCCTTTTACCGGTTTCAGCCTGTCGGGAACAATAAACAGAAGGATACCGGCGACGACAGGTAGAAATATTAATAAGAAATATTCGTTCATACCTTCATTTTAAGATTTTTCATAATAAGCCTGGTCTGTCCGGCTGAAGCACGGATAATATCGGCCCCGTTCATAATCTTTTCGCCTGTATGCATGTCGTACGCCACGGCAAGCCTTTCGGTGCAGCAATAGCATGGATCGACAGCGGCAAGGGAAATGGTGGCATCGGATATGCTCTGCCCGATGCAGGACTTTTTAAAAGTGGCTATGTTAACATAGCTCGGAGCCCTTATCTTGTGGCGTGCGGGAGAGTTCGACCCGTCGGAGAAGACACAGTGAAACACCTCACCCCTGGGCGCTTCGGCCCTCCCGGTACCTATTCCCTCGGGTATGTTCTTTACCTTTATATTTATATCTCCTTCTTTCTCCTTCTCCAGGCCGTCGAGGCACTGTTCAATTATTGAGATTGATTCGTACATCTCCAGAAGGCGGACCTCTGCTTTTGCAAAGACGTCGCCGGCCGTTGCGGTTATAACTTTCCAGTTTACCAGCGGGTATGCGGCATAGGGATCATCTTTCCTTACGTCTATTGCCACGCCTGAGGCTCTTGCGGTAGGACCAACAGCTCCAAAGTCAATAATATCCTCCTTCGTAAGTATTCCGACTCCCTTTGTCCTGGCATGTATTACCGGATCATCCATGACGGCGCCGGTAAGCAGATCGGTCTTTTTCTTCACTTCATCAAGAACCTTTCTTATTTCCCTGATCTTATGTCCTTCAATATCTCTCCTTACCCCGCCCACCTTAAACATTGCGTAGCTGTTACGGTTGCCGGTAATCATCTCAAATAGGTCAAGCACGGGTTCGCGGTATTTCCATGCCCACATGAAGACAGTGTTGTAACCGAGAAAATGGCCTGCCAGGCCTACCCAGAGCAGGTGGCTGTGTATTCTCTCGAGCTCCCCGATGATGCTTCTTATGTACCTGGCCCTGTTGGTGATTTCAATATTGCATATCTCCTCCACGGCATTTGCAAAAGCGAAGGGATGGGAGGTTGAGCATATACCGCAGATTCTTTCCACCAGAAAAAACACCTGGTCGTAGGTTTTCGATTCAGCGAGCTTTTCGATACCCCTGTGGTTGTACCCTGTTTCCCATTTTATGTCCTTAACTATCTCGCCCTCACAGTATAGTTTGAAGAGCTCCGGCTCCTCCTGCAGGGGGTGGTAAGGACCTATAGGTATGAGAAATTTATTACTCATATATTATTTATTTGAACTCTTTCCTGTAAGGATATACGCCCTCGGCCCAGTTGCCTTCGGAGATCAGCTTCTCCTGGTTCGGGTGGTTAATGAAATCAATGCCGAAAAGCTCATGCATTTCCCTTTCGATCCAGTTTGATGCATTGAACATGTTTGAAAGCGATTCGATGGACGGCTTATTATGGTCAAGAATCACATGGATGTTGAGAACCAGTCCGCAGTCATCTTTGCTGAAGTGATAATGAATCTCGAACCCCCTTTTTGTATGGAGGGCAGAAGCTATAATAAACCTGCATCCGGCTTCCCTGTACAGATATTCAGAGACATTCAGGATCGCGGAAGGATTGATTGTCACCACGTACCGTTTCCCGTTTCTCTTCACCGTTTCGGTAACCAGCGGACCAAACTTCTCTTTCAAACCGTTTAAAATTGCATCCGTATTCATCATTAAACCTTATTTTTTAAAATCCACCTTTCACCCCCTCGCCCTCTCGCCATCTCGCCCTCTCGCCTCTTCGCCTCATGGCTCCTTCGCTCTCTCGCCCTCTCGCCCTCTCGCTCCCTCGCTCCCTCGTTCCCTCGCCCCTTCGTTCCTACACGCTTTTCACCAGTTTCACAATTCCCGCAATGATAGCCTCCGGCTTGGGCGGACAGCCGGGTATATATGCATTTACCGGGATGATTTTATCGACCGGACCGGCAAAAGTGTTTCCTTCCGCGAATATTCCGCCCGTGCATCCGCAGGCACCGATGGCGACAACCAGTATGGGTTTTGGGGCCTGTTCATAAATTTCGAGAAGCCTGTCCCTGTCGCGCATGTTTATTGACCCGTTTACCAGCAGAACATCGGCATGCCTGATGCTGCCCACGAGGAGTATTCCGAACCGCTCAAGGTCATAGCGTGGGGTAAGGCAATCGAGTATCTCTATATCGCAGTTGTTACATGATGCTCCACCGAAGTGGAACACCCAAAGCGATTTTTTGAAGCAGAAATTTTTGAAACTCACTTTATATGAATTTAATATCCCAGGTAAGCAAGAATTATTGCAATTACGGCCAGCAGGTTCATCCATATCATGAAGAAGCTGACGGCCTGTTTTATTTTCAGCCGGGGGTTTGTGTTCCTTATCAGTGTAAGCAAAAGAACCACACCGGCAATCTTCAGCACAGCCCAGAGAATATTTATTCCTTTCAGAGTAAACCCGTTAAGGAGAAGGGCGGCAAGAAATGATGGCAGTATGAAAAGCATTATATATTTGGCAAGCTTTATCATCGCATAGGGCGGACCGGAATATTCGATAAATGTTCCTTCGGTGATTTCCGTCTCGGCCTCCGCCATATCAAAAGGCACCAGTCCGAGCTTTGCCTGTATGCAGAAGATTCCGACAATAAAGAGCAGTATGCCCGAAACGCTTCCTATGAATGGGGTTGTGTTCTGCTGTATGCTAATGACTGAATATAAATTGAAATTACCGGAAGCTTTTACGATAATTCCTGCAAGGAACAGCAGGAAAGTTGATTCATAACTCATAATCAGTTTCATCTCCCTCGAACCTCCTACCGCTGCAAGAGGATTGCCCGAAGCCAGCGAACCTATAATATACGAGAATGACGGTATGGTGAGCAGATAGAAAATTACAATCAGGTCGCCCTTAAAGCCTGAGGATATGTTAAACAGCGGAAGAAGGATAAATACCGAGGCCAGTGCGGCTCCGGCCACTGCAAGGACCGGGGCGAGAAGAAACATCATCGGCGATCCCTTCTTCGGCAGAATAGTTTCCTTGACGAGCAGAAGTTTGAAAAAATCATAAAAAGGCTGAAGCAGAGGAGGACCTTTGCGGAACTGAACCCTGGCCGTAATTTTCCTGTCGAACCAGGAAAGAAAAGCCCCTGTCACTGCCGAAAACAGCAGCCCGGGAAACACTATCAGATAGAACAGGTAAACTGCCATTGTTTATTTCTCGTTTATGTATTTTATGTCCTTTATCAGAATCCTGTCGTTAAGTCTGAAGATATTTTCTTCGGGAGATTCTTTCCTGTCGGTTATTTCGGCTGTACCGGGCGGGCATGCGGCCACAAACTTTGCCATCTCTTCCATGTCGGTAAGATCGTAATACAGGTCCTTGTTCCTGTGATGTTTGAAGAAATCTGTCATCATCGTGCCGAACGGGCAGATTGTGACGCACGATTTACACGAAACACAAAGGTTAAGATGCCTGTTTATTATCCCTTCTTCGTCCTTTTCGAGAGCTTCGGCAGGGCAGGAGGCGATACACGGGGCATCCTCGCACCTCCGGCATGCATATCTGAATACCGCGAGTTCACGTATTGTTCTCAGCCCCTCCCTGTTGGGCGCCGGGTAGAAGACTGCTTCAGGTACCTGCAGGTCGTGCTTTTCAGCCAGTGCAGCCCTTAGTTTTGTCATGTCAAGGAGTATCCTCTGAGCCATATCAGTTCCAGATATTGGGTTGATCCTTAATTTCATCGTAGGTAAATACAGGTCCGTCCTTGCAGACAAAATACTTACCCATCATGCAGTGTCCGCATTTTCCGAGTCCGCACGACATGTTTTTCTCCATTGAGAGGTAAATGTCATGTTCCGGGTATCCCATCTGAAGAAGCTTCAGGGTTCCGAATTTCATCATAACCGGAGGGCCGCATACGACTGCAACTGAATTACTGATATCCACTTTCACGTCGTCGAGCAGCACTGTTACAACTCCCACCCTCTCGGTCCAGTTGCTGTCGCCTTTGTCGACGCTGCGGTACACTTCGAATTTGGGAATCTTTCTCAGCTCGCTTATGTAGGGCTTGTAGATGCAATCCTCGGGAGTCTTCGACCCGTAGCACAGAGTCACTTTCCGGAGCTTGTCGGTAATTGCCGCAAGGTTATACAATAATGACCGGATAGGTGCGAATCCGCAGCCGCCTCCAAGTATCAGAACCTCCTTGTCGAAAAACTTTTCAACCGGGTAGCCCCTGCCGTAAGGTCCCCTGATACCCATGTACGAGCCTGGCTTCAAGTTGTGCATGTATTCTGTCACATACCCGGTTTTCATTATGGTCACTTCAATTTTTTCCTTAACAAGGGGCGACGAGGAGGGAGTGAAGGGTGCCTCTCCTATGCCGTCGACCGAAAGTTCGATGAACTGCCCTGTTTTAAAAGAAAAATCCTCTTCGGGTATGAGCACGAATGTCTTGATTGTGGGCGACTCAACGATTACATCGGTGAGTTTTGCCCTGATGGGTCTGTAGATATTTTTTTCGGTTGGCATAATGTTCTATTTTGCCAGTTCCATGAATAATTTGTTCTTGTCAATTTTGCCTATGCAGGCCTCTATGCACCTGCCGCATCCGGTGCAGGCTGTGGAATGAAACTTTGCAGGTTTCCACACATACTTGCACATATATCTGTTTCTGAAGCGTTCGTGGAGTTCCCCCAGTGGGTCCTCACCGCCGGCGGTGCGTTCAAAACCCGGATACTGGCAGGCATCCATCTGCTTAACCTTGTGAAAGCCGGGCTTGTCGATCAGGAGGAAGCACGTACAGGTGGGACAAATAGTCGTGCAGGCTCCGCATGAAACGCAGGTGGCGGAATGCTTAACCCATAAGGCCTGACCTGATTCCTTAACAAGACTGCCTGTCCGGGCGTAATCAGGCAGTAATCTGTTTGCCCTCTCAAGCATGCTCTCGGTTTCCCGGTGACGCGAATCAATAAAGGAAACCATGCTGCTGTCGGTTACAGGGGTAAAAACCCCGGTATCACTGATGAACTTACGGCCCTTTTCGGAGATTATTCTTATAAATAAAGTATCGCCTTTTACTGCAACAGCCGCATCAGCTTTCTTCTCATCCCATGGTCTTATGCCATACGATGTACAATGGCAATGTTCCATCACGTCAAAGCAGTCGGAGCTGATAATAATTGTGTTCTGCCTCCGGCTCCTGTAGAAAACATCTTCGAAATCCGAATCGAGGTATATCTCATCAAGAAGTCCGAGAGCCTCAGTGTCACAGGCAGGAGCACCGATTATTATCCTTTGTTTTTCCTGCTTACGGGGGGAAGTGACATTTTCCCGGACGGGCAGGAAAAAGATCTTAAGGGGAGAGGCAGGTTTGGGCCTGTTATAAATTACCTCAGGAACTGTTGCGGAAGAAAGATGTTCATATTCCTGGAAATGTTCGCCGGCAACCGGGCCGAAAATATCGTGAGAGACAAGAAGCCTCACAAGCAATTCATCCCAGGCGGTTTTTTTAGTGTAAAAATATTCCATTTATGTGACAATATTCACATCTAAAAATATATTATATGAAGAAATTATTAATTAAAATTTCTTATAAATTTACGTGAAAAAAGTCACAATAACATTAAAAAACTTATAATCAGTATAATAAAAAATTGGCGAAAACAAAAATATTTGTACATTTGCAGAGTTAATCTAACTTATTATTGTTTTAATGTGAAAACAGTCACAAAAAACGTTTTAAAAAACAGCCTGAAAAGGATCTTCCTTTACCGCGCATGTCTGTACAGGCTGAAGATGATGGGAGTGGAAAAAGTCTTTTCCTATACACTTGCAGAGGAGGCCGGCGTAACCCCCGACCAGGTACGGAAAGACTTTTCGGAGTTTAACATACGGGGTAATAAGAGAGGGGGATACGTAATTTCCGACCTGCTCGAAAAAATGGAAGCCTTATTTTACAGGAACAAGGAGCACAACATAATTCTCATGGGCATGGGAAACCTGGGCCTTGCCCTCTCAAAATACAGCCGGTTCGTGCAGAGGAATATGAACGTTGTTGCTGCGTTCGACATCGATCCGTATAAACAGAAGGCAAGATATGATATTCCGGTTTATGGCATGGACAGGCTTAAGGAAATAATACACAGGTTTAAGGTTAAAGTCGCTATTATAGCTGTTCCTGAGATCTCTGCACAACAGGTCTGCGATGAACTGGTGCGTAACGGCATTAAGGGAATAATAAACTTTGCACCTGTACTGCTGAAGGTGCCTGAAGATGTGGTAATAAATAACATAAATCTCTGCGACGAACTGGAGAGCGTTATCTATTACGTTCATAACCAGATACGTAACGAAGGCCTTAAGAACATTGAGCTATTATACGGGGATATGAAATAACGGTTAAGGGGCTCGTACAGGGTGTCGGGTTCCGCCCTTTTATCCTCCGCCTCGCAAGATCGTTCGGCCTCGGCGGTTTCGTGGATAACAGGATCAACGGCGTACTGATAACCGCTGAAGGACCCGAAGAGGCAATCCTCCGCTTCAGGGATGAAATAATCAGACAGGCACCGCCTGCATCAAATATCAAGGATCTTACATTAAGCGAAATACCTGTAAGGGGATACAGGGAGTTTACAATTGCGCCAAGCACAACGGAAGGCAGCCTGATAACCGAGATAAGCCCCGATATAGCCGTATGCAGCGAATGCCTTGCCGATATGGATTCCGATCCTTCCCGTATTGATTACCCTCTCGTAAACTGCACAAACTGCGGACCCCGCTTTACAATAATTGAAAACCTGCCTTACGACAGATCCTCCACCTCCATGAGAGGATTCAGCATGTGCCCCAAATGCAGCAGGGAATACCACGACATTACCGACAGAAGATTCCATGCCCAGCCGGTGGCCTGCAACAACTGCGGACCTCTGTATTCTCTTGAATCGGGCGATGGCATTATAACAGGCATCAGAAATATCCTCAATGAACTGAGCGGGATTATTGACAGCGGAGGCTCAGTGGCTCTTAAAGGGCAGGGCGGTTATCACCTTCTGTGCAATGCACTCGACCCGGCCGCAGTCCGGCAACTACGGATCAGGAAACGCCGCGATCAGAAACCTTTTGCGGTAATGTTCAGGGATATGGACACAATTGAGGAATACTGCCACGTCTCAGACAATGATAAAAAGGAACTCTCTTCATGGAGAAGGCCCGTGGTAATCCTCGACCAGAAGAAAACGATGCCCGGCGAAATAAACAGCCGGCTTGGCACCATCGGGGCAATACTTCCATATATGCCTGTTCATTACCTGATCTTCAGGGTGGTGCATACGCCTGCACTGGTTTTTACCAGCGGAAACATCTCGGAAGAACCGGTAATAAAAGACGATGAGGCGGCCGGAAAAATACTCATGCCTGTTACAGGTAATCTCATCTCATACAACAGGGATATAATCAACAGGGCCGATGACTCCGTTATAAGGGAGATAGCCGGAACACACCGTTTCATCCGACGCTCCCGCGGATATGTGCCGTCCCCGGTTGACCTCTCTTTCAGTGCCGAAGGCATCCTCGCCACGGGAGCGGAACTGAAAAACTGTTTCTGCATCGGAAAAGGACAACAGGCAATCATGAGCCAGCATATCGGAGACCTGAAAAACATCTCCGCTTACAACTTCTTCAGGGAAACGGCGGAGAGGTTCAGAAAACTTTTCCTTTTCGAACCTTCCATGGTGGCTTGCGATATGCACCCCGATTACCTCTCTTCGCAGTATGCCGCATCACTAAGCGGGCAGAAAAAAATTCCCCTTGTAAAAGTGCAGCACCACCACGCTCATATTGCATCATGCATGGCCGAATATAACCTTAAGGGTAAAGTTATCGGTATCAGCTTCGACGGCACAGGGTACGGAACCGACGGAAATATCTGGGGTGGAGAATTTCTGGTAGCGGACGAAAACGAATTCGTGAGATATTCTCATTTTGACTATGTGCCCATGCCAGGTGGCGACAAGGCCGCAGGAGAGCCATGGAGAATGGCTTTCTCATACCTTTATAAATACAGGGGCGGAAATTTTTCCCCTTCAGAAACCAAAGCCTTTATCGGCATTCCTGCCCGGAACCTCGACATTGCCGGCGAAATGATTGCCAAAGGTATCAACTCACCCCTGACCTCTGCCGCCGGCCGTCTTTTCGACGCCGTTTCTGCAATGCTTGGCCTCTGCATTAACGCTTCTTTCGATTCGGAAGCCCCGATGCGCCTCGAAGCTGCAGCCGCAAAAAACATTAAAGACCATTATCCCTTCAGAATATCAGATGTGGTGGATTTCAGTCCGGCAATTGATGCAATAATCAATGATATATCTCTGAAAGAGATTTCCTATATTTCGGGAATGTTTCATAACACCGTGGCTAAAGCATCCCTGGAAATTGCGCGCAGGATAAGGGAGGAAGAGGGCATCAACAGGGTTGTGCTGTCGGGAGGCGTATTTCAGAACAGGTACCTCCTTGAGAAACTTACTGAACTGCTCTCAGCTGATGGCTTCGGTGTTTTTTCAAACAGGCTGGTACCCGCCAACGACGGAGGCATTGCACTCGGCCAGCTGTATGTGGCATCGGAAAAAAACAAGATATGTGCCTGAGTATACCTGTAAAAGTAATAAAAGTCGAAGGCGACATGGCCGATGTTTCGGCCGGAGGCGCCATCTTCAGGGCCGGACTGCAGATGCTTGACGATGTGAAGCCGGGCGATTATGTCCTTCTCCATGCCGGCTTTGCCATTCAGAAAATTGACGAAGAGGAGGCCCTGGAAACCATCCGGCTGCTTGGGGAAATACAACAGGCGGGGAGCGGCGAATTATGAAATTCATTTCGGAATACAGGGATTCAAGGTCGGCAGAGGCCGTTGCGAATGCCATCCGGCACGAAGCCAGACGCAACTACACATTCATGGAAGTGTGCGGAGGTCATACCGCTGCCATCCACCGCTTCGGGATACCATCAATTCTTCCGCCGGAAATAAAGCTTCTTTCGGGACCTGGCTGCCCCGTATGCGTTACTCCCTTAGGCTACGTCAACAAGGCTGTGGCACTCTCGCTGGAGAGAGACGTTATTATTACATCTTTCGGCGACCTGATCAGAGTCCCCGGATCTTCTTCATCCCTTTGGGATGCCAAAGCCTCCGGAGCCGATGTCAGAATAGTTATCTCTGCACTCGATGCAGTTGACCTCGCTGCAGCAAACCCGGATAAAAAAGTGGTTTTTATGGGCATCGGTTTCGAAACCACGGCGCCGGGTACTGCAGCCGCCATAAACAGGGCAGCCGGAGAAGATCTGAAAAATTTCTGCGTGCTGAGCGGTCATAAAATCATGCCTCCGGCCATGGAGGCGGTAATTCGCGAAGGCACCGCCATAGACGGTTTTATATGCCCGGGACATGTGGCCACAATAACAGGGTCATCGGTTTTTGATTTTATCCCCCGGAAATATGGTCTGGGGTGTGTGGTCTCGGGCTTTGAACCCGCCGACATTCTGCTTTCCATACTGATGCTTGTAAGGCAGGTGAACAGCTCGGCCCCGGCATGTGAGATTGAGTATTCGAGAGTCGTTACAGCAGAGGGCAACCTTAAGGCCAAGGCTTTAATGAATAAAGTGTTTCAGCCGGAAGACTCTGAATGGAGAGGCCTCGGAAACATTAGCCTCAGCGGGCTTGGCATTCATGACGCCTTCAGGTATTACGATGCGTCGGTTCTTTTCGACGGCCTCACGGGGGAGGAGGAAGGGGAGGAGAACCCGTCCTGCCTCTGCGGCGAGGTTCTCAGAGGAAGAAAGAGACCATCCGACTGCAGGCTTTTTGCGAAATCGTGCACACCGGAGAACCCTGCAGGGGCATGCATGGTCTCATCGGAAGGCGCCTGCAACGCTTTTTACAGATTTAAAAAAGATGCATAAGCATATCACACTCGGCCACGGCAGCGGAGGAAAACTTACCTCCGATCTTGTTAAGGGTATCTTTGCATCCGCATTCGGGATGAACGGTCCTCTTACCGACTCTGCTATTACCGGCGCGAGGGGGGAGGAGGTTGCTTTTACGACCGACTCGTATGTTGTGGACCCGATATTCTTCCCGGGCGGCGACATCGGCAAACTGGCAGTATGCGGCACTGTAAACGACCTTGCAGTGGCCGGTGCCGTCCCTCTGAGCCTCGCTGCTTCTTTTATTATTGAAGAAGGTTTCGAAACCGGGAAACTGGAAACCATAGCCGGCTCAATGGCCGCAGCCTGCCTCGAAGCAGGTGTTAAAATAGTTACCGGCGATACAAAGGTGGTGGAAAAAGGAAAATGCGACGAAGTATTCATTACAACGACGGGTATAGGCCTTGTACGCCCTGAATACCGCGATATAGGAACAGGAAGGATGGTCGCTCCCGGAGATATCCTGATTGTGAGCGGCCCTCTCGGAAACCACAGCATTGCAGTGACGGCTGCCAGAAAACAACTTTCATTTGTCACCGATATCGTATCCGACTGCGCACCGTTGAATAAAATGATTGGCCGGCTACTCGATGCAGGTGCGGGTATCCGTTTTATGCGCGACCTTACAAGAGGCGGGCTGGCAACGGTACTGAACGAACTGGCAGAGATGACCGGCTTCGACATATATCTGGAAGAGCCGAAGATACCTGTTGACGAGCCTGTAAAAGGAGTCTGCGAGATGCTCGGCTTCGACCCGCTCTACCTGGCAAATGAAGGAAAGATACTTTTAGTTGTCAGTCAGACTGATGCAACGGGAGCGATCGGAATTCTCAGGTCGGATCCTTACGGGAAAAATGCATCAGTGGCGGGACACATAAAGGATACGCGCGGTAAAACCGTGGAAATGAAAACGGCAGCGGGCGGAACAAGGATTCTTAACCAGCTTTCCGGAGTCCAGCTGCCAAGGATATGTTAATAAAACGAATATGCACGAACTGGCAATTGCAGAGAACCTCGTGAATATTGTAAAGGATGTCGCAGCCGGCGAGAAGCTTTCGAAGGTAACGAAGGTGACGGTATGTTTCGGCAAAATGGTGCAGGTGGTGCCCGATCTCTTCGAAACAGCTTTCAGAGCCGCTGTTGCAGATACGGTCGCCGGTGATGCAGAACTCGACATTGAGGTGTTACCACTTAAAATCAGATGCAACACCTGCAACACCGTTACCGGACCGGAAGATTACTGCTTCGTGTGCAGTGCCTGCGGGTCGTCCGACATCGAAATAGAGTCAGGCAGGGAATTATATGTAAAAAGCATTGAGGGAGAATAGATTATGGAAATAAAGATCATGAAAAACATCCTCGACCGGAACCAGAACAAGGCCGGGGAGATCAGGGAACTGATGAGGGAAAACAAAGTATGCATGATCAACCTTATCAGCTCCCCGGGCGCAGGAAAAACCACGCTGCTTGAACGTTTATGCGAAAAGCTTGCCGGCAGGTACAGAACAGGAGTGATTGAAGGAGATGTTACAACCGACAGGGATGCACGGCGGCTGCAGCGGTTCAACATTCCGATTGTGGTAATAAATACCGGGGGAGGATGTCATCTCGATTCACACAGCATATCAAAAGCACTGACCCATTTTGACCTTAAAAACCTCGATATTCTTTTTGTCGAGAATGTGGGGAACCTTATCTGCCCCACCTCGTTCGACCTTGGAGAATCATTCAGGCTGGCTGTGGTGAGCACAACCGAAGGAGACGATAAACCGGCTAAATACCCGATGATATTCAGACAGGCAAAGGCATTGGTACTGAACAAAACCGACCTCATTCCGTATACGAACTTTAATATTGAAAGTTTCAGGAACGATCTTAAAAAACTCAACGCTTCATTGCCTCTTTTCAAAGTGTCAGCCACAAAGGGAGACGGAATAAATGAATTCGCCAGGTGGCTCGAGGAGCAGATAATAAATTCCTGAAAGTCATTCATTTACTTAAGATTAACTTAAGCCTGTCTCTTTTGGGATGGCAGTTTAATGCTTTTCTTTGGCAGCAAGGTTAACTATTGTTAATTTTTTCACAATTTATTAAATCATGACAATTGCCAGTTTTTTTTTATACAGATTGTCGTTATTTTCGGCCTTCAATAAACAAATAACTAATTTCTGTTGAATCAACAAAAAAAATTACACTAATGTACAATACAGGAAACCTGGTAAAAGAGCTTACGCAGAAGCATGGAAGGAAGAGGGAGAGTCTTATCCCGATCCTCCAGGGCATAGTTGAAAAGCACAATTACCTCACCGACGAGGCAATGGTTGAGGTAGCGAAGGAACTTGAGATCTCCGCGGCCGAAGTTTACGGAACTGCCTCATTCTACACATTTCTCGACACGCAGCCAAGGGGTAAATATGTGATCAGGGTATGCAAGACGATAACCTGCTCTATGAAGGGCAAGAATGATATCGTCCATACAATCGAGGATATGCTGAAGATAAGGGTGGGGGAAACCACATCCGACAGGATGTTCACACTGCTCGAGACAAACTGCATCGGATGGTGCCATAAGGCCCCGGCAATGCTTATTAACGAAATACCCTACACCGAATTAACTCCGGAAAAGGTGGTTGAGATTCTTAAAAGTTATCTGAAGAAATAAACAGATTAAAACCATGACAAAACAAGGACTGAATAAAGTTGACCTGATCTTTGAACAGGTTGATGCAAAAGAAGTGCTGAAAAAAGCCAATGAGATGACCGGCGAGGAGATTATTAAACAGATCCTCGAATCAGGTCTTAAGGGACGCGGCGGCGCAGGTTTCCCGACCGGACTAAAATGGAAATACACGGCCGCTGAAAAAGACCCCGAGAAATATATCGTTTGCAATGCCGATGAAGGTGAACCTGGGACATTCAAGGACAGGGAGATTCTCGACCGTGTTTCATACAAGGTGTATGCCGGTATGGCTATAGCCGGAATGGCTATCGGTGCCAGACAGGGAATAGTTTACCTCCGCGGTGAATATAAATTCCTGCTGCCGAAACTTCTGAAGGAGCTCGATGCCTTTCACAAGCTTCTGAAGGAGCTGGGTCTCGACTTCACAATTTCATACCGCCTTGGAAGCGGAGCATATATATGCGGCGAGGAGAGCGCACTTTTCGAATCCATTCAGGGCGAAAGAGGCGAACCCAGAAACAAACCTCCTTACCCGACATCATCCGGCGTTTTCTTCAAACCCACATCAATTAATAACGTGGAAACCCTCGTAACGGCCGTGATGATTATACATCACGGAGCCGAAGTTTATAACCAGCTGGGAACCAAGGACTCAAGGGGTTCGAAAGTCTTCTCGGTGTCGGGCGACACGCCTACTCCCGGGATTTTTGAACTGGAGCTTGGAATGACAGTCCAGCAGTTCGTGAACGAATTCGGCGACGGCGACACCAAGGCTGTCCAGGTGGGAGGCGCTTCAGGGTTCTGCGTTCCAAGAAAAAAATTCACCGAAACAATAATCGGCTTCGAAGGCGTGCCTACCGGAGGCTCGATGAAACTCTTCAACAGTTCCCGATCGATGTACAACGTGCTTCACAATTACCTCGATTTCTTTGCAGAAGAATCGTGCGGACAGTGCACACCCTGCAGAGTGGGCTGCCAGCAGCTTCTGAAAGGAATTGAAAAGGTTAAAAAAGGCGAGGTGAAATCGACATACCTTAACGAACTCGTTAAGCTGGCCGATACCATGAAGATGGCTTCAAAATGCGGTCTGGGCCAGTCGGTGGGAAATGCCTTTAAATCGATAGTCGAAAATTTCAGGGAGGAAATAATTTACTAACAGAAAGAAAACTACTATGGTTAATCTTACAATAAACGGACAGAAAGTATCAGTTGAACCAGGCACCACTGTGCTTGAAGCGGCAAAAAAACTCAATGTAAACATTCCCACGCTCTGCAACCATCCCGACCTCTGCGTGGCAGGAAACTGCAGGGTATGCGTTGTGGAACAGGAAGGTGCCAGGACACTTATCGCATCCTGCGCCACACCCGCCTCCGAAGGAATGAAAATACAAACAAACAGCCTTAAGGTGAGGAATGCGAGGAAGCATATCGTTGAACTGCTGCTGTCGGAACACAGAAGCGACTGTACAAAATGCTACAAGAACCAGAAATGTGAACTGCAGGCTCTTGCCAACGAGTTCGCTTTCGGCGATACAATCTTCCTCGACCTGGTTGAGGATCATCCTTATACCATCGACCGCTCTTCGCCCTCATTTATCAAGGACGACAGCAAGTGCATACGCTGCCAGCGCTGCGTGAGAACATGCTCGGAACTTCAGTACATATCTGCTATAGCCGTGGCCAACAAGGGCGCACACCAGAAGATTTCATCATTCCACGACAGGCCAATGAGCCACGTCGTGTGCACCAACTGCGGACAGTGTGTTAACCGCTGCCCCACCGGCGCGCTTGTGGAGAAAACATACATTGACTACGTGTGGGATGCCATTTATGATCCTGACAAGCATGTGGTCGTACAGACAGCCCCTGCGGTAAGAGTGGCTCTGGGTGAGGATCTCGGATACGACCCCGGAGAGAGGGTTACCGGAAAGCTCGTGACGGCGCTCCGGCAGCTTGGTTTCGATTCGGTTCTTGACACCGACTTCACAGCCGACCTGACCATTATGGAAGAGGGAACGGAGCTTCTTACAAGGCTTAAGAAAGCCCTGGTTGACGGCGACAGGAAGACTGCTCTCCCGATGTTCACATCCTGCTCACCCGGATGGATCAAGTTTATTGAGCATAAGTACCCCGAGATGCTTCCTAATCTTTCAACCTGCAAATCGCCGCAGCAGATGTTCGGAGCACTGGCAAAGACATTCTATGCCCAGAAGCGCAAGCTTGACCCGGCGAAGATTGTCTCGGTTTCGATAATGCCCTGCACTGCAAAGAAATATGAAGCCGACAGACCGGAGATGAGGGCCAGCGGCTTTAAGGATGTGGACTTTGTCCTCACCACCCGCGAGCTGGCAGTGATGATCAAGCAGGCCGGTATAGACTTCAGGGCGCTCGAACCTTCACATTACGACTCGGTGATGGGTGAATCGACGGGAGCCGCAGTAATATTCGGAGCCACCGGTGGCGTTATGGAGGCCGCACTCAGAACCGCCTATGAAATTGTTACGGGACGTGAGGTGCCTTTTAATAATCTGAATATTACCCCGGTTCGCGGACTGGAAGGGGTTAAGGAGGCTACCGTGAAGATTGAGGGGTGTACGGCAGACTGGAAGTTCCTCGAGGGAGCAGAGCTTAAGGTGGCCGTTGCACACGGTCTTTCCAACGCCAACAAGCTGATGAGCCTGATTAGGAAAGGGAAGGCGTCATATCATTTTATCGAGATAATGGCTTGTCCGGGTGGCTGCATTGGCGGCGGAGGCCAGCCGATACCCACCAATAAGGAAATACGGCAGAAACGTGTGAAAGCCATCTACTCTGAGGATGAACAGATGCTGCTGCGCAAGTCGCACGAAAACCCTGAGGTTATCGGAGTGTACAAGGAGTTCCTCGGGAAGCCCAACAGCCATAAGGCGCATGAATTGCTTCACACACACTATACCGAAAGAGAAAGTTACTAAAGAAAAAAGCCGGGCGACCGGCTTTTTTAATATCATACGGTAGTTATTCAATAGTCGTCCGGTGGTTGGGATATTTATTTAAATCTTTATTTTTTCGGCCAGCCATGCTATGTTTTCGCCGAGGGTTCTCATTGTTCTGATGCCCTCCTCGTCGTTGAGCACTTCGCCTTTCTCTCTGCCCACGCCGATATTCCAGTAGGAGGAGCCGGGAATGATCATCTCATTTATAAGGAAGAAGTGATTTATTGAGTCGAATGCGTGTATTGCGCCCGCGCGTCTCACGGAAATCACGGCAGCCCCGATTTTTCTTTTCAGGGGTGAGCCGGTTCCCCTCAGGGCATATCCTGCAACATCTATCAGTGCTTTGGTTTCGGATGTTATATCGGAGAAATATACCGGTGATCCGATAAGGATAATGCCGGCCTCTTCAATCTGCCTTATGCATGAATTCAGGAAGTCGTTATTCTGGTGGCAGCGGCCGTCTTTCTCCCTTCGGCATTTCATGCAGGCGATGCAGCCATGCACGTCCTGCCCGCCCACCTGGACCAGTGAAGTATCGCTACCTTTCTGTTTCAGAACCCCCAGCACCTCGTTAAGAAGTATTTCAGTATTGCTTCCCTTTCTCGGGCTGCCGTTAAATGCCACTGCTTTCATATTATAATAAGTTCAATAATTTTTTTCCCTGACACTTTAATAAGGTCTGTCCAGACCGAAGAATCCGGATTTTCGCGGAGTTAATCCCGCAAAGCGGGGCTCAGCTTTCTCCTTCATCATATAATTTGCCGGTGTAAATTTATCAATAGTTTTCTTTCATCGCTTCAACGGGTTCCCTGGCCTTATGGCATGGGAAAGGATTTTGGTTTGGGTTTTGAATCAGGACAGGTAATTCTGAGCCATATAAATACCGGGTGCGAAAGAACATTGGTTATGCTGATTTTTTTTGTTATGGGTTAACAGTCAGTTGATTGAATAAAAATTCTTAAATTTATGGTGGTAAAAAGGGAGTATGGAAATAAAAAGCCCCCGTATCGGTGGACGAGGGCGGCGTAATTGTTAAAAAAAGGATATGTATCTGGCACATATAAAAAAAGGGGAAGGCAAAGAAATTAATCAAACGGTGGAAGAACATTTAAGAAATGTTGCAAGACTTTCTTCATTACTTGCCTCAAAATTTGGACTTAATAAATCATGTGAATTACTTGGGTTGTTGCACGATTTGGGTAAATATAGTAGTGCATTTCAAAATTATCTGCAATCTGCAACCGGAATAATTGACCAAGATGAAGATGAATATGTTGATTCTGGTAAGTTAAAAGGTAAAATAGATCATTCTACTGCTGGCGCTCAATATATTTGGAACTGTGCCAAGGGAGAAGATAAAAAACTGCAAGTTGCCATACAAACAATGGCATTGTGTATTGCATCACATCATTCAGGATTAATTGATTGCATTAGTCCCGAAGGTGAAAATGAGTTTTCAAAAAGAATGGCCAAGACCTCTAATAAAACATATTTGGAAGAGGTATTACAAAATGCAGATAAAGAATTACTTGAAAGAATAAATAAGTTAATCTCAGATTCCGAAACTTATTATGCTATTATAAAGTTGTTAAAAAGAATTGTAACAGAAAATAAAAATGAAATAATAAATCGATTTCAGGCTGGTCTTTTAGTAAAGATGC
>ERZ795052.1544-NODE-1544-length-30706-cov-5.649701_pt1 | contig 30706 bp, 26 predicted proteins | sample MGYA00375136_ERZ795052 | MGnify/ENA primary metagenome ERZ795052 (study PRJEB30181, sample SAMN05720156) | activated sludge metagenome | isolation source: Anaerobic digester | place: Japan | collected 2015-05-26 ... | reverse complement strand
TTTCATTTAATTTTTATTTAATTTTCAAATTTACACAGAGAAGTTTATACTACCTGTTTAATTTTATCCAATTAGAATCAGTTTTAATTTTAACTGAAATTGATTGTTCTTTTGAATTGTTTTTTAAGTTAATTGTTTTTGGTTGAACTTCTAATTTGTTTGAAAATACTTTACCAAAGTCGATATTGGTTTCGCTAATAGAGAGAGCATCTACAACAGTAAATGAAACCTGAATTTTCCCATTTCCTCCATCTGAAGATATTCTTATTTCACCATTATGTTCGCCTGGTTCAATTTTACTTGTAATAACGGTAATTTTTATTTCTTCTTCTTCACTTTCAAAACTCTTTTTGCTCACAACTAACCAATCTTCATCAGATGAAATCTTAACTTTTATTGGACCTTTATTTACATTTCCAATTTTTATGTTGTCTGATTTTTTCTCACCTTTTAAAATCTCACCAAAATCAATTTTATCTGGTTCAAAATATAGCTTTGGCTCTTTTAAAACTTCAAATGAAATATTTATAACTTTATCTCCTCCATTTGAATTTATAGTTAGATTTTCAGTATATTCACCTGGTGATAAATTTCTTGTTTCTATTTCTATATTGACTATTTTTGATTCATATTCAGATAGGTTAAATTGTTGTGGATTAACTATTATTGCATCAATAGATGTGCTTATATTAACATTTAATGTTCCTCCACCGTTGTTTGACACTTCAAATTCTGAAGAAAGTTTTTCACCGACTTTAACTGCGTCAAGGTCTATCGATTCTGGTGAAACCTCAAGTTTAGGGGGAGCATTTGAAGGACCTCTTTCGTATTTTTTCATTAAACCGCTATCAGGAGCGAGATCTACGAAAAAATCCTCATAATCTAAAGAACCAATAATTGCAAGGAATGAAAAACTCTTAAATTTGTTGTTTGCATAATTTTTTGGGATATTAGCAGTTCCTATATTACTATTTTTAGCAAAATCAATACTGCATGGCCACATATCGTCAGTTTCCATATCGAACCACATTCCTAAATATGAACCCTCAATTCCCATAATCATAAGAAAATATCTTGCATTTGCCCAATTATTATCTCCTTTAGTATTAACATAAAGAGCTAAGCTTTCTTTCGTTGTAAAACTCCAATTATTGTGTCCTTCAAATTTAACATAGAGATAGTTATTATCCTCCTTCATATAGATTGCTTTAATATCGGGTTTGATGGGAGAATCTTTTGGGTCAGTAAGCTGTAAATTCCAATCATCAGCTTTCACAATTATTGGATTAAGGAAAGTTAAACAAATAAAAAAAATGATAGAAGTGGTTATTAACTTTTTTAGCATTAACCCCCTCCTTTTAAAAAATAGAATTGTTTAAATATTTATATCAATTAATTAATTTTTATTCTGCAATAGAAAAACTTTTTTGTTTGGTTTTTTCTTACTACAAACTGATTTAAAATTAATCTTTTTTATCAATATTATTTCTCCTTTTTGCAAAGGACATCAAGAATCTAAACCTTTAAAACTAATTTAAAGTTTAATTCAATAAAAATATTTATCAAGTTTTCATAATTCTAACTTAAATTGTATTTTCTTAAGAAAAAATTTTTCTATTTTTTAAAAATATGCTAATGATGAAATTTTTAAGAGCAAAAAGAAAGTATTCACTTTAAGATTTAATGGCATTTCTGCCACAATAAGGCATGAAAATATTGTCTATAATCCCTTTGTGTGCCTCTTATATAATTAAACAATATAAATTCTACCTCTTTATTAGATATAATTTTATATTTTGGAGTTATTATTTTCTGAGGAAAAATATACAAATTGTAAACAATTTTTAAGAGTAGAGGAAGATTAGGGGCGGGAAATAATATTAAAGCCGGACTTATAAGATAAGAATACCATTGCGAAAAAAACTCTCCATAATATTTAAGAGCATTAAAATTGGAATTTGGTCAACTTAATTAAATATTTTTCTTTTTATTTGTAAATTATTAGTTTGACACAACTCTAATGCAAATCTATAATTTTCTCTAAAAGATTAAATTTAGTTAAAAAGAGGTAATTATAATATGTCAAAAAAATGCGAAATTTGTGGAAAGGGGCCATTGGTTGGTTGCAATGTTAGCCATTCACACGTTAGAACAAAGAGAAGAACTCTTCCAAATTTACAAAAAGTCCAAGTGAAAGTTAATAATTCTGTAAAGACCATTAGAGTCTGCACAAAGTGTTTAAAGGCAAACAAAGTTGAATTAGCATAATTTGATATTATACAGGAAAGAAATGATAGCAAGCAAAAAATTGCAGCTTGATATCTTAAAATATTTAAGAAATGTGTACAAAGAAAGTCCCTTAAAAAATGTTCGAGGCAGTGAACTAACAGATTATTTTAACATAGATGATGATACTTTTAAGGTAACATTGAGGTTTTTAAAAGATATGGGGCTTATTAACGTAATGAGCAGTGATTATGGCAGAGGAGCAATGGTAAGAATTACAGAAAAAGGCATGAGCGAAATTGAAGATATACAAGAGTAGTGTTTCAACATTTATTGGAGACATAGACCTTTATGCTGACAATAATTATCTTTTGTTTGTAGAATTTGCAAAAAGTTTAAGAAAAATTAATAAGCAAATAGAAAAATTATTTTCTTCTTCACAGTATGAAATAATAGACAAGAAAAACAAAATTATAGAAAATGCTATTGATGAACTTATAAGTTATTTTAAAAGTAGTTTAAAGGTTTTTAAGACACCACTTAAGCCTATTTTTAGAAGAGATTCCTTATCTTTTAAAGTAGTCCATACTCTTCTTGATAATGTTCGATTTGGAAGTACTATTTCTTATAAAGATCTATCAAAATTGTCAGGTATAAAAAATGGTGCTCGCTTCGTTGGCAATGTAATGTCTAAAAACAATCTTCCAATATTTATTCCCTGTCACAGGGTTATAAAAAGTGATGGTAAAATCGGCGATTATTCTGGCTCAACTGATATAAAAATGCAATTAATCAATTTTGAAAGAAGGTGTATAAAATGAAAGCTTTAATGGAGGAAGCAATAAAAGATTTAAATGCTCAATACATTGAAGTGAGAATTGAGGATACTTTTAGCACAGATATTGTATATCAAGGTAAATACCTTGATGTTTTAAGCGAAAACCATAATTACGGTGGATGTGTTAGAGCCCTTGTTAATGGTGGTTGGGGTTTTGTTTCTTTTAATAATATAGATAATCTTAAATCTGCAGCCCAAACAGCAGTGCATATAGCAAGTCTTGTTGCAAACGAGAGAAAAGAGAAAACTTCTCTTGCTCCTATTATTCAGGTAAATGATGTTGTAAAAGCTAATCTAATTAATGATCCGAGAAATCACTCATTAGAAGAAAAAAAAGAAATCCTTGAGAAATATAATAAAATTATTCTTTCAAGTTCAAACGAAATAACAAGCTCAAGTATTAGATATTCTGATAATTATACAAAACTATATTTCTTAAATTCAGATGGATCATATATTGAGCAAGAGAAGGTTGATATAGGTGGAAATATTTCAGCTATTGCAGTCAGAGGTTCTGAAACCGAAACATCACATCTTGGTTTTGGTTCTTCTAACGATTTTGGTTGTGTATTAAATAAAGAGGCAGAAGTCGAAAATATATGCAAAACTGTAATTTCTCTACTAAATGCCAAAACTGTAACTGGAGGAAGTTACACTGTTATTGTTGACCCTATTTTAGCTGGAGTTTTTATTCATGAAGCATTTGGTCATTTATCTGAAGCAGATAGCATTTATGAAGATGAAAACTTAAAAAAGGTTATGATTCTTGGAAGAAGGTTCGGTAGAGACATTTTAAATGTTTTTGATTCTGGTCTAATTGAAGGTAAAAGAGGATACTTAAAATATGACGATGAAGGAACCAACACTGAAAAGACTTATCTTATTAAAAATGGACTTCTCACGGGTAGACTTCATTCCAGAGAAAGTGCTTATAGAATGGATGAAAAACCAACAGGTAATGCAAGAGCAGTAAATTATAAATTTCCTCCAATATGTAGAATGAGAACAACTTGTATTGAGAATGGTGAAAGTAGTTTTGAGGAACTTATTTCTGGTATTAAATTGGGTGTTTATGCAAAAAAGGCTTATGGTGGCCAAACTAACGGTGAAATGTTTACATTTGGTGCTGGAGAAGGTTATATGATTAGAGATGGGAAACTTGCTGAACTTGTAAAGAATGTAAATTTATCTGGTAATGTATTTGATACTCTGTCGAATATATCAATGATTGGAAACGATTTTTCAATCGTTGATTCTGGTGGAGGTTGTGGAAAAGGTGGACAGATGCCACTTCCTGTTTCTCACGGCTCTCCACATATAAAAATTGAAAATGTTGTAATTGGTGGAAAGTAAAGGAGGATTTAAATTATGAAAGATGTTTATGAAGTAAGAATGCATGCAAGAGCTGGACAAGGAGCAAAGACAGGCTCTCAAATTCTTGCAGAAGCTGCATTTAAAGAAGGTAAATGGGTTCAAGCTTTCCCGGAATATGGTTCTGAAAGGCGAGGTGCTCCCACTGTTTCATATACAAGGATATCAAATATCACTTTGCGTACTCATGAACCAATACTTTATCCTGATGCAGTATTAGTCTTTGATGTTGGAATTGCAAAATCTGTTTCAGTTGTAAGTGGACTACATGATGATGGTATACTTATCTTTAATACAAAAAATTCAGTTCAGGAAGTTCAAAGATTAACAGGTTTTGAAGGTAAAATTTTTACAATTGATTCAACAGGTATTGCCCTTGATACAATCGGAATTGATGCACCTAATATCCCAATGCTCGGAGCTCTAATAGGAGTTTCAAATATTGTTAAAATTGAGTCTGTTAAAAGTGTAATTAAAGATTATTTCATGGCAAAACTTGGCGAAGAGAAAGTTTTGAAGAATTTAGAAGGATTAGAAAGAGCTTATAATGAGGTGATAAAATGAGCGAAAAGAAAGGTTATAAAGAACTCGAAATAGGAACAATTCTTCCACCGAGTTCATCTCTCGAATACAAAACAGGCGGATGGAGAGTCTCAAAACCTGTTTTTGATCCTTTAATGTGTACTCACTGCATGATATGTGCTGTTTTCTGTCCAGATATGGCAATACCTGTAACTGATAGTAAAGAAGGAGTTAAAGGAAAGGGTGATAAGGTATATAAAGGCTTAATAAGAAGCGAAACCAACCTTGATTATTGCAAAGGTTGCGGAATATGTGAAGTGGAATGTCCTACAGGGGCAATAAAAATGGAAAGGGAGGAAATATAAAATGAGTAATTTACAACCATTAACTGGAGCGCAAGCTGCTGCTGAAGCAATGCGACAAATAAATCCAGATGTTGTTATTGCTTACCCAATTACTCCTCAAACTCCCATAGTCGAGCATTTTGCCGAATTTGTTGCAAATGGTTTGGTAGATAGTGAAACAATTCCAGTTGAATCCGAGCATTCTGCAATGTCTGCTGCAGTGGGAGCTTCTGCTGCAGGTGCAAGGGCTATGTGTGCAACTTCTTCGCAAGGGTTAGCACTTATGTGGGAAATTGTTGCTGCTACTCCTGGTTTGCGGTTACCGATTGTAATGCCTCTTGTAAATAGAGCATTATCCGCTCCAATTAATATTCATTGTGATCACTCAGATGTTATGGGAACTTTAACAATTGGCTGGGTACAAATATTCTGTGAAAATGCCCAGGAAGTTTATGAGCATATATTATTAGCATTACGTCTCGCTGAAGATGAAAGAGTGCTTTTACCTGTAATGGTTAACCAAGATGGTTTTATAACAAGTCACGCAGTAGAGCCTGTTCGTATTTATGATGATGCAGTAGTTAAGAAGTTTGTCGGAGAAAGAAAACCTAAAAGATATCTTTTAGATGTAGACCATCCTTATACTGTTGGCCCTCTTGCTTTGCCTGATTATTACTTTGAAATTAAAAAACAGCAAGAAGATGCAATTTATGCAGCTAAATCAGTTTATTCAGAGATAGGAAAAGAGCTTTCTAAAATTACAAATAGAAGTTATCCATATTTTGAAGAATATAAAACTTCTGATGCTGAATCAATAATAATTGCTATCAATTCCACAGCAGGCACAGTTAAAGATGTTGTTGACGAGATGAGAGATGAAGGGAAAAAAGTTGGAATGATAAAACCGATTCTTTTTAGACCCTTCCCTTATGCTGAAATGAGAGAAGCCTTAAAAAATGCATCATCTGTAGGAGTATTTGATCGGTCTATCGCTTATGGAGCTTATGCTCCTCTTTATTCGGAAATAAGAAATGCGCTCTATGACCTTCAAAAGAAACCGATGATACAGAGTTATGTTTATGGACTCGGCGGAAGAGATATATTTAAGAGCGAAATAAGAACTGCCTTCAATGAACTTTTGGAAGGCAAAATAGATTCAAATTTACAAAGATATTTAGGTTTAAGGGGGTAGTAAATGCCAACATTAAATGATATTGTTTCTAAGCCAAATCTTCTTGTCTCAGGACATAGAATGTGTGCTGGTTGTGGAATTGCTCCAGTCATTAGAACAATTCTTTCAGCATCTGATAAGCCAGTAATAATTGCAAATAACACTGGATGCCTCGAAGTAGTTACAACAACTTATCCTTTTACATCATGGAATGCTCCATGGATGCACCTTACATTTGAGAACTCTGCTGCAGTAGCTGCTGGAATTGAAACTACCTATAAAGCCTTAAGGAAAAAAGGTAAAATTGATAAAGAAGTAAATATTCTTGCAATAGGGGGTGATGGTGGAACTTATGATATAGGGTTCCAAGCTTTATCTGGTGCATTGGAGAGGGGACATAAGTTTATGTATCTTGTCTACGATAATGAAGGCTATATGAATACTGGTAATCAAAGAAGCAGTGCCACACCTTATGGAGCATCAACTACAACTGTTCCAGCAGGTAGTAAAAGTATTGGAAAAACTCAGTGGAGAAAAAATATTGTAGAAATTGCAGCAGCACATAGAATTCCTTACGCTGCACAAGCTGCAGTTCATCAAACATTGGACCTTTACAAAAAAGCAGAAAAAGGCTTTAATGCTAATGGTCCCTCATTTCTTGCAGTATTACAACCATGCACAACAAATTGGTCTTTTGACCCGTCTCTTACGATGAAATACTCCCGTCTTGCTGTTGAAACTAATTTTTGGCCTCTTTATGAAATAGAGGATGGTAAAGTTCATATAAATTTTAAACCTCGCGAAAGAAAGCCTATTGAAGAATTTCTTAAGGGACAAACAAGATTTAAACATCTTTTTAAACCTGAGAACAAGTATGTGATAACTGAGATGCAAAAAATGATTGACGAGGAATGGGATAGACTCTTAAAATTAGAGGAATCAGGTGTAAAGCTATAAAAATTATTCTTCGAAAAGGAGTTAGGTTATGGATAGCGAACTATATGAATTAAAAAGTTCATCCGAAGAAGTAAATTTTGAATATGACAAAATAAAAAGTATAGATGTAGTTGCTTATGAATCTTATTGTATGAGACTCATAAATAACGGAAAACTTGGTTTTTCAGCAACAACAAAGAAAAATGATATTGAGTTTCTTGAAAACACCTCCAAAAAAGTAAGTCAATTTCTTGAAGACTGTAATTTTAATTTTGCAGGTGCATATTCGTATAATACTCCTAATATCTTTTTCCCTGATGATCCAAGATTTACTTTTGAAAGAGAACTAATTATATGTAAGGAAGCAATAAGTAAAATTAAGTCTTCATTTCCTCAAATTTATTGTTTTGCTCAAATCGGTAAAAATGTTTCTAATACTAAACTTTCAACTACTCTTGGTTTTAATGGGGATTACAATAAAACTGAATATTATTACGTAGTTGGTGGGACTTATTCAGAGGAGGGAAACTTTACTCAGGTATTTGCAGGAATGGCTAATTGTACAGGTGATATTGATTTTGATAGGATTAATGAGCATGTTTTAATGCTTCTTAAATACTCATCTAAAAATGTTAAAGTTAGCCCGGGGAAATATACTATTATTTTTAGCCCATATGCTGTTCCTGACTTAATGCTTCCATTTATACAATCTCTAAATGGTAGAACGGTCGAGAAAGGAATATCACCTTTTAGAGACAAACTTAATAAAAAGCTTTTTGATGAAAGATTTACTCTTATTGATGATGGTTTGCTAAAAGATGGAATTAATACTGTTCCATTTGATGACGAAGGAACACCTTCTGAATCGGTTAAACTGGTTGAAAATGGAGTACTTAATAACTTTTATCTCGACTTAAAGAGCGCCGCTAAACTAAATCTTAAGCCAACTGGTAACGGATTTAAAGCAAAAAGAGCAAGCCAACTTCAACCACAGGTGTCTCCTTCTCCAACTAATTGGGTTATTAACAATGGAGAAAAAAGCATAAATGATATTATTAAAGATGTAAAGGAAGGCATCTATGTAGAGAATTTGATGGGCACATTTGCTGGTAACCTTTATTCTGGTGAAGTAAGCGGAAATGTTTCTATGGGTTTTAAAATAGAAAATGGCGAAATAGTTGGAAGAGTTAAAAATACTATGATTTCAGTTAATGTTTTTGAATCCTTAAGAAACTCTCTTTTAGATATTAGCAGCGAGCGAGAAGTTGTTTTTGGAACAGTTTATCCATATATTGCTTTATCTAACATAAATTTATCGGTAAAGGCATAAATTAGATATCGAAGTTTGAAAGTTGAAAAGAGTTTTAGCTTTTATTAAACTCACACGGATTCGATTTGTCTTGCCAGGGATTCTTCCCTTTACAGCAGGAGCTATAGCTGGCTGGAGAGAAAGTAGTTCGTTTAATTTTAATTTATTTCTCATATGCTTAATAGGCATAATATTAATTATGCTTATGGGCTTTTTAACTGATGAATACATAGATTACAGTATAGATAAGGCGAACATTACTAACACGAAATATTCTGGTGGAAGTAGAGTCCTTGTTGAGGGACATTTCGGGAAAAATTTTGCTTTGATTGCAGGTATTATCTGTGGAATACTTTTTGTAGCTATAATTATACCGTTATATTTCAAATATTATTTTAGGAGGTTTGAAAGTTGAAAAGAGTTTTTGCTTTTATTAAACTCACTCGGATTCAGTTTGTTTTGCCAGGAATCCTGCCCTTTATGGCTGGAGCTATAGTTGGCTGGCGAGCAAGTGGTTCGTTTAACCTTAATTTGTTTCTTATTTGTTTAATAAGCATAATACTTATTATGCTTATGGGCTTTTTAACTGACGAATATATAGATTATAATATAGATAAAGCAAACATCACTAACACTAAATATTCAGGTGGAAGTAGAGTTCTTGTTGAAGGACATCTTGAGAAAAATATTGCTTTAATTGCAGGAATCATCTGCGGCATACTTTTTTTAACTTTAATTACACCTTTATATTTCAAATACTACTATAAAGATTTTCCTTATATTGTTTTATTTGGTATAATCGGTCTTTTCATTGGATATGCTTATGGGGATCCTCCATTTAAATTCAGTTATAAGGGATGGGGTGAAGTTTTAACTGCATTTGGTTGCGGTTACCTTGCTATAGCAGTGGGTTATTACATAAATACGGGTAGAGTGGATTTAACTCCACTAGTTCTTTCTTTTCCTCCTGCATTAACTGTATTCTGCCTTGCTTTTATAAATGCATACCCTGATGTCGAACCAGATAGAGATGGTGGAAAAAAAACTCTTCCTGTTATATTTGGTATTGAAAGAATGAATTATGTCTATATTGTATGTTTAGTCTTAGCTGATGCTTCTCTTATGCTTTCTCCTGTGCTAATTGATGCACCAAAGCTGCTTTATCTATTTTCTTTACCGTCAATAGTTTTAACATACTTGTCTGTTAAAATGATTTTAATTGGTAAGTATAAGAAAAAAGAAGAGCTTGAGGCATTATCACTCTACACTCTTTTAATGATGATTTTTGCATCACTTTCAATAATATTTGCATATCTTTTAGCTTAATAAGGAAAATTATGAAAAAAGCAGTTAAACCATTTTACATTCCATTTTCGCTACCAGCAAACCAGATAGAGATGATTTTTTCGTTTGCCGAACTTACTTCCTGGCGTAAGTTGTATTGGTGGGCTGTGCAGTCACCAAAATTATTTAAAACAGCAGCTGGTGCCAAAGGTATAGGTTGCTTTGGCTATCCGTCACATCCAGTATTTGAGATAACAACTAATTGCAATTTGAAATGTAGTGGTTGCCATGCGAATGGCGGAGAAAAAATGTATGAGGAGATGACTACAGAAGAGGCAAAAAGTGTTATAGAAGGCTTATCAAAAATAGATGATTTTAGAATGCTTGTTTTTACGGGTGGAGAGCCATTTTTAAGGAAAGATTTCTTTACGCTTGTTAGATATGCAAAAGATTTAGGATTCTATCCGACAATTGCCTCAAATGGAACTTTATTATCAAAAGATATTGCAAAAGAGCTTAAGAAATCTGGTATTACTGGATTAGCATTAAGTATTGATTCAGTGAATCCTACCAAACATGATTTAATGAGAGGTGTGGAAGGTTCATTTGATAAAGTATTAGAGGGGATAAAAATATTGGAAGAAGAAGGTTTATATATTCAGGCTAATGTCACTCTTTCAAAATCAAACTATGCTGAAATTGATGAATTGCTAAAACTAAGTGACAACCTTAACGCCCATGTTATCCTTTTATATCAATTTATACCAACTGGAAGAGGCAAAGATCTTTATGAAGTAGCTCTTAATAAAGATGAATTGTATAATGTTATTGAAAAGGCTTATTCAATGCAGAAGAATTTAAAGCCTGTGATTGCTCCAATAGGGCTACCAGAATATTGGGCATATATTTTTTCAAAAAAAGGAAAATATGCTAATAGCATGAAAAAATACTTTCCTGGATGTATTGCTGGAAAAGGAATGTTTTACATAAAACCAAATGGTGATGTATGGCCCTGTGCATTTCTACCAATAAAAGCCGGAAATGTTTTAGAACAAAATCCTTATGATATCTGGACTAAAAGTGAAGTCTTTCTTTCATTAAGAGATAGATCAAACTTAAAAGGCAAATGCGGTGACTGTAATTATAAAGATGTGTGTGGTGGCTGTAGGGCAAGAGCTTATGCTTTTAGTAATGATTTCTTAAGTGAAGACCCTTTATGCCCGTTAAAACTATAATGAAGTTAAAAAAGATTAAATCGTTAGTATTGATGCTAACTTTATTTCTTTTATTTATTTTTCCTGAAAGCAAAAGTTTTTCAAACTCAAATGCTACACGTATATATCCAGGCAACCTAACTTTAAAGTGCATAAATACAGAGAAAGAAACTTACATGTATAAAGTATGGTTATTTTTTGATAATCCATTGCTGATAAAATTTAATAATTGTTCAAACAATATAAAAATTATTGCAAAGCATGAATCAGATGGCCAATTAAATGAAGTAAAAGAGGAAAGAAATAATATATTTATTATATCAAGCAACAAAAGTGGCTATATTTACTTCTCAATCATAAGTTTCAACAAAACCGAAAATTTAAAGCTATCCTATAATGATCCTTACAGAGCACTTGTCTCATTTGCGAGGACTTACCAGGAATTTTCAATACAATGGCAAAGGCGTCCCTACATTGAGAATTATATATCTCCAATTAAAGGTAATATTAAGAAATATTCTGAAAATCTTTATGAGGTAAATTCAACGGTTAATTTCGGCGCTCCGTATTCATGGGGAGGCAAAGATTTTCCAGAAAATATTGCAAGCAAAATTAAAGCAAATGGTGATGTCCAAAACTGGAGAGAGTATTATAACGACAAAACCAAGCATCCAACGAATCTTGATGCTTGTGAATCTATATACGACTTTAAAAAAGGCCCAGAAAATCCAACTAAATGGACAGGTGTAGACTGCTCAGGATTGGTTGAGAAGAGTTCTTATTTAGCAGGTTTGGAGTATGATTATAAGAATGCTCCAAAAATTTCAAAAGGTGATTTTAGAGGAGCAGAAAGCTTTACAAATGTTAAAGAAGGAGACATCTTTGTTCTTTTAAGGGATAATACAATAGTTCATTTTGGTATAATTTCTAAAAAAGGTCCAACAACAAATACAACATTTATGATTCACAGCGCATGGTTTACAAGCCTTCGTTATAATACTAATGGACCTCTTAAAGTTATCGAAACTTCCATAGGAGAATTTCGTTCTCTCTATTCATGGGAAATAATACGATTTTATGAAAAGTAAAATTAATATAAAATTTAAATTAAAAAGCTTATCAATAAAGTTAAGTTCGCTAAGTTTATGTATGATTTTGGTTGTTTTTCTTTTTGGATTTGGAGGAGCAACACATCAATTAAAAACAAATTTTGATTATGAATCTAAAGTTGATGCTATATCTGACGAGGAAATCATCATTGATAATAAAATTAGTGATGAGAAAAATGAAACCATAATTAAAAATGAAGGATTTCAAAAATTTAATCTAACAGATTCTAAAGAAAGTTTTTCTATTTATTTCGGCAAAGGAAAAGAAAATATTGGTGGGGATAAATATGATCCTGGTGCTTCAAATGGTATTTCAGGTGGAGCTATCCCTACCGACATAAAAGTTAACAAAGAAGGAGAAATCCTTTTAGCAGATGGTTATGGTCCAAGAATAGTTAAATTTTCTAAAAGTGGAAAGTATATCGATGAAATAGATTTAAAAGAATTAAGACCAATTGAGTTAAAACAATACAAAGCATTATGCGGTTTTCAATTTGACTTAGATGGATATGAAAATATTTATGTGCTTGACACCGAGAAGCAAATTATATGGATTTATTCAGGTAAAACATTGATTTCAAAAATTGACTTATCGGATGTTTTAAAGAACAATTTTGTTATCCTTGATGTGCATCCGTTAATAAATGTAGTTGAAGTCGGAAATATTTTCCTAAAACTAACAATTATTGATTCAGAAAATAGTGAAAGTTATGGCTACGACCGCATACCAGTTAAGAAGAGTAAAATTATAGGTGTTATTATTAATACTGACGGTAGGTTTATAACTACTTATGACCCTAATTTTAGCTTTATAGAAAGCAATGATGCTTATTATACAATTTCCTCGTCCAGTGAAAGAGGCTTCATTATTTCATGTCTTAAGATTATAGGAAACAAACTAAAATTAATTAAAGAAATTACCGTAGAAGATGAAAACTGGAATAATGGAGACTTAATTAACGTTAGTAATGATAAGGTTTATTACTGGTTAGGAGAAAACAAGATCGGCGTCATAGATCTAATCAAAAATTCTTTATCTGAAATAGTCCTTCCAAATTTACAATTTCATCCAATAACGATTACCAAGGATGGATTATTAATTCCTCTAAATATAAATTATGATAAAGCTAAAGTGTTTATTTTTGAGCTACCTTAAGAATTTTAAACTCTATTATTGCTCCCAAATAATCTAATTCTATCTTTTACAACTTCTTTAACAGCATCTTTAATTATTGTGGAGAGATTCTTTGCATCAGTGATACTGCTCACCCCATAATTTAGAATAGAATCATTAATTTTCTCTGATACTTTTACTTTTAATCTTGTAGCAACATTTATTTTTGTGATACCATTTTTGATAGCTTCTTTTATAGAACTATCTACTACTCCTGATGAACCATGCAATACAAGAGGTATATCAATATTTTTGTTTAGTTCCTTTAATATATCAATGCTAAGCTCTACATAAGGAGAAGTTACTCCATGAATACTTCCGATAGAAACTGCTAAAGCATCTATGTTTAAGGCTTTAGAAAATTCAATAGCTTCATCTATCTTAGTATACTCAACATTTATATTTCCCTCTCCGTCCTCTTCTTTGCCAACTTTTCCGATTTCAGCTTCAACTGAAACATTTAAAATTTTAGCTATTTCAACTATTTTTTTAGTTATTTTTAAATTATCTTCAAATGCAAGAACCGAACCATCGAACATAACAGAGGGAAACCCTGCATTTATAGCTTTAATTACTAATTCAAAAGATTTTGCATGGTCAAGGTGAATACATACTGGTATCTTTGCTTCTTCTGCCATTAATAGACACGGCTTTAAAATATTATTAAGTCCAAAATAAGATATTACTCCTTCAGAGATTTGTAAGATTAGGGGAGAGTTTTCCTCCTCTCCCCCATCTATTATCCCTTTTGCATATTCTAAGTTATAGACATTAAAAGCTCCAACAGCATAACTATTTTTCTTTGCACTTATTAATAGTTCGCTTAGTCTACAAATCATTTAGGATCTTTTATATGCAATTTGAATTAGCCAATTTGTTAATGCAACTAAATTGTCTATTTTTATATACTCATCATGAGTATGGACTTTCTCCATACCAGTTGATAAAACAACACATTTAATAGTACTGTTTTTATTAAAAATATTTGCATCAGATCCACCACCACTTGACATACATTTAAAAGGAATATCCAAGTCATTAGCAGTATCCTTGAGTAAGGTTATTAATGGATCATTTTCATCTATTCTAAAGTTTGAATAGTTTTTCTCTGCGCTAAATTCAACAATGTAACCATCATTCTCTCCATCCTTAAATGTTTTCATAAACTTTTCGTAAAGAGAATTTAGAGTATTCTCATTATGCGATCTCATTTCGCCAGTAAGTTCAACTATTTCTGGAACAATATTTGTTGCTTTGCCACCATGAATTGTTCCTATATTAGTAGTAGTGAGGGGGTCGATCCTGCCCAAGGGAAGAGATGTAATAGCTTTTCCGGCAAATAGAATTGCATTTTTGCCTTTTTCTGGTTCTACTCCAGCGTGTGCTGCTTTTCCATGAATAGCTACTTTAAAATTTATTTGCGAAGGAGCAGCGTTAACAACTTTTCCAACATCACCATCACAATCAAGAACAAAACCTATTTTAGATTCAATTAAACTAAAATCTAAAGCTTTTGCTCCTTTCAATCCAATTTCTTCTTCTACGGTAAAACATACTTCAATTTTTGGATGAGGAATATTATTTCTTGATAATGTAAACAATGCTTCCAAAATGGCTGCAATACCGGATTTATCATCAGCCCCAAGAATTGTAGAACCATCAGTTTTATAAATTGAAGAGTCTTTTATTATTTTTATCCCCTCTGTTGGTTCTACAGTATCCATATGAGCTGAGAAAAGGATAGGTTCAGAATTGTTGCAGTTATACGCTGGTAATTTAAGTATTAAATTTGATTTAGTTTTGTTGATAGAAGCATCGGTTATTATTTCTAATTGGAGTTCTTTAACAATATCTATAATTTTATCTGAAATTGCTTCTTCGCTACCTGAAGGAGAATTTACGTTCAAAATTGTTTCAAAAATATTTAAAAGCTCACATTTATCTATTTCAGGGATCATATATAATTATAACCTAATTCTAAAGCTTTTAAGTTAATATTTACTATTTTTTCTCCTTTAGTTTTGAATCTTTCTTTTACCATGCTACAGACTGTATCATATGAAGCAAAATTTGTAACTTTTAAAAAACTACCAAGCATTACAATGTTTGCAGCTACATTTGCACCTGCTTGGTTAGCAATATCGTTTGCTGGTATATAATATGCATTTATATCTGTTCGCTTAGACTTATTGTTTATAAGCGAAGAATTTACTAAAATATTTCCTCCTTTAATTAAGGTTGGCTCAAATTTCTCAAATGAAGGTATATTCATAATTATTGCATTTTTATGTTCAGATAATACAGGAGAACCGATCTCACTATCAGACACAACAACAATACAATTAGCAGTTCCTCCCCTCATTGCAGGACCGTATGAGGGTAGAAATGTTGCAAATTTATTCTCTTGAACAGCGGAAGCTGCAATTATTTCTCCTATTACCATTATGCCTTGACCACCAAAACCAGCAGCAATAAGTTCTATTTCACTCATTTTATAACCCCTCCATTACTTTAAATTCAGAAAGAGGATAATATTTCATAACTTCTTCATCTATTCTTTTTAAAGCACTTAATGCATCCATGCCCCAGTTAGTAGGACAGGTTGATAAAATTTCAACTAATGAAAAACCTAAACCCTTTTCTTGAGCAGTAAAAGCTTTTCTTATAGCTCTCTTAGTTGCTAAAACATTTTTAGGGTTATTTACTGCAGTTCTTGCAATGTAGGCAGGACCATTAAGTTGTGAAAGCATCTCGCTCATTCTTATGGGATACCCTTCTCTTTTTGGCTCTCTTCCATAAGGTGAAGTCTCTGTTTTCCATCCAAGGAGGGTTGTTGGAGCCATTTGTCCTCCTGTCATACCATAAATACCATTATTAACAAATATAACACTTATATTTTCACCTCTATTAGCAGCGTGAACTATTTCGGCTGTCCCAATAGAAGCAAGATCACCATCTCCTTGATAAGTAAAAACGAACAAATCAGGTCTTGCTCTTTTTACACCTGTTGCAACAGCTGGTGCTCTACCATGAGCTGATTGTATTGAATCGAAATCAAAATAATCGACAGAAAGAGTTGCACAACCTACAGGTATTATGATAATTGCTTTTTCAGTTAAGTTCATTTCTTCAATTGTTTCGCATACTAATCTATGAATTATTCCGTGAGTACAACCAGGACAAAATCCTCTACTTATAGGCTTAAGTAAGGATGTTGGTTTAAATAATTGTCTTTTTTCTTCAGGCATTTTTTATCCCTCCTACATTACCTCTTTAATTTTTTCTATAACTTCAGTAGGAGAAGGAACATTACCACCAGTTCTTCCGTGGAAATAAACCGGCTTCCTTTCACCCACGGACAATCTTAAATCTTCTATCATCTGTCCAAAGCTAAGCTCAAAGTCATAGAAAAGTTTAACATTTTCTCTTTTTGATAGTTCTTTAAGTTCGTTTTCAGGAAATGGCCATAATGTGATTGGTCTAAAAAGCCCTACTTTTATACCATCTTCCCTCATAGTTTTTACAGCAGTTTTACAAATTCTTGCAACAGTTCCATAAGCAACAATTATAATCGATGCATCATCCACTTGATAGTTTTCGTATCTCACTTCGTTCTTCTTAATCTCTTCATACTTTTTTCTTAAGACACTATTGTCTCTTTCTAAGCCGTCAGGGTCAAGATTAAATGAACTAATTAAAACTCTCTCTCTGTTTTTCTTTCCAGTAGCAGCCCATTCTTTTTTGGGTATATCATTCGGTTTGATTTCTCTTTTAAACTCAACTGCTTCCATAATCTGACCAAGTAAACCATCGCTAAGGATCATAACAGGATTACGATATTTCTCCGCTAAATCGAAGGCATCATAAATTAAGTCAATTTGTTCTTGCAAGCTCAATGGAGCAAGCGTAATAACTCTATAATCTCCGTGTCCTCCTCCCTTTGTTGCCTGGAAATAATCACCTTGAGAAGGACCAATACCACCCAATCCAGGTCCTCCTCTCATAACGTTTACAACAACTACTGGAAGCTGTGCACCTGCAATATAGGATAACCCTTCCTGCATGAGGCTTATACCAGGACTTGAGGAGCTTGTAATAACTCTACTACCCGTTGAAGCAGCACCATAAAGCATATTTATTGCTGCAACTTCACTTTCTGCTTGAAGAAAAACTCCTCCTACTTCTGGCATCCTTTTAGCCATATATCCAGGAGCTTCATTTTGTGGAGTTATAGGGTAACCAAAAAAGAGTCTGCAACCAGCTTTTATGGCAGCTTCGGCAAAGGCTTCTGCCCCTTTCATTAGAATTTTTTCACTCACTTTTGATTTTCTCCTTTTTTATACTATTTTTCATTACTACTTATGAGTATAGATATTAATTTAAATTATAGCAAGCCTTGTTTTCTATAGCTCAAATGTATAAACTTTCCAAAATCGTTATTGAAAATGAAAGAATATCGAAATGTGTAAATAATAATAAATTAGAGTATAATACCTTGTTAAGGGTTATAGATATTTAGTAGCTTCAAGATAAATTTTTTAAGAAACAAAAATCTTTGCAAAGTTTAAGTTAGGAGGATAAAGATGAAGAGGCATTTAATGCTGATTGCATTAATATCCATTTTTACACTTACAGCATTTCCTACACTTGGAGACGAAAAAGTTAAGATTATAGGATCTGGGAGAGGAGAACTTAACTTCAATAATCCCTCCGATCTTGCATTGAGTACTGATGAGAGATTATACGTTGTTGATACTGATAATAACTGCATAAAGGTTTTTGATAAGGAAGGAACATTTTTATTTAGTTTTGGTGCTGAAGGAGATGGTAATGGATATTTCAAGAAACCACAAGGTATAGCTATCTCAAGGGAGGGGAAAATATTTGTTTCTGATATTGACAACAGAAGAATACAAGTTTTTGATAAAGATGGAAATTTTACTACAAAAATAACAAAAGCTGGTGCGGTAGATTTTGGAGTTCTTTTAGGAATGACTCTTGATGAAAAGGGAAATCTTTATGTAGCTGATGAGAAAAATAGATGTATCTATATTTTTACAGCTGATTTGGATTTTCTTACAAAGTGGATGGTAGTTGAAGGTAAATTATTTACTCCCGTTGATATTACTTTTGATGGAGTAGAAAATTTCTATGTAATCGATAAAGCTACTAATTCAGTTTTAATCGTAAATAAAGAGGGAAAAGCTATTGATACACTTTTTAAAAATCCTCCACCAGATCTAAAACCTGCAAGTCTATCCAGAGTTGCATTTTGCAATGATAAGGTTTTTGTGACAGATGAGTCAAAGAGTATAGTGATTTTCTGGGATTACAAAAACAAAAGATATGATAAATTTGGGAAAAAGGGAAGTGGAAAAGGGGAATTTCTTTCTCCTAAAGGTATAGTTGGCACATCTACTGGAAGGGTTTATATAGTTGATTCGGGTAATAGTAGAATTGAGCTTTTTGACCCAAACTTTAACTTTATAAAGGAATGGGGGATAAAAGATTTAGAACCAGGGCAACTTATATTTCCAAAAGGAGTAGGTATAGGACTTAATAGTGAGATTTATGTGTCTGACTCAGCTCAATCTGTAATCGCAAAATTTGGTTCAAGTGGTATTCCTATAAAGAAGATTAGTAAAATGGGGCTTTATGATGGCATGCTTTATGCTCCTTCAAGAATAACTGTTGATAATGAGGGAAAAATTTTTGTTGCTGACTCTTTGAACAATAGAATACAGGTTTTTTCTGAGAATGGTGAATTAATTTTCAAATTTGGAGAGAAAGGAACAGAAAGTGGACAATTTGTAACACCTGAGGATGTATGCTTAGATGAAGATGGAAAAATTTATGTCGCAGATACACAAAATCAGAGAATACAAGTCTTTAATAAAGAAGGAAAATTTAGATTTAAGTATGGAAAAGAGGGTTATAAGGAAGGTGATTTTAAATACCCCACAGGTATAAAGGTAAAGAATGGGAAACTTTATGTTGCAGACTCTGGAAATCATAGAATCCAGATCTTTAAAGTGCGCTCTGATGGTTTTGATTTTCTTTCATCCTTTGGTTCTTTAGGAACAGAAGAGGGACAATTTAACTGGCCAAGAGATGTAGATATTGATGATAGTGGAAATATATATGTAGCTGACAGTGCAAATAATAGAATGCAGGTTTTTTCTGAGAATGGTGAATTTAAAACAATGTTTGGAGGGTATGGTGGACCGAAAACTTACGTAAAGCCAATAGAAAAGATTGATTACACAATTGAGCCAGATAGATTATTTAAACCATTTGCAATATGCATAAAAGGAGATACTTGCATTGTTGCAGATAGCGGAAACTGTAGAGTTGTAAAAATATCTTTACAAATTTTTGGTTTTGGCCCTCATCTTGTAGTCTCAAGTAGTGAAATAAATTTTGGCGAAATTTCAAAAGATCTCTCAGAATCGAAAACTATTACAATTTCAAATAGCGGTACAGGAACGCTTGAAGGTGCTTTATCTACAGAAGATAGCTGGATTTCTATTGACCCCCAAACTTTTAGTTCAAATAGGACAGATGTAGAGATAACAGTTTCCACAGTAAGTTTGGAAGTAAATAAAACATATCAAGGTCTTATAAGGATAGAATCCAACGGAGGTAATGCAAAAATAGGAGTTATAATGAAGGTTGCACCCTGCTGTCCCAGTCTTGCAATTGAACCCATGGCATTTGATTTTGGAAAACTTAACAAGGGTACTATTGCAGAAAAAATGATGAAGCTAAGAAATGCAAAAAGAGGTCTTCTTAAAGGAACTATAACACCAAAGGCAGATTGGATTAATGTAGAGCCTGAGTCATGGGTTGGCAATGAAATTGATGTTAATGTTACCGTAGATACCAATGATTTAGATTATGATAGATCATACACATCTGAGATTTACATAAATTCGAATGGTGGTGATTTTGGAATTCCTGTTAGTGTATATATTAATCCTATTAAATCTTCAATTGTTATAAAACTTAAGATAGGTGATGAGAATGCATATGTAAATGATGTTCTCCACAAACTTGATGTTCCACCATTCATCGACAAAACTACGGGGAGAACCATGGTTCCACTAAGGTTTATTGGTGAAGCATTATTAGCAGAAGTGTTGTGGGATCCAACTGAAAGAAAAGTGACATACAAGTTAGAAGGCAGAGTTATAGAGCTCTGGATAGACATGAAGATGGCAAGAGTTAATGGGAATCCAGTGGAAGTTGACCCTCCTCCAAGGATAGTTAATGGAAGAACAGTTGTTCCTTTGAGATTTGTTTCTGAAAACTTAGGTGCAGAAGTTGCATGGGATGAAAAAACTCAAACTATAACAATAACCTATGAAACTCCATAAATTAAGATTCTATATTGATTGATCTTTTCTCTTTGATAAAAACCAGTCCACTGAATCCGTTATCCTTAGGCGCAATCTTTCCATCAACGAAGGTTCTAATACTTAAACATTTTCTTCCTGAAGGAGAGGCATTAAGATATCCGAAGGATTTCAAGCCACATCCGTCTTCTTGAAGGAGCGTATTTGTATTTTGCAACTGATGGAACCTCTCTTTATACTGCACTTTCAAAATGACAAATAAAATACAAATAAAATACAAATAAAATACAAATAAAATACAAATAAAATATATATGATGACAACATTATGTCATCTTTGAAATCTTCTATCGAGGATCAAGTAACTTGTCATCCCCAACTTGATTGGGGATCCAGACTCTTTTAATACTGGATTCCCGCTTTCGCGGGAATGACAAAAAGTGTTTCTGTATCAAGTAAAGAATGATAGAGAGGTAAATGTCATTCCCGAAATCTTCAATCCGGAATCCACAGGAACTGTCATCCTCGAAAGCACACCCACTGTCATCCCCAACTTAATTGGGGATTCAGTGTTTATTTTTTTATTTTAAAAAAGAGGAATATACCTTGGATTCCGGATAAATTGCAACATAAGTGATAGACTGTTTGCTAAACCTTACATATACTGGACTTTAACCAGTAAGAGACTACTACATGCTTTGTTTGGAATACACGTAAAATGATTGAGAATACCTTGACTTATTACTAATTGTGTAAAAGCAAAAAAAAAGAACCCCTATGTTATTGAAAACATAGGGGTTCTTTAGAATTTAGAAGCTTAAATAAACCTAAATTGATATTGATCTATTTATCAGGATTAGGGTAAGTCAAAGTAATAGTCTGGGTAGCAGCATCCCAATCTACCTTAAAACCAAGATTTTCAGTAACGAATCGTAATGGTAAAAATGTTCTTCCAGAAACAATTACAGGAGCAACTGGTTTGTCTGGATCTATTTTTACTTCTTTACCATTTACTAGAGCAGTTATTTTACCTATCCAGAGTTCTATTTTTATATTATCTTTAGTAATAGTTACCTTTCTTTCATCATTATTCCAATCAATATTGCCATCTATTGCTTCAACGACTGGTCTTATAGGAACTAAAGTTCTACCAGAATTTTTATCAATAAAAGGTGGAGCATCTAAACTTCCCGCCTTATTATTAATGAGTATGACTTTGCTGCCAACCTGTAGTTTTATTATTACCCTTTCTTTTAAAGTAACTATTTTTTCGATTTTTGACTCATTTCCAGCAGCATCTTTTGCTATTATTTCTATTTTATTCTCTCCCATAGTTAGGACAATTTCAACAGAGAAACTGCCATCTTCGTTAACTGGAACTTCTTTTTCGTTTATAGTTAATACTGCTCCTGGTTCGGTTTTACCTTTTATTGTTAACTTTTCTTCGTAAGAAACAGCTGGTATTTCTTCAATCTCTAAAATTGGAGGTGTAACATCTTTGGGTTTAATTGTAAAAGAAATTGATTTTTCGATCTTTCCAGGAAGTAATTCTCTTCCTTTTGGATCTTTAAGAATCAGTTTATCGATTTCTAAAGCTCCATCTCCAGAAGTATTATTAGTAAATTCTAACTCATAAATAACTCCATTTCCACTTAGTCCAGCTTTATTTTCTGTTTCACAAGAAATTGTAACTAATCCTTCTACTGCTTGAGGTTTACTGCAATTAAATTTAATTTTACCAGTAAGTAATTCACCTGGCTCGCCGTTCTTAAATTCAATAAGATTTTCTGGATATTTAATTCCAGCTAAAATTGAACCAATATTCTCTAATTTATCACCAATTAATCTTACAATAATATTATCACCTTCAATTAATTCTTCTGTAGCTATTTCAAGTTTAAATGATGCTTCTGTCTGAACTGGACCTGGTGGAGTTGGAGGAGAAGCAGTTTCATCTGAAATTACAAGCACAGTACTATGTAGGCAGTCAGTAACATATAATTTTCCATCTGAATCTTGAACAATAAGCGTAAGCCCTGGCCAATTAAGCTCAGAACACCATATTAGCTCGCCATCTTGGTCAAACTTCTGAATTCTACCATTTTCTGTTTCTGCAACATAGAAATTACCTTCACCATCAACACATACACCCTGTGGGACTGCAAAATTACCAGGTTCAACACCTCTGCTCCCGATTCTATTAATTAATTCTCCTTCATAATCGAGAATATGAACTTCGTCTGAACCAGTCATTGCAATATACATATTATCATCTTTATCAACTGAGATTCCAACTGGCCATTCTCCTTCGAGTGGGTAAGAATCAATTTCACTGGCCTCTTCATCAATAACATCGCTTATATCGATCCTTGAAACAATTGAGGATCTTGAACTTATAACTAAAAGGTTTCCTTCTGAATCAAAAGCTAATCCTTGAGGATTGTTAAATCCTTCCTCGATAGCCATCACTGGTTCAAAATCCGGATCAAACACCTGTACTACGCTTGTAGCAACGTCACTTACATAAACATAACCATCTGGATCAACAATAATATCAGTCGGATTATATAGTTCACCAGGTACTATACCTCTTTGAGTAATAAATTTTCCAAATCTATTGATTTCCTCTCCCTCTGAATCAAAAACAACTACATCATGATAATTGCTGTCTCCAACGAATATCCTGCCTTCACTATCCACACGTACCCCTTGAGGGTTTGACATATAGCCCTTGGGCTTCTTTTGATTTCCATAAAGATAACCATAAAGTAAAACTGGTGATTGTATTGATCCTTTAAGATTTTTTGCCTCATCAAGAATAATTAACCTGTTTATTAACCCATCAAGAATGTATACTAAACCATCTTTAGCAAATATTGAAGTGGGAAGAGCAATATCTGTTTCACCAATTACATTACTCTTTGGATAGCTCGAAATAATCTCTATAAATTTTAGAGGTGCTTTTGGATCTTTTTCAATTTCAAATTTCTGTGCAAATACATTATTACTACCCATAGAAGTAACATATAAATAGTTTCCATTTATACACACTGATGTAGCAAACCCAGCGAGTTTATTCTCTGATGCACCCGCAGAAACCGCTGTAACAATAAATTCTCCTTCCGGTGAATACTTAAGTATTGAAGATCCACTTTGATAATCAGTGATTGTTATATAGACATATCCATCATTATCAACAGTAACTCCTGTTGGATTATAAATACGAGAGTCATCTGTAAATAATTGCTTAAACTCACCACTCTTTGAAAAAACCTTAACTCCACTTGCATAATCTGTTATTACAAGATCTCCGCTCTTCAATATGGCAATTCCTGATGGGTTAAGAAGTTTGTTATCATCTTCTCCTTTTTCTCCAAATTTCTTTATCACTTTACCATCACTACTAAATATTTGTATGTATGCATTGTAACTATCTACAGTATAAATGTTATCATTTTCATCTATACACATTGCTGTTAAATATTGGAATTTACCATTCCCTGTGCCTATTTCTCCAAAATTTCTTATTGATTTGAATCCTGAGTCAAATACTTCAATTTGAGACTCACCACTATCTCCAATATAAATGTTACCTTTAGAATCTAATACTAAACCTTGTTGATACATAGGGAAAAATTGCGAGCCGTCCTGCGTAGCCATTCTAAAGACACCTTTGTTTTCAGGAACTCCTATGATTTTCTCTATATTTAAAGGATTTGTTTCCTCTGAGAAAACAAATGAAGTAAATGTAAAAAATGAACTAAAAAACATAGATAAAACTAATAAAGAAATAAAACGTTTTAATTTCATATCACACCTCCAAAATTAAATTTCATAAAACTTTGAAAATATTATAACATCATCTATATCTATAACCAAATCATTATTTAGATCAAATTTCTCATCCCAATCGGGATCTTCATAAGTAAAATAATAATGACCAGCTAATAAATCAAAATCCAAATTATTAACTAGTTTATCTTCATTAAAATCTCCTAAATAAAATTCTTCAGATAAAATATCAAGGCGAGGTATTCGTAAAAACGCTCTTCTTTCATTTTCTTCTACATCAATCAATTTATAGGATGAAACGATCAAATCAGGATAACCCTTTCTTTGAGCAGAAAACCTAATAGTGGCAACTTTACTTCTTTTTGTTGTAACAACAGGATTTCTTCTTGATTCAATTTTTAGAGTACCGCTCTCAATCTTAGTTTTGAAACTTTCTTCATCAGAAAAATCTCCTGGAAAAACATCTAATACTTTAAGCCTGCTTTTAGAAAATGATAACTCTATATAAACTTCTTCTATATTTTTACAATCAGCAAAAATAACGTTAACAGCAAAAATTTCGTCTACTTTAGCTTTATTTTGAACTCCAATTAAAAGCAATGGTGGTTCAAGAACAGAAGAATCTGTAATTTTAACAGGCAATTTTAATGACTCAGTAACGGGGTTTTTTCTATCAACAACTTGACCTTGATTATCTACAGTAATTTCTGAACCACTTATTTCAATTTTCAGTAGAAAATTACCGTTCGGAAGAAAATCATCACCATCAAGGTTTTTCCCATCCCAATAGAAAGTATATGTTCCAACTGGAATATTTTCAGCAAAATAAATATCTCCCCACTTATTACCATATTCGTCTTCAACATACATAGTTAATGTGCTCGCATAGTTTAAATAACTTACAGTATCTTCAGATGGCGTTGAAATTTTTAAATAGCTTCCTGAATTTATTGTAAAACTGATAAAAACATTGTCTTCTTCATCCATACTCAATGTATTTTTAGAGATATTTAAATTTGTTACGGGCTCATCTATTGTCGTAATTTTCCCATTATATATAATAAATGGTATGTGTAGCTTTTCAGTAGCACTATTTAAAGCTTTACTATTTTTAATATCTATCCAAATTGCTCCTTCATATTTTCTTTTATCTAAATAATCTTCATTAACTTTAAACTTTATATTAAAGGATTCAGTCAAAGTTGGTTGGATATCAGTATTATTTTTATCAATTTCAACAGTAAGAGGCATATTTGCGGTTGATAAATTGAAAATCTCTGCTTTAATTCCAACAGATACAACTTTGTCTGTAATATTTTTTAAATTCACAGAAATACTATTATCAATCTGTTCAGTTGACCTCATAATAGATGGAGGATATGCAATTAATGGAGCTTGAATAGCTTTCAAAGCATTAACTTGTCCAGCGCCCTGATAAAAATATGAAAATATTTCCCCATTTAATCCATTTTTTAATATGTCAGAAGTATTCATTAAGACTGCCTTTACTTCATTAGGATCCAATTCTGGATGTTTTTGCTTTAAAAGGGCAACAACTCCAGTTACTGCTGGTGTTGCCATAGAAGTGCCTTGATAATCTACATATTTACCACCTGGATAAGCTGAATTTATGGTTGTACCTGGTGCTGAAATTTCTGGTTTAAATATATTTAAATCTCCATCAACACATGGTCCAGCTGAAGTATAATCTGAAATCATTACATAAGAATTTTCGTCAAAATTTAGTTTTGCCCCTCTTGCAAGAAGTCTTTTTAAAATTTTAGAAGCTGAGCCACTAATGGTAATATTTGGAATAAATTCAAATGAATATGGATCTTCGCCTGCATTGGCATCATACATAAGTGCACCCATTGGCTCTGGGTCATAATTATATACAATACATCCAACAGCCCCTGCTTCTTTTGCATTCAAATTTTTCTCTTTAAAAGTAATAGGAGTATCACCTGTATCTGGATTCTCTTTTGGACCTCTTGAAATAAGAGCAATTTTACCCTTTACATCAATTTTTTCAAAATCTTCCTTTCTTCCATATGCAGCATCCACAACTGGTAATCCCGAATGTTCTTTCTTAAATGGTGGAGTATATCGCGAAAGATATGGATTAAAGGTTTGCGTAAATCCATCTTGCAAAACTGCTCTGAATACTTGATAGCTCCTGTCGGTTGTAGCAGCAACTTGGATAGCTGGTTCAAAAGTTCCGGGTGCGTGAATAGGCCAAGGATTTTTCTTGTGTCGTGAGCCATCATTACCTGCGGCTGCAACAACTACAATACCAGCATCTCTTGTGCTTTTGATAGCCTCATAGTAAGGACTGCCTTCATCAACAGAAGGAGTTGGTGCAGGATTTCCTATAGACATATTAACAACCGTGCATTTATCCTTAACAGATTGCTCAAGAGCCGCTATTATAAACTGAGGTGGGGCACCTTTCGCCCCTGTTTCTGATGAGAAAACTTTGTATGCATAAAGTTTAGCTTGAGGAGCAACTCCCTTTTTTCTTGCATCATCAGGATTATTACCTGCTGCTATTCCAGCAACATGAGTACCATGACCTTCTAAAGTATCATCAAGTGGATCAGAATCGTTATCTGCCCAATCATATCCTGAAATAACTTTTTTGTCATCACCAATACCAATAGGACTAAAATCTGGATGATTATAATCAATACCTGAATCAATTATTCCAATTTTAGTGCCTTCTCCGTTAATAGAGAGATTGTTACTATCTGTCATATTCCAGACATCCGCTGCATGTATCGTTTGTACTAGTATATCCCTTAAAGGATAATATTCATCTTTAGTAAAATATATTCTCTCTATTTCCGGTTGCTTAAGTAAATAACGGATATTATATCCACTTATTTCTAATGCTGCTCCATTAAAAACAAGCTGATAGGACATAAGAAACTTTACAGGAATTACATCATTTACTCTTGCTATGAAGCTATCTTGTAAATTTTTTAAGCTTTTTATGTAATTTTCATCTATTGTTATATGACTATTATTATTTTTATCATGAATTTTTGTAAGGTACATCTGGTTTGCTTTAGAATAAGAAACAGCGTTATCTCCTTTAAATCTTATCAGAATAACTTCTTTTTTAGAAGAGTTTTTAATTTCTTCATAGTATGATGGTTCAACTATTTTACTTTCATTAGCAGAAATTATTGATCCATTCGAAAAACTACTTAAAACAAGTACAAAAGTTATAATAATTACAGAGAAAACATTAACCTTTTTCAAATTTTTACCTCCACTTAAAATAACTAAATTTATTATATTCTATTCTTTATAAATTCCAGATGAACCAAATCCTTTTTCGCCTCTATCAGTTGAATCTAATTTTTCTGAATCGATGAATAACTCTACTTTTTCATACGGTACTATAATTAACTGAGCAATCTTACTGCCCTTTTTTAATACTACATCATTATTGCTTAAGTTTATTAAAATCACAGATACTTCGCCTCTATATGAAGGATCAATAACTCCCCAAGAATTTAAAACTGTTACTCCATATTCAATAGCTAAACCTGAACGAGGTGCAATTGCACCGAGAAAACCTTCTGGAATTGCGATAGAAAAACCACAGCCAACCTTTTTTCTTTCACGTGGTAAAAGAATAACATCATCAGTTGAATATAAATCTAAACCAGCATCTCCTTCATGAGCATATTTTGGAAGTACAAAATTACTGTTTAGAGTATTAATTCTTATTTTTTTCGACATTTGTTATTGCTTTATCTATTATATCAATTGCTATATCAATTTCCTCTTTTTTAATTATTAAAGGTGGAATATAACGTATACTTGATAAACCGCATCCAATTGTTATTAAACCATGATTTAAACAATCTTCTATAATATTATCTCTTTCTGCATGTGCAATATCTTTTGTTTCTTTATTTTTAACAATTTCTATGCCCTGCATTAAGCCAATACCACGAACATCTCCAATTAATTCATGTTTATTTTTAAGATCCAATAGTTTGTTGTGAAAATAATCTCCAACTATTCTTGCATTTTCAATCACTCCATCATTTATGAGAATGTCTATTGTTGCAAGTGACGAAGCACAGCATACTGGATTACCACCGAAAGTATTTGAATGTGCTCCCTTATAAGGAAAATCATATTTAGCGTTGAAAATTACACCACCAATTGGCAAACCTGACCCCATTCCTTTAGCAACTGTAATAACATCAGGAACAATATCAAAATTTTCAATTCCAAAAAATTTACCAGTTCTTCCAAATCCAGCCTGGATCTCATCACTCACATAAATTATTCCATATTTTTCACAAATTTCCTTAATTTTTTGAATAAATCCTTTAGGAGGAACAATATAACCGCCTTCTCCTTGAATAGGCTCAACAAATATTGCTGCAACGTCTTCTGGGTCAACTACATGTCTAAAATACAAATCTTCAATAATTTCTGCACAATAATAATTACATTTACTTAATTCCAGTTTGTAAGGACACCTGTAGCAGTATGCATATGGAACATTTATAACTCCTGGCATAGAAGGAGAAAATCCCTTTTTATGAATTGATTTTGAGCAGGTTAAAGATAAAGACCCCATAGTTCTGCCATGAAAAGCGCCTATAAAAGAAATAAAATTTGGGCGTTTTGAATAAAATCTGGTTATTTTTATAGCAGCTTCTACAGATTCAGTTCCAGAATTTGTAAAAAATACCTTTTTTTTAAAGTTGCCAGGAGCAAGTTCAGCTAATGTTTTAAGGAGTATAGATTGCACTTCATAATAATAGTCTGTTCCTGCAAAATGGATAAGATTCTCTGCTTGTTTCTTAATTGCTTGAACAATCTTTGGATGACAGTGCCCAGTGTTGCAAACTCCAACACCAGAAGTAAAATCATAAAAAATGTTACCGTCTTCGTCCTCTAAAACAATTCCTTCTCCTCGTTTTATCGCAAGAGGAGAAGTTTTTGTTGCAGTCATCATATATTCATCGTCAATTTGTATAATCTTTTTGGCTTTTTCACCAGGAATAGGAACAGACACAGATGGATACTTAAATTGTTGCATTATTGCACCTTCCTAAAAAATTATATTTGTTAATTTGAAGTCCATAGTACAAATTTATATATTAAATAGGTTTATGTCAACAGTGATATATTTATTTAATTTGTTGCAGATTTAATTTATACAATGTCAATATTTTTTATCTAAAAAATATTGACAAACTTAATAATTAAGTTATTAACTAATTACTTATATAGTAGCTTCTTAAAAAAATATTATGATAAGGAAGGAGCTATAATTTATGCTAATAAAGATAAAATCGAGTCGTTTAAAGGAAGAAGAAAATAGTAAATACATAGAATTTACTATTGACCAACTCGGAAGCTCAACAACTGAATGGCCGGAAGAAGCTATAAGGATTATTTTTGAGAGATTTCCTGCGCTTTTGCATCATAATTGTAAATATCCGAAAAATGGTGGTTTTTTAAGAGTCGTGAATGAAGGTACAACATTTGCTCATGTTGCACAACATATAGCAATGATATTACAACATGAAGAGCTTACAAATCCTGAATCTCTAAAGTTAAGCGATGGAAACGAAGTTATTGTAACTATTCCTTGCACTGATTATGATGAGGGAATAGATGCTTTTAAATTTGCTATTTCTTGGTTAGAAAGTGTACTTTCAGAATTTAATAGCAAAAATTAATAATTAATTTTCTGATTCATGATTTTATATTTTCTTAATAAATCACTTTTATGATTTACTAAATTCTTATTATTAAAACAATAGAAATATTTGTCTTCTTCTTTCAATAATTTATAATAATGTAAAAGGGCCTATAGCTCAGCAGGATAGAGCGACGGTTTCCTAAACCGTAGGTCGCAGGTTCGAATCCTGTTAGGCCCAGATTACTCATCAAATCTGAATCTCTATAATTTAACTTTTTACAATTTAATCCTAAACCCCCTTTTTCTTAAAAAGTGAGTAAAAAATGAGAAAATCGTTAATTTTTAAAGAAAAAGTTTTTATTGAAAAACCATTCATTTGGAA
>ERZ795052.1537-NODE-1537-length-30800-cov-4.824687_pt1 | contig 30800 bp, 29 predicted proteins | sample MGYA00375136_ERZ795052 | MGnify/ENA primary metagenome ERZ795052 (study PRJEB30181, sample SAMN05720156) | activated sludge metagenome | isolation source: Anaerobic digester | place: Japan | collected 2015-05-26 ... | reverse complement strand
CATCGTGATTACCAATATGCGTGAGCAAAAAGCACAAAAAAATCAGTTTTGCCGGCAGTGGGACTTGAACCCACACATCCTTGCGAACAATGGATTTTGAGTCCATCGCGTCTGCCATTCCGCCATGCCGGCCCATACATGCAACAAACTGCTTCCTAGCAGCAAGTAGTACCATGCGCGCTATAACTGTACATCATAGCTACTGTTATGTACTATGTTTACATAATATAGTCAAGAGGCATGCACAGCCTTTATGAACACTATTTACAAACAGGGAGCGAAAAAGCGTATAAAAATAGCACCCTGCACCAATTTTTTCCGGTTAATATATGTACAGAAACACACTTTTGTTATTAAAAAATATCTTTTTTTGAATTTACTTTTTTTAGAGTATAGGGCTATACTTATAGTGTTGGAATATAAATTTTTTCCAACCTGCCGTTTATCCCTCTACTTCAGGGCGGGAAACAAACTGTAATGGAGGCACATCACCATAAAATCCCGCACATACACCTTATCACTCATGGCTTTACACGATGACTAAACACTGCAGCAATCCATTTTTTATTGGTTGCTTCAAAGCCACAATGCCTGTTTTGTACCAATACTGTGCAGACAGTTCGATGAGCGCATAATCGTCTGCACCAGTTCTCAATTGTACAGTACCGACAGTACTCGTTACAGTTATCAATATTTTTTATAGAGGAAATATTATGGATAAAACAATTAATACACCACTCTTTTTTAGCGACAACCCCACGAGCGAACCATAAATTGTTTACACCCCACGCGAAGAAATGAAGGTATTCATAGACAATTTTGCACTCATTTACGACTTTCGATTGTATATTTGGATGAACCCCGATTATGCAAATATAATTGTTCCGGGCTTTGGCAAAACTGTAGCGTACATAGGTCGAAAAAGACCCGTAACACTTTGAGAACTACTCTATCACTACGAATATGACAGGTGGACTGTCCACAATGTTTGTTGTGGCACCATACGGTTATATTATATTGCTGGAAGTATGCTCTCAGGAAATAATCTTTGCGAAGGTTTTTACGAAACGTGTCATACAATTAAGAAGAAGCTGCTCGTAAAAAATTTCTCTCACTATTTGGGAGCAATGATGGATTACGATCCTCCGCTGCTGTATAGACTAGACCAACGCAAGAAACAATAAGCACCTCGCTCAAACATTTAGAGACAATCAGAGAACGCTACCGCATACGAGAAAAGCTCACACCAAAAGAGCTGGAGCTTAAGAAAAAGTATGTCGATAAGTTTTTATGTCTGAGCGATTAGAGGGTAATTCTAAGATAGGCTGGAGCATTAGATCGAACCTGCCCTGTCTTTACACTCTTATCCATCCAATTTTTTACATAAACCAGTCAGATGAGTTAATCTTTTCTGACTGGCTTTTTATTTTTACACCTACTCCTTAAAACCAATAGCTCTCGGTTTTCCACTTGTTCGCACACGTGCTTCATCAATAAGCAAAGAAACAATGTTTTCAGCATTGATATCTTCTTGATCTGCTACCTGCAAACTTTTTTCGACAAGCTGGAAGTCCGATGGATAATATGGTCCATGCTTAAGCAGTTTTGTTATTAGCGAATCGTTAAATGTAATATTGGGGAAATAGGTATGCAATAATGCAGTAACACCGCTGTCGGACAGAGCAAAAAACTCGACTTTCTGATTAAAGCGACGTATTACTGCTTCGTCCAGTATATTAAAGTTATTTGTGGTTGCAATGAATATTCCATGAAACTGATCCATTTGAGTAAGGAATTCGTTTACCTGCGATATTTCCCATGACCGCACCGCATTACCGCGTTTAAATAAGAAGCTGTCTATTTCGTCGATAAGTAATATTTTATGAACAATATCTCTTCTGTGGAATAATTTTGCTATGTTTATTTCGGTATTTCCAAGTAATGGGTCTACAATATCTGAATAGCGATAGCACACTATCTCCCGCCCTACTGTTCTTGCTATATGGTACGCGAGCGCTGTTTTGCCTGTTCCCGGCGGACCATAAAAGAGCAGCTTATAATCGAGCACGCTGTTATTTTTTTTAGAAAAATTAATAACATTCTGTGTGCTTTTTATGAGTTTAGATACATCTATCGAAGTTTCTAGCACATCGATACTATAGTGATTTTCCCTTATCGGGTTCGATTGATTGCTATGAACATGAGTCTTTGAACTTGAAAATATACTACGACTTCCATCCCCCTGTTTGCCGCCGGCGTCCAGAATTCGCCTGGTTTTAAGGTACTGAATTATGAGCGTTTTAATTGTTTTTTCTGGTAGTTGTTTTTTACTAATGTACGTTAGAAACCTATAAAACCTTTTAAAGCCTGCATGAAGTCTTGGTTTATTTTGTAATAATAGTATAATTTGATTTTTTATGGATTCTGGAAGTTCCAATCTTTCTAGATACTTCCTATAATAATTTTCTGTTTTTTCTATATCTATATTTCCAACATTTATCGCAATACATACCTTTTGAAGCAACATCGATGGGAATGATCTTATATCTTTTGTTAACCATATTAATTTTATTTTTTTGCTTTTTACATTCGCGCTTAAACTTGCATACATTTCTGCAGTAACTGTTTTTAATGATGTCTCTATATTTTGTACTATAACAATACATTCCTCTTCTTGTAATGATATAAACGATTCAAGCAAATTAATAACGGTTTCGCCACTTTCGTTTGCAATATGTACATTTTTTTTGTCTAAGATAAACCACTTTTTATTGGTAGTTGCTGCAAGCGAACACGCAATTTTTAAAAGCCAATTATTTACAGTTCCATGCAGCGCAAGTTGATGTTCGATATCTGACGAAAGAACAAATAACGCAGATTCTATAAGTTCTTTTTTAATTGTAAATTTTTCTATATTCCTTTGTTTTTGATTATTTCCTTCGATGAAAACGCACTGTAGTATATTTCTTTGCTTAAATAAATCAATGAATGCCGTATTAGGTTCATACGTTATAGATATATAATCTGAATATTTTATAAGACCACATGAAACCAGCCTGCCATTTTTATCGAGTCTCTGCCTTGCTTCATCTACTGTAATTCCTGTACATAACGCTATTCCATAAAAAAAGTTTTCTTCATCCAAATCTATGAATACCCTTCCTAGACTTCTTTTTGCTGTATTCATAAAGTACAACAACATAAGCTCCGTGTTACAGAGCCTGTAAAATTCCTGTATCTCTTTATATGGTGATTCGGCAGCTATAGCTTCTTTTATTTCATCGATGTTATCGTTATCCAAAAGCATTTTTTTGATTGTGCTATTGACAATGAATAATTGTTCATTTCTTTTAGCATAGTGCAAAATTTTATAGAATAGTCCTTTTTCTGAACCATCATCGTCCTCACTGTTATCATTCCTACTACAGAGTGTATCGTATTGTATATTAAGTGCTTGTAAGAGTTCCTTATTAAATACTTCTACTGATATATAAGACAGCAGCGCATTTATAAAAACATTATTATAAATATGCTTACCGACTAAATTTGATAAATAAGATTTACCCGTTCTAATTTCCAGGGGCGTTAATGAGTTAATTATTAACAACAAGGAACATTCTGTTATTTCTGGTTGATAATCATCTATAAACAAATTGTTAGACTCTTCTTTCATAACTAAAGCTTGCATACTATACCTCCTCCTATAATTTCTAAGTATAACAGTGAGAAAAAATTGTAAAATCCAGAGAAAATAATTCCGTTCTGCCTAATAAAGCTTTGCAAAAACTATAAATTCTGACAGATGCAAAAACATGTTACAGCACTATTAGCAGGAAGAAAGGCTAGTTGCTGAAATGTGTTTGTAGATTAGTTCCAAAGAAAAGCATAGATAACCCCGTTTAGCTAAGGTCCTACAATTAGGTATCGTAGGTTCGTCTATAGAGACAGGCCCCGCAAGCAAGGAATAAATCAGGCCAAGCTTTCATTATGCTATTATTATAGCATAGTTAAATAATTTTGTCAAGTATCTTATAGTAAAGTTAATAATAAATATCTCATATATTTAGTTTAATATACTAACTTAAATTAAATTTGACAAATTAATTTACACTACTTATTATTGGTAATATACATGGTTGTGCGTTATGATTGGTAAAAATAGTATTGACACAGGTCTGTCGATATGCATTCTCCACAAAGTAACAAGGAGGAGGGTATTATGAGTAATGAAAACGATAATTCAAAAAATGAAAACAACAACGAAAATGATTATGAAGAATTTTTTGATCAGGAAAGTCATACCGACTATGATATGTATAATGTTCCAGTAAGGGAGAAAGACCCTGAGCTTGAAAAAGCTCATAAATTTTCCTTTGAGAATAAGGAAGCCCTTCTTAAAGATAAAGTATGCGGATGCTTTTATTGCCTCGAAATTTTTGATCCTAAAGAAATCGAAATATGGCTACATGATAAAAACGGCGAAACAGCCGTGTGCCCGTACTGCGGAATCGATGCAGTAATAGGAGAAAGTTCTGGATTTGCCATAACAAAAGAGTTTTTAAGAAGAATGTCTCTCTACTACTTTGATTAATAGGCAATGTCCTGGGCTGGATTAATACCTCTTGTGCTCTGCTGCAAGCGGAGCATAACTTCCTGGTTGGCAGCTGAGATTTCGTTGTAAAACGTAAGCAGTTGAAACACGGCTATGAGAAAGTATCTTTTAGCACTATGGCATTTATGTGCAAAAGCCTTCTCTGTACTATATTCATATAAAAGTATTACACATGCAGCGAGAAGGTTATTGGTATAAGAAAGGCAGCATTATTGATATTACAAACAGTTCACACATCAGGTGTATCTACGACACTCCTGAACAATTTGGGCTCACAACCACAGAGGTTCAGGAAACGTATGCGAGCCACAATGAAGGAAACACGAGATGCTTTCTTTTCAATCCGATTGTGGGATCATAGTAATTTACTTGAAGAAGTATTCAGATATTACGATCGATTTGATGATGAGGTAAAGGCAGAGTTACCATTGAAAAAGATATGGTGTTTGATTAGTGAAGAAGAATGATAGCTAACTCAAAGGTTCCTTCCCGATCTCGAGGAACACCAATTTCAAGCGGCCATCACCCAGGTCTTCCTCTGTCTTTGTAGAAGAAAGTGTGTCCTCGAGCGCACGACTCACGGAATCCAGCGTACTGGTTCCCGCTGTATCCTAAGAATCAACAACGGAAATCTCCAGGCTCTTGTTCGCATCGTACGCGAGCACCGATTCCGTGATATTGCTCACTTCCCCTGTTATATCGGTTTCGAGAAGCGGATCGCAGCTAACCAATATCAGAGCAGCAGCGAACACAGCGAATACAAGTACGTTCTTTTTCATGTGGGTCTTCTTTCACAGGCTAAATTTTATTTTAGCTTAGTTTAATTATTAGTCGACGTTTCCCTGCTTAAGGTTCCATATTTTACAAAAATATTTTCAGAAATTATCCCGAACCAAGAATCTTTGGTGTAATCATCGATATATAATAATTGCGATACTCTCGAAAACGTACCTGCCATCATTCTTTTACACTTTCCAACTATTTAAAGATAGGAAGTATTAGGAGGCGGGCACGGTTATAGCGCTGAATTATGATAAAGGGTACATTGGCTACAACTACATAGATACCCATTATGAGATTAGCAGGCCAGGGATTCCATGGCAGGCAGAGTGGATAAAAAAAGAATGGTAACAAATGCGACAGCTCTGCCCTACAGGTTTCCAGAATAAAACGAGAGAGGTACTCTTTCTCAAAACGGTTGATATGGGACTTGTTAAACGAATGCAGCGAGAAAAACTCTCCTGCCTCGGGGAGCCGATCTTTCCACGCATTAATTTTAAGCCAGCGCCGATACACGGTTCCTCTTTCTTCCCATCGATGCAGCTTGAATATAAATCGATCTGGGTGATAGATGCTTTCCGGTATAAGATGTACCAGGTATCCACTTGCAAAATGAACCGCCACCCAAAAAAGGGCATTCACGGCGATATAAAAAACCACCATCATTGTATATGCACCTTCCGTCCTCGCCAATCGATGGGCAATTTGAAAATCTGCATGAATAGAGACCGCAGCAGCACCAGCACAAAAAAGAGTGCGAGCAGGGGAAACAAGAGACAGCTTATAACAGAAAAAGCGCCAATTCGCCGCGCACTGAGAAAGAGGAGTCCAGCAAAAACAAGATATGCCCCGCTGTAAACCATGTTCAAAAGCATCGTGCCACCCAGGATAGATTTAAGCAATTGTCCGGGAATAAAAATGGAAAGGGCAATGATTGAAGAAATAATCAGAATAGTCCAGATGCTTGAGCGCTGAGCTGCCACACCCATGTTTTTTGACCAGCCGTTAAAAAGCTTTTTAAATCCTTCGGCATACATTCTAAAGCTGATCTGATTGTTATGGGGAATTGCAATGAGGGGAATATTCCGCTTTACAAGAGCCTGTCCGAGGGCCATATCCTCAAGGATCGAGTTCCTGACAAGAGCATGTCCGCCGGTGAAAAGGTAGGTCTCCCGATCCATCAGGACACAGGGGCCAAAAAAGCCGAGTTTTGTAGAAAAGGGTTTCTTCCTTTGCCCCAGATCGAGCCCCAATATCGCTACGAGGTTACAATAGAGAGAACATTGTTCATAGAGTTTTTCCATATAATGGTAGGGCTGTATACTCAAAACCCCGCCCTTCTGCCGATGCTGATAGATATACGCGAGAGCATCGGCAGCGAGGAACACATCTGCATCAAAAAAAACAATATATGCTCCGGTTGCAACTTTGGCTCCTGCATAACAAGCAGCACTTTTGCCGCTCCAGTCTGAACCATCAGGATGAACAACCCGACAGCCATATCGCCGGGCAATTTCAGCAGTTCCATCAGTGGATCCATCATCAACAACAATTATTTCGTGAGGTTTTTGCCTTTGCTGTTTCAACGATTCTAACAAGATAGGAAGTCTGTGCTCTTCATTACGTGCAGGGATGATTACCGATAGGGGCAAAGTATCGATAGTACTGTTCTTGGGCAGTTCATCAGCCTGCACCGTGCCAGGGATATGTGAAAGAGGAGCGGTAAAAAAATGGTGAATCCTGAAAAACCCCAGCAACGCAAGGTAGAAAAACAGAAGAAACTGAATCAGAGTCCACATAATAGGTCTACTATAACTGGTTAAGCAGCAAAGTAAAAGAGGATATCAGACGGTATACCCCGCAGCATAGACACCGGCTAACCTTATTAGTACATAATTACTTTTGTGATACTTTATTGCGCCCGTAGTATGGTGCCATGGATCTAGCAGGTAGTAATAATATTATAACTTATTAATATGGCTCAAAAGAAATCTTTTTCCGCGGCACGGAGATGCAGCAATTGTAATGGCTGAATAATGCTGTTCCGATTATTACGCTGGTATTGTACATTGCATTAAGCATTGTAAAGATCATCATGGACAAAGCAGCAGGGAGCACGCCATATTCCATAGTAATTTCACTAAAGTGATCAATTTTTGTTGACAGTTGATAAATGTTCGTTTCAAAAGATCCGTATAAAGGATTATAATCATGTTCAGTCCGAATACTCGCGCTGTTTTGAACAAACGAGGAATCGATATACGAAATATGTGCTCCTGTATCAATAAAAGCATTTGTTTCTCTGCCAGCAACTGCAATGGGGAAAATTACTCCATTGCCAGGTATTATCGATAGCGGCACTGTAACTGCATAGTCTGGAATATCCGTATCAATATCAATTTTATTATCACACTTCCTTATTCTAACATCGAATTTATTTAGAATACTCGTTCCAATAAATATATCTAACGGCATACCTATTGAGTCAGAAATAGTTTGAACAGAGACAAAACCATTGCCTTCAGGGAAATTAAATTGTTCATTATTGATAGAAAAAGGACATCGCGCCAAACTGAATAGTGCCCCTGTGTCAAGAAAGACGTTTTTTCCATCAATCTCAAATACAATTACGTTAAAAGATCCAGGTAGATTAACTAAGTTATAAGTAGCCATCGCTTTCTAGCCTCTCTCTGGGGAGGATTATAATTCATAAAAATTAATATTACAAATTTTTTTGTACATCTCTATAATGAATTACAATAGTATTTTCAGTGGTTGGAGGAACACGCCAATCGGCTATCACCATTTCTGCAACATTTCTAATTGTTTCATTTTTAGTTGTTTCACTGGTTGTTTTTGAGCTTATATAGTCTTCTAGCAGTTTTACTGCATCATCATAGTCGTCTTCTAAAATAGTTAAAAAAGTATTATTATAATTTGGCATTGGCAATCCAGGAAGCAATTTTGTTACATGTTCAAATTCGATGTGGAACGGTATTTCTTCTGACTGAAAGAGTGATTTAATAAACATAACATCATATTGATTGTATATGCTTGCTAATCGATATGGCTTTTTGTTTTGAGTTTGTATCATTTCAAAAAACATTTTTTCCATGTCAGGAATCTCTTCCTGTTCAGACTGCATTTCCTGGTTATCACTCTTCTTAAAAAGAAAAGCAAGAATAATTACCACAATCGCTATAGCAGCAATAATACCTATATTCATAAACCACCTTCCCTGTAAAATTTTTACCGCACACTTACAACACCAACACTCCATAGAGGAGCGCTTCCTATACAGAATAATAACACAATAATCAGCATTTACAAATAAAAAACGATATCAGATATCCAGTCGAAAGATTATAAGAACAGGCTGCTATATTAAAAAAAATAAATGTATAAAATAATTAATGGTGCTGCTAAAAACCATATGGCACAGCAGACAGTAACTGTCTTTGAACCATCTGCCCACATTTCAACGCTGAGACTCCCTGATCTCTGTCTCCCTATACCACAGGAGCTCACCCTGAGCAATTAAAAAAACTTCTCCTCCTACCTGTATCGAGTAGCGATCATTGTGCTTTGATGCTGCGACATGCAGCACTGATGGTCGACCCATTTCAATTCCTTGTTCCACCGTGTAGCGTACCTGCTCTGCACCCAGATAACCATAGTTCACGATATAGCCAGCAAGACAGCCATTTGCGCTCCCTGTTGCAGGATCTTCAGGGATTCCAGGAAAATCTACAAGCACGCGCACATGGAGGTCTTTGCTGCTGTCTTCGGTTTCCCGTGTAAAGAGCATCACGTCACCAAGAAGGCCAGACAATGTTGCATGAAAAATTTCCCAGTCAACTGCAGCACTCCGTACTGCGGAAAGATTCTTGAGGGGCACGAGTAAAAAAGGGAGACCCGTAGAAACCCATTGTACCGGATACGCAGTATCAAACTGTTCTGTACTCAATCCCAATATGCGAGCCATCTCAGTAACAGAAACGTTACGACCAAACTCTGGCTGGAGCTGCTCCATCCACCAAACTGGCTTTGCATCCGTTTGCTTGCGCAAAACAGGGATTAGGCCTGCTTTTGTTTTGAGAGTTATTTTTTTATCACTAACATCTATGCTGCTGCTAAAGCTTTTAGAATTACGCGGCACGCCATCTGTCTGGTTAAGCTCGATATCCCCACTGAGATTTTTTAGATTACCCATCGTCTCCCACGCCTGGTTCATTTCAATTGCACCACAGGTCTTTTCAATAGCCCTGCTGATGCAAAAGGCAGCACCCAGACAGGGATGCCCGGCAAAGGGCACTTCCGCTGGCGGCGTGAATATCCTGATCTCTTTTTCTTCAGCGTGCAGTGTCTGTGTTTCTATAAACACGGTTTCTGAATAGTGCATTTCCTGCGTGATCGAAAGCATATCGGCATCAGATAGCGTGCCATCATTAATTACCACAGCAAGCTGATTCCCTCGATAGGGAGCTTCCGCAAAAACATCGACAATGCAATACTCATACCGTTTTACCTCTTGCATTTTGTCTCCATGTTACGTATCACTCTGCTTGTTTATTCTGAGAAGCAAGCACATACCTGCATGCTTCCCTAAAACCTCGACCCGATGGCGCTTCTGTGATATATGCTGGGTAATGCTGAATGTATTCTTTAAATTTCATGAGATTCGCAACACCGCAGCTTAATGGGAAAAAGCTAAACATCGGTTCATCATTTGGGGAATCACCTATAAACATAACCCGCTGCCCAAAATCCTCCCGGCGTACTTTAAAAAGTTCCGGGAGTACATACTCTGCCATGCTTCGCTTTGTATACGTCCCAAACCATGCATTCACATGAATGGAACTAATTTTTGCAGTAGCACCCTCTGCTTCACACGCACGAGCGATGTTCTCTGCAAACTGTAAGTCCAGGATTGGCTCTTCTTCTGCAAAATCAAACGCAATGTCAAAGAGACGAAAGGGCTGATCTTTTGCAATCCGTGCTTCAGGAAATTTCTTTAGTATTTTTGTCTTTAAATGAGCAAGTTTTTCCTGCAAATCTTCAAGCGCAGGAGCAAGCGGGTTATAGAGGCGTTCAAGCTTACCGTTGTGCATATACATAATAAATGCGCCATTTTCTCCAATGACACCTGACACAGGCCACTGCCTCGCTATGCAGTCACACCAGCCAGCCGGACGGCCTGTTACCGGTATTGCATGAAGTCCTGCTCGGCGCAATTCCCACAACGTATCAAATGATTCCTGTTCCAGGAGACCTTCGTGAGTAATAGTATCATCAATATCAAACAGTATATAATCAACATGAATAAACTGCTCGGGAACTTCACTCGTTATGAGTTTCATTTACTTGTTTGCTTTCCTGAACTCTCTAAAATAATCAATAAATGACAGCAGTGCGAGCAGTGCTGCTATACAGTACAAAATAAAATTGCCAATGATAAAAATATTGTTAATACCTGTATCGAGCGACAGCATTCCGAATGACCAGATGAAGAGAGAAACTCCGCCAGAAACAGCGTACATAAAAGATTTGAGCTTACCTCCCTTGCGTGCGCCCATTGCAACACCTTTTTGCACAAGGAGCAAGCGCATAAAAAGCATTGAATATTCCCTGAACAGTATGATAAAAAACACCCAATAGGGCATGAGTCCAACACTCATAAAACAAATAAAGTATCCAAGCCGGGCAAGCACATCTGCAAAAGGATCAAAAAGCTTACCAAAACTACTAACCTGATTAGTCTTTCGTGCTACAGCTCCATCTATAAGATCACTCAGCTCAATAATTGCAAACAATACCCAGAGGACAACCACGACAATGATCCTCGGAATGCCCATGGGTATGCCCCAGCTAAAAAGAATAAAAAACAATGGTGCAAGCACGATACGGCTTGCTGTAATGCTATCTGCCTGTCTCATAGCTACAGTATGACTATTTGACAACCATATTGTCAAGTTTGTATAGTTACAGTAAAGGCGGCTTTCATGAGCGATACCGTATCCAAGACAACTGAACCACCAGTTCAACAGTACAATGGTCCCCAAAACCTTGTTGCAGTTATGAGCATGCTCTGTATATTCCAGGTTGTTTTTTTTGCAATCACTGCATTAGTAAAAAAGTTCAATCAAATGTACTGGGCTATTTTTATTCCTGCAGATATTTTATACCATGCACTTGTTACCTATTTTCTGTTTACCCTGCGCACAGAATTCCGCTACAGCGATACCAATAAACCTTTAGAAAAAATCAACCTCGCTAATCTGTTTACACTGTTTCGCATCAGCGCTATGCCATCACTGCTCACACTCATCATAGCGAGCAAAGACTACCAGATTAAGCTTATTCTCCTTATATATGTATTTTTTGTGTTTATCTCTGATTTTTTCGATGGTTTTATTTCGCGGAAACTCAAAGAAATAACTCATATTGGGAAAATTCTCGATTCTACAAGTGATTATCTTATTTTGTTTGTTGTTGGTGTTTCCTATCTCTACTACCACATGATAAGCATGACCTTATTTTTTGTTTTATTACTCAGGCTTTTTACCCAGGGTTTTATACAAATAATTGGACTTATTAAAACGAGTTCATTCAATATCCGCTCAACAATTTTCGGGAAAATTGCAGTTGCATCAACAATGGTCTATTTTTTTATTGTTCTCATCAAATTCTTTTATGTTGTTCCGTATCAAGTGTATGATTTGCTTGAAAACCTGCTTATTGGTATATTATGTATATCGATAATCGAAAAATTTATCGTTCTAAAAAAATTTCTTTACCTTTCAAAACAAACTGATACCAGTGGAGGAAAAGAACAATGATAAAATCTGCACTTGAAATAGCGCTGGAAAAAACGAAAGACCTTCAGGTTGATAAAAAAGCTCTCCTTGAGCAGGAAGCAAAAACTGAAGGCAGAAAACTTGCTGGCTCTTTTTTGAATAATCCCGAAGAGATAAACCTCACCGAAGCACTCAAAAAATTTCCTGCTGACCAGCTCGATTACGTTCGCACCGGAATTTTCGAGATACTGCTTGCCAACCTGCAGCTCCCGGTCACCACACCGCTTACTCAAACTCAATCGCGACTCAAATTGATTGCTGAAGGGTTATCAGTAATTGCAGGGAAAACAGCTGCTGCACAACTAAAAGCTGTTGTTCCTCAAATCGAAACATTTCTCAAGCAGTACACCGAGGATTTAGAGCGAGCTGACGAAGCTATAAAAAAACAATTCGCACAACACCTTAAAATGAAGGAACAGGAAATGTCGGCACGAGTTGGCCAGCCGGTCAAAATTAATTCAACAAATGAGTTTAATAAATTTTATGCGCAAAATATAAATCGTATCAAATCGCAGTATCAGGAATATCTCGACCGCATTAAACAGGACCTTGCACGTATCTGCAACATCAAACCTCACCAGGAATAAAATACTCCGTAAACAGTTGCGCTCTCCATAAAGAGCAGCGCTCTGTTCTTAGTGTCATGAAGCTTGTGAACAAAATCAGCATTTTCACATTTTTCGTGACACTAAGCGCGCTGCATGAGCTGGCGGCTTAGCAAGAAATAGTTTATTTTGATTTGTTTTTCGTAAGCCAGACAGCAAGCAACGCTATATCAGCAGGTCTGATACCCGAAATTCTTCCGGCCTGCCCCAGTGTTGCAGGACGAACCTGCGCGAGTTTTTCTCTTCCCTCATTGGAAAGCCCTGTAACGAGTGCGTAGTCAAGCTGTTCAGGAATTCTAACCGTATCAAGGCGGGATAGCCGCGTTGATAATCGTGCCTCTCGCTCCTCGTACCCGCTATACCGGATATCGAGGTAGAGGGTCTCTACCCACTCCCGCGGATAATCCCCTAATGCCGGAATGAGCATACTGAGTTCCAGATCCTGAAGTTCAGGATCGCGCAATGCTTCATATACCGATTTTCCAACATGAACACTGAGCCGTTTGCTGATGCCGGAATCACTGTGAGCAATTCTCCGCTGTTTCATGAGTTCCTGAATTGTTTCGAGCGCTTGCATTTTTTCTCTGAAGCGCAAAAGCCGTTCCTCTGACGCTAACCCAATACGCTCTGACAGCGGTGTCAGTCTCCTGTCTGCTGTATCCTGTCTCAGTGAAAGCTTTCGTTCTGCTCTGCTCGTAAACATTCGGTATGGTTCTTTAGTACCGAGTGTCACTAAATCATCAATGAGGACGCCAATATACGAAGTATTTCTTGTTACGATAAGTGGCTCTCCGCCTTTAACCTTCATTGCTGCATTGATGCCTGCAATGAGCCCCTGCGCTCCAGCTTCCTCATACCCGGACGTGCCATTTGTCTGACCAGCAATAAATAAACCTTTGAGCAGCTTCGATTCCAGTGTAGCATAGAGCGCCTGTGGATTTACATAATCGTACTCAACCGCATAACCGGGACGCACCATAATTGCAGATTCAAACCCCGGCATCGTTTTAATAAACTCACGCTGCACATCCTCCGGGAGCGAGGATGAAAGCCCATTGAGGTACATTTCATTGGTATAGGTACCTTCTGGTTCTACAAATATTTGATGCCGATGCCGATGTGGGAATTTGACGACCTTATCTTCGATGCTCGGACAATAGCGAGGACCGACCCCGACAATGTCCCCCGAAAAGAGGGGTGATTTATCGATATTTGCTCTGATAATTGCATGAGTGTGTTCATTAGTCCAGGTTATGTAACAGGGCTGATCAGCAAACTCGAGCCTGTCATGCATAAAGGAGAATGGCCTCATGTCAGTATCGGAATCCTGTCTTTCCAGTACTGAAAAATCGATGCTCTCAGCTTTAATACGAGCAGGTGTTCCGGTTTTCAGGCGCCCGACCGGAAACCCATGCGTACGGAGCCAGTCTCCAAGTCCTTTTGCACTGGGCTCACCGAGTCTCCCAGAATCCGCTCTGTAAGGACCGATAAAGATTCTTCCTTCCATAAAGGTTCCGCTTGCTATTACAACAGCACGGGCGGAAATACGGTTTCCTCGTTCGGTAATAACACCCAGAACTGTCCCGTCGTGTTCAATGAGACCTGTCACTGTGTCCATAAAAATGGTGAGATTGCTCTGTTGTTCAAGATGGCGTCGTGCACGCATCGAATATGCAAGTTTATCAGCCTGCGCTCGTGGCGCCTGTACTGCAGGACCTCGTGATCGGTTGAGCATGCGCCATTGAATGAGCGTCTCATCGATGAGAAGACCCATTTCGCCACCGAGTGCATCAATTTCGCGTACCAGGTTTCCTTTAGAGAGCCCGCCAATAGCCGGGTTGCATGACATTTTACCAATTGTATCGGGATTTTGTGTTATGAGCAGTGTGCGGCATCCAAGCCGAGCTCCCGCAAGCGAAGCTTCAATACCAGCGTGTCCGCCTCCGATCACGATAATATCAAAATCCATTACCCATACTCCATTCTCTTCTTTTGCTGTTCGTAAAACACACCGTACCTATGCAGCAGCTTGCGCTTGCTACTTTCCCACGCAGAATTGCGAAAAAACCGAATCCAGAATCATTTCCGGATCAGTATCTCCAACGAGTTCAGCATACACAGCGAGTATTTCTTCAATATCAACATAGTACATATCAAACACATGCTGTTTTGCACAACGTAATTTTTCACGCAATGTCTCGAGCAAATGTACAATACGCTCTAAAACCTCATAGTGTCTCCGCGTCGATACCGAACAATTCAATACAACGCTTGTATTACTATCCGAAATGAGCATACTATACAGCGCCTGCATGAGTTCATGTTCACCGCTTCCCGTTTTTGCTGCTGTTTTAACCCACTGTAGTGCCGTTTGGGTGTTACAATCGGGGACAGGTAATGCATCAGGGCTGTCTACCTTATTCCAAACGCCGATACACCGCTTAAAGCTCTGCATGCGCTCTGCATCTTCCTCGGTGCAACCACGCGTTGCGTCCACCACATACAACACTACATCAGCAGAATCGATAAGAAGCTCTGTTCTCCGCACGCCTTCTGCCTCAATTGAATCCGTTGTATCGCGGAGCCCCGCTGTATCAATGAGCCGTACCGGAATGCCATGAACATCGATCGCAGCCTCAACATAATCTCGGGTTGTGCCATGAATATCGGAAACGATTGAGCGTTCCTCTTTAAGAATACGATTAAAAAGCGAGGATTTACCCGCGTTTGTTTTTCCGGCAAGCACAACGAGCGCACCATCCTGCATGAGCCTCCCTCTGGCATACGATGCTGCAAGCTCGGTACAGAGTGTATATGCTTTTTCAAGCTCAGCTGTCATCACATCAATGGTTTCCCCTGCCTCTTCTTCTCCGTAATCAAGCTGTACAGCACAGGCTGCTGCACAGGCAATAAGGTGGCTATGCAATACTTCAAACTCTGCTTTTAAACCGCCTTTAAGTTTTTTTATTGCTTCTTCCTGTGCCGATTCGGTCCTTGCCTTCACAAGCTCATCGACAGCCTCAGCCTTGAGCACATCGATCTTACCATGATACACAGCTCTAAACATAAATTCACCGGGTAATGCTTCACGAAAACCGTTTCGTACGAGCAGCGACATAATTTTCCGTACAGTGACAGGTCCTCCATGGCACATGATATCCACACCATCCTGTCCAGTCGGGCTTTTTGGAGCACGAAACACTACAAACACGCATTCATCAACAAGCACGGAAGCATCAAGCAAATCTGCAAATAATGCTCTATAGCCTGGCAGAGCCATAAAAGCGTTCTGCCTGCTCGTACATGCAGCTACTTTTTCTATGCAGTGAGGACCTGCACAACGGACAACTGCGAGTGCAGAAACACCTGGCACGGTAGCGAGAGCACAAATATCATCATCAACAGCAAGATAGGACATGCTGTCATAGTACTCTTTATGTACTTTTGAGTGCAAGAGCGCTTAAAAACCACAAACATCATTGCAATTACACGTCTGGTGCATTATTATGTTACTAACAGGGAAATGATACTTACACACTATGCAGTATCAGTACATAAGGAGGAGAATCAATGAAGAAAACTATTGCTCTTGCACTAACACTGCTCATTGCTATAGCTGCAGTAACTGCGCAAGCCAAAGTCAGTGAAAAACAGGAAATAGCAATTTTTGCGCTTGGTTACTATGGTTACAAAATTCCAGTAGAAGCACTCGCTTCCATTGATGTGGAAATCCAGAAAGTTTTCTTGGATTTAGGTCGTTTTACCGTTATTGGCATGGATAAGCGTTTTTCGTCTAACGATGTGAATGAATTTATTAGCCTTATCAAAAAGGCAAAAGAAGAGAATTTTGTCATGCCAGAAAAGTATCGATTTGGCGAAGAAGTATTTACCAAAGAAGATTTTAATAGACTAATTGGTGCATTCATCATTGTAATTCCTGTAGTAACAAGTTATGACAGTCAGTTCAACAAATCACGCAATCAATACGAAACCAATATAAAAACATCGATTACCTTTATTGAAGCGGCTACCGGTAACATGATTGGCGTTGCCGATGTCGAAACTTCCGGTACCAGCAAAGAAACACAATTTAAATCTATTAAAAGTGCTATCGATAGCATTCCTGGCCTGCTCCAGTATGAAATTCGCAAAATATCTCAGTTCCAAAATCAGACAAAAGTGGTTTCATCTAAATTTGGTTCTATTACCATGCTGCTTGGTCAAAACATGGGTGTTAAAAAAGGCGATGAGTATGCCATTATCGTCACTGAAAATGTAGAAGGCTATACCAATGAGCGCGAAGTTGGTCTTATTAAAATAAAAGACGTCGGAACTACAAGCTCAGAGGGTATTGTGCTCTATTCTGATGTTAAAGTAGATAAAGATACTCAGCTCCGGGAAATCCCTCGTCCCGAAGGCGAAGCCTCGCTCTATGCGCATCTCGTTTCATTCGATGATAATTCATCATCAGACGGATCCATCGCAGTAGGGTTAAAGATCAGTCTCACTCGAGGCTATTTTGGACTTATGCCTTATGCGTTTGCACAAATTACTTTCGACGAACCAAAAGGTTATCCAATAGGGTTTGGTGTCGGCGGTGAATATGCAATCTATCTTGGCAGGCTCGAACTGGCTGCGCGTGTCGGTCTTGCCGGCTCAAGCTGTGTGCTCATAACCTGGCTTCAGGATGCTTTTAGCAACTCTGATGACACCTATTTTACCCACTACGGTCTTAATGCAGGAGCATATGTATCCTGGCTCCTCTCACGCGATACAAAGATTTATGCCTCACTCCAGTACGATTTAATGTTAGGTTTACTCGATGGTTTGGGCGAATTGTTTAATAGCTTTTCCGCAACGAGCATTGGTTTAGGAGTTACATTTAAGTAACCGTTCAAATTCCGTACCGTTACCAGAACTATATCTATATACTAGAACAGTACAAGAAGCTCTCCGTTGCGGAGAGCTTCTTTGTATTGTATACTAAAGCAGTATTCACACCGCAATTTGAGGAGACAATTTTTTATGGAAGAAACCAATCTCGAGGGACTGACACCAGAAGATGCTCATGCCTACATTCTGGAATATGCAACGAGCAAGAAGCTCACAGAAAAAGAACGAGAAGCAGTTTTATCCGAAATTGCTGCATGGTCCCAAAAACAACAGCTCGCACAAACTCAAGGTAGAGCAGATCTTGTTGAGGCTGCCCAGAAAAAACTGCAGGAACTCACTGCAAAGCAAGCACAGCTCGAGCAAGAAATAGCGGATCTAACACATAAAATTGATATCATGAAACAACAGCTCCCTCTCCTCAAAGCACGCGAGCGTTCCGTAGACCCCGATCTCTTACTTGCAGAAATGGAAATGACGCTTGGAAAATCTGCTGATGATCTCCTCAAAGAAAAAGAACTAAATAGCTCTATCAATACAATGAACGCGGATGAAGAGCTTAAAAAACTCAAAGAAAAACTTGCCAATCAAGATAAAAGTGAATGAGGGACTCTTATGAAAACTGCTTTACTTCAAGGACATCCTCGTCCATTAGTTTTTGCTCATAGAGGCGCTTCCGCATACGCTCCCGAAAACACGTTGGCATCGTTCAAACTGGCACGAGACCTTGGCGCACCAGGTATTGAACTCGATATTCACCGTTGTGCATCCGGAGAACTTGTCGTGTTCCATGATGACACCACGGAGCGACTGTGCCCTGGTACAAACCACTCTATTATTGATACTCCCTGGAGTGTACTAAAAACGCTCGATATCGGATCATGGAAAGGGTCTCAATTTTCACATGAGCGGCCTATACTGCTTGCCGAGCTCTTTGAAGAATTTGGCACTACTCTGTATTACGATATTGAAATTAAAGCGCGTACGACAGAAGACAGGGGTGCAGAACAGGTTCTCGCAGAACTGCTTACCGCAATGAACATTCCTCCAGAAAACGCAACAATCTCTTCTTTTAACCCAATAGCACTCAAACGGTTTAAGGGATTTGCGCCACACTATGCAACTGCTGTAATTTATTGCAAAAGCAAAGAACTTCCCTGGTACTTGCGATCTGGTGCAGGCAGATACATAGCCGGTTGTGACTACCTAAAACCTGAACACGTTAATGTCTCTCTGGTTACTCAGTTTTTTGATACGGTACGTGGCTATCCTGTCGTTCCCTGGACTGTTGATGATCCAGAACGAGCACAGAGCTTGATTGCTCAAGGCTGCGCAGGTGTCATTACCAATAAACCAGATATCATCCTGCAAGCTCTAAAAGCATAATATAATTATAAGGAGTTCTCCATGGCTGACAATGCAAAAGAAAACCAAAACCAAAAGCCTTCGGTACGCATGAAATTATTTGACATTCTTGGTCTTATCGCTTATTTGCTGCTCATACCACCCATTCTCTCAATGTTTGACATTACAGCACCGCTCACCTTTTTATCAGAAAAGCTCGGAACATGGGGTACCACGCCAATGATTCTTGTTTACTTCTATACGCTCCACTTTCTCCGTATCTTCTTTGGTTCCGATGTGAGACTGACCCCTGTTTTTATCAGCTACATTATGAGTTTTTTACTGTTTTCAATGAGTTTTACCACCATAGGATTTATGCAGTGGCTGTACAATCTTACACATGCTGTACAATTTTTCTCATTTGATCCAGTAAACTGCGTTGCTGCAATGCTCATTGTACTCCTCGGAAATGGGATTAGTGCAGTAAAGAGCGGAAAACTCATTTTAGATGTAATACTGCTCATAGTGCTGCCGGTTGCTCTCATTATTCTTGCAAGTATTTTCCTCATGCCTGCACTGGGAGTTAGCCCCAATGTCATACAGGGGTAAAACAGCTGAACAGTATTCACTGCAAGCGATTGCAGCTTCCACTCATGGCAATCATGAGGAAGCTGTAAAACTATTCAAAGCTGCCTGTGCCCTCGAACCAGATGCGAGTGTGCTTTGGTACAATCTTGGTATTGAATACCTTGCACTCAACAAGCCAGAACAGGCAGTGGAAGCTTTTACCAGGGCTGAAACACTTGGCGAGAAAACCGCCGAACTCTATAACAATATGGGTCTTGCATGGTATGGTCTCCATTGTTATGAAGAGGCTGAACGCTATTACAGCCAATCGTTACTAATAAACCCAACGTTTCCAGAAGCGCTCAACAATTTTGGAGTGCTCAATTTTGTTCAAGGAAATTATGAAGAAGCCAGACACTTTTTTGAACAAGCAGTAGTCTATAATCCTACATATCAAGATGCACTCATCAATTTACGGGACACGTACGAGACACTAGGACTAACCGAACTTGCCCAAAAAATTGCCACACAAATAGATTTATAGTATATTTATTCTAGTACAGCATATCTGTACTGCCCTGCCTGTTGAGGAGGGTACATTTATGATGCCTATAAGGAGGATCATCATGAAAAACAGGATGTATTTTGACATTGGGTCTATGCTGGACGAAATCTTTGAGGCGGCAAAAAACTTTTCAGAGCAGGCTCAGCAGACTTTTGGACAAGGAAGCCCATTTTTCTCATGGAACGAAGAACATGAGAACATCGATTGGTATCCAAGCTATTCGTATCCGCCGATGAACATTTATCTTACTGCTAACCGTGAACTAGTTTTTGAGTTCGCACTTGCTGGCTTTGATGAAAAGGATATCGATCTGAGCTTTACCGGAGATTATATGAACTTTTCAGCACGAATCGCTCCTACAGCTACAGAAAATCAGGATATCCGCTATTTCAAACGACGGCTGAAACTTAAAGACATAGAAAAACAAAAATACTATGTTCCAACAGACAAGTTTGATCAGCAGGCTGTAAAAGCTGTATTTAAAAACGGTATTCTCCGTGTTACAGTGCCACCAAAAGAACAGCCGGAGCAGCAGGAAGGCATTAAGATTTCCATTATTAGAGAAGAAGACAACGATAATCCTTCATTCTAGCAAACAGATGTCTGGAAATACTGATGCTTAAGAGTAAGGGCTGCCAACTTCAGGGCAGCCCTTGTTATTGTATACTCTTACCATACCTATCGAACAGCGTATGGACACCCTTATAGAACCATGTCTGGTTTTATGCCTGCTGTTTCTTGTGTATGGTGCGCGTCGCTATTACATTGATGCCTGTCCCCATTGCATTCTCTACAACAACGGTACCTCGTTTGACAGGAAGCTTTACTTCCATGCTGTGCAAGTGTTTCAATAAATCTTGAATGCGTTCCTTTGGGAAAGCCTTATCGGTACGGACAGGAAGACGGGCAATACCTGCAAATGAAGGATCAACATCAGCCTTTGCAATTCGCACCGTGGTACAAACAACTCTTTTAGGCTCTAAAAGCTCTTCATATGCGTATTTTTCACCGCGAGGGCACCGGTTACCACTCACAGCAAGCTTATTATCAGCAAGCTTTTCAACAGTAAGATGACAGCCAATTGGACAGGTAATACAAATTAATTCCATAATGTTTTCTCCTTACTGTAAAGCAATCTCAACAACTGGATCTGGAGCGTGCAACGCTGCTTCCAGGTCTGCTGGGGTCAAATCGAGCATAATCATTTCAGAAGGCTGAACATGATTCTTTTTTACTGTTTTTACTACCTGGTTATTTATCTTTACTTCAAGCACTGCACTGTTTTTGACAATGAGCGGCCGCATGTACAATTTATTATTAGCAGCAGCATCTACTTTCATTGGCGCCGTATACCGAATGTTCGGTCCTGCTTTTACTCTCACCTCATGTCCAGGTTTTCTACCTTTTATCCACTGAGCAGCATTTGCTCCTGCACGTCTGCTCTCTTCTACAACATAATCGACAAGGTCATGCACATGGAGCACATTACCGCACGCAAAGACACCAGGCACTGAAGTCATCAGCATAGAATTAACGACAGGACCATTGGTCATGGGATGAAGTTCAACCCCTGCCATTTTTGAAAGCTCATTCTCTGGAACTAAACCAACAGAAAGCAGCACCGTATCGCAGGGAATGGTAAAAGCCTTTTCAGTAATTAGAGCACCATTTTCCAGTGGTGTTATCTCCACAGCCTCTACACGGTCTTTACCAATTATTCTTGTAGTAAGATGTGAGAGATAGAGCGGTATATTAAAATCATGGAGACACTGCACAATGTTGCGTGTTATGCCAGAGGGATAGGGAAGAATCTCTACAACAGCATGAACCTTGCAGCCCACCCAGCTCATGCGCCGAGCCATAATCAAACCAATATCGCCTGAGCCGATAATCACAATATCTTTTCCGGGTATATAACCTTCTATATTAACGAGGCGCTGTGCTAATCCTGCTGTGTATACTCCAGCGGGTCTGTCCCCGGGTATTCTGATATTCCCTCTATTGCGTTCGCGACACCCCATCGCGAGAATGAGAACATCACAGGTAATTTTTAGAATTCCCCATTCTGATGAATAACAGTACAGTATTTTCTTTCCCTCTGCATTTTGAATTTCCATAACGGTTGTCGAAAGAAAATAGGTAATGTTCTGTGCTTTTACCTGGTCTTCAAATTTTTCTGCAAACTCCGGCCCTGAAAGCTCTTCATTGAATTCAATGAGGCCAAAGCCATTGTGAATGCACTGTGTTAAAATTCCTCCGAGATGGGGTTCTCGTTCAATAATGGCACAGGAAACCCCATTTTTAATGAGTTCCAATGCAGCTGCCATTCCAGCAGCACCGCCGCCTATTACTACACCTTCATACTGTAATTCTTTCATAGTGTGTCCCTCAATATAGCACTCTCTTTACTGTTTTTTGTGATTTCTTCCCAGCTCATGCCTGTTTCTCGCATGATAATCTTGATTATTTTATACGTACAAAAACCACCCTGACAGCGTCCCATCTGAGCACGGGTAAAATACTTTATGCCATCAAGTGTTGTATGCCCAGCACGAATTGCTGCCACAATTTCCGCTTCTGAAACTTTCTCGCACCGGCAGATCATGTTTGCATACGCAGCATCTTTTTGTACGAGCTCATCGGTTTCAAAGACACTCAAATCTTTAACATGAGGGCGTTTTTCAATAAAGGGATCGAAATCAACTTTCTCTACAAGTTTAAGCCCAGCTTTTTTTAGAAGCTCTTTTACGTACTCTCCAATTGCTGGACTTGCTGTTAAACCAGGAGATTGAATACCAGCAACCTGAATAAAAGCAGGAACTTTCTTGCTGATATCAATATAAAAATCTTCATCATGTACTGGCCTGAGCCCAGCAAAACTGGTGATTACATCAGCTTCTGATACCGAAGGCACCATGAGCTTAGCAGAACTCAGTATTTTTTCCAAATTTTCTCGTGTTGTTCCCAAATCTCGTTTATCTTCCACACTCTCTGCTGTAGGACCTATAAGGACAGTCCCTTCCACTGTTGGAATAACCAGCATACCTTTTGAAACACTCGTAGGAACTGGAAATATTACACGGGTTGGACGGCATTTTGCCAGCCGGTCTAAGAGATAATACTCACCCTTTCGGGGTTTTATGGAAAACTGTTCAGCACCCATAACATTGGAAACTTCATCAGCATAGAGACCAGCGGCATTAACTACATACTTTGCAGAAACCATGCGTCCATCACGGGAATGCAGTATCCACTCATCACCTTTGCGTTCACTTTTTATTACTTCATAGTTAGTTTTTATCACAACACCATTTTTCTGTGCGTTTTCAATCAATGAAAAGACAAATCGATACGGTTCGACAATACCACCACCCGGCACCCATAATCCGCCAAGCACATCAGGATTGAGTTTTGGTTCCAGTTCAAGTATGCGTTCTTTAGAACACATCTCAATACCGATGACATTGTTTTCGATACCCTGCAGGTAGAGCTGTTCTATTGCACGCATTTCATCTTCGTGCAGTGCTGCAACAATAATACCGCAGCGTTTAAACGGAAAATCTAACTCCTGTTTGAGCCTGTCAAACATGAGCGCACCCTGAATTTCCAATCTTGCTTTCAGGTACTTTTTGTTATGGTGAAAACCACCATGAACGATTCCTGAATTTGCTTTGGAAACACCAAACGAAACATCGGCTTCCTTTTCCAAAACAGCTACACTCACTTCATACGCAGAAAGTTTTCGTGCTATATTTGCACCGCACACCCCTGCACCAATAATACAGACATCAAATTTTTCCATCTGGAATGTTATCCTCCATACTCATGCATAATTATACAGGAAAATTGCAAAACATTAAATATGTAATGCATATTTTAGCTAAAACACTGTGTTGAGCACCATTGTTCCATATAACTCATCGTTCATTTTTATTGTGTACGACTAGTGTTCGATTCGTTATCAGTTTTATATTTTAAAACTAATTTACACCATCTTGAAATGTTTTATATAACCGATTAGTATACTGATAGATTTTTTCCCGATAAGGTATTATATGAATTACTCAGATCCATCAGCACTTGGTATTATCGCTTGTCCCGGCGGAGAACATTTTGCCGATCTGGTTTTACACCGTCTCAATGGCATTTACCGAAAACGGTTTAACAAAAAAGTACAAATGCTCATCGACCGATACAACATGACTCGCGAAAAAGCATTTGAGACACTCAATCTCCACAATGACCTCGAAGCGAGACAACTCTATGTTTCTCAAGATATACACAAATATAAACCGCAAAAACTAAAAGTTCATACACGTTTTTCATATTTTGCCAATGGTGAAATCAAAGCAGAAATTCTCGATTCAATTCGCGGTAAGGATATCTATATTTTTCAAGATATTGAAAACCATCAGCCAGTTCGCTTTAATGATGGAAAAGATCTGCAAAAACTCACTATCAATGATCATATATTCTGCCTCTTTACCGCAATCGATGCAGCGGTGCAATCAGGAGCTGGAAGAATAAGTCTCGTACTTCCAACATATCCATACTCTCGTCAACATAAAAAGAAAGGTCGGGAAGGTCTTACCGCAGCCCGTTTTGGGCAAATTGTCGAGTTTTTTGGTGTTGCAAGAATAATTACGCTCGATATTCATTCCCGTGAAATTGAAAACTGCTTTAACAAGCTCAGACTCGAAAACCTTCATGCTTCATTCCAGATAATTGAAACACTTAACAGTATCGTTGACTTACGGCATGAAGATATTGTTGTTGTTGCCCCAGACACTGGAGCAGTGGATCGTAATAAATTTTATGCAAGCACACTGCAGAAACCGCTTGCACTCCTTTACAAAGAGCGGGATTATTCACGTGTAGGGAAAAGCGCAAGCGAATCGAATATTACAGAGATGAAGCTCCTCGGAGATGTTAGAGGAAAAACAGTATTCATGGCAGATGATATGCTCGGCACAGGAGGGACCATACTTAAAGCTATGAAATATTTAAGAGAGCTTGGTGTTGCAAAAATAATCTGTGCTGTATCGTTGCCACTGTTTTCATCCACCGCAATTGAAGATTTTGACAAAGCTTACCAGGAAGGTTACTTTTATAAAATTATTGGCACGAACGCAATTCATCATGGCAAACTTCTTGAAAAATCCTGGTATATCGAAGCTGACATAACAAGTCTTTTTGCTCAGATTATCTCCAGCGTCCATGACAACCGCAGCGTTTCATCACTTCTTGATAACCGCGAACAGATAGTGAAAAAATTACAAAAATCTATGGGTACAACAGAACCAGAGCAACCTACACTTCCTTTTTAGGATAATACCGTTGCATGACACAATACAGCGCAACTTCTCATATTTGTGCTCTTAGCCCCATGTAAAGCAATGTTGCGTCCATAAAAGGATAATTCTGAATCTTATTGCAATTCTCTCAAGTTTTGTGCCACATTAAAAGCATGATCACCTATTTTCTCAATATGCCGAATCATATCGAGCATTAAGAGTTCATACTTTACATCTGAACCAGTCTGAATTTTCTTTCGGGTTTCCTTTTTAAGGACCGATTTGAACTCATCTATTTTATCTTCATATGAATTAGCAAAATTAAACTGCTCCTCAGAAATACGATCATTAATATTTGTAGAAACAAATAGTAAAAATTCATTAACGAGATTTACATAAGGGAGCAGGGTATCATAATCACTTTTATCGACGCACATATCTCGTTTTTGTGCTTTTTCTAAAAGCATCAAAAGACGATAACAATCATCTGTAATATCCTCCAGTTCTACCACCATTCGCAAGAACACACTGATATTTTGACTACTGCCCGGAGATAATTCCTGCTGTGCACACTGCAGTAAAAATCGAGTAAGCTCTTCCCTCATTTCATCAGCGTAGTTTTCCATGCGGGAAAATTGTGTTTTAAGCTCATTAAAATCTGTTTCTGCTCCTTCAATATAACGACGGAACTGGATAAACATATTGAGTGCGAGCTGAGACATATCTGCAATTTCTTTTTGTGCACGCAGCAAGTTGAGTTCCGGGCTGTTCATGAAAGGAAGTGAAATATATGTTAATTCTGTATGCACTGGAGTAATTTGCTTTTCTTTATCCTTAATAAGAACCGAAACAAGACTACAGAATTGTTTTGTAAATGGCAATATAAGCAGTGTTGTAAATATATTAAAAAGCGTATGAAACATAGCAACCTGCTGAGCTACAGCAGCCTGACCTGTAAGTAAGAGAACAAACTGCATGAATGGTTTTATAAATACTATAACAACAATAGTGCCAAAAATATTAAATAGCGTATGAATGAGAGCTGCACGTTTTGCATTTACCGTAGCTCCAATGGAAGCTAATAGCGCATCAATAGTAGTACCGATATTACAGCCTAACACTAAACCAGCAGCCAGTTCAAAATTAATAACATTTTGTACAACCAGTGTAATAACAATAGCTGTGGTAGCACTTGAGGAATGTAAAATTATTGTAACGATCATGCCAATTAATACAGCAAACAATGTTGTAATAATACCATGATTTGAAATTGTTCCTAAAAACGACAACATGCTGCCTTCCGGCTTAGGCAGCGCATGTGACAGGTATTCGAGTCCTAAAAATAAAAGTCCAAATCCTATTGCTGCTTCTGCATAATCTCTTGTCCGATTTTTAGTTTTCGTTAACAACATTGCGAGAAAACCCACACCTATCATGGGTAGAGCAAGTGCAGATATTTTAAATTTAAATCCAATCAGTGACACAATCCATGCTGTTATGGTTGTACCAATATTAGCTCCAAAAATTACACCTGCAGCCTGATACACCGTTAAAAGACCAGCATTTACAAAGGTTACCACCATGACTGTTGTTGCAGATGATGATTGGATAATGGTTGTAATAAACGTACCAGTGAGCACACCTTTAACGGGGTTATCGGTTATAACACGCAATGTACGTTTCAACGTGTCTCCCGCAGCTTTTTGTATACCAGCCGATAACACAGACATTCCATACAGGAACAAACCTAACGAGCCGATCATCGTAGCTATTGTAGTCAGAATACCCATGGTAACCCCTACATTAAAATAGTATTAAGCATATATTAAAATATTGCTAAGTTACTTTGACCTTATTGTGCAGTATACCGCTAAAAAATTCAAGCAATTATTTTTTGTTAAGTGAAATCAGCTGATACCATAACCATTTCAAAATATAAATTACATTGTTACCTTACATATATGTATTTTTTTTATATACTATGAGTATGAATCAACAATTATACAGGGCAGCAATGATTGCTGTCATCATGTTCACAGTGCCTCAAATTTTTTGCGAACCCCTCAGCCAGTTTACTGCTGTATTGCAGGTATCGTCTAAGCCACAAAAAATAGAAAAATCTCTAACGACCGATAAAACAGGAAGCGTTAACCTGACACTGCTTCCAAATCATCAGGAATCACAACGTATACAGACCGCTCTACAGCTAGAGAAACCCGATTTTGTAATCGAAGCACTTATGTTTTATCCAGGTAAAATAGCAATGAACAAGCTCTTTACTATTTTGCATGCAGCAGGTAGCATGCAGGGGATCACATACTACTCAAACAGTAAAAAAAAGGTTCGTGTATTGTATGAAGAATCCTGGATCATCAATAACCTGCAGGATAAAAAAAAGCTAAGCGATCCGATCTTTACGACAGTACCTGCACAAACAAGCTTTATGATGTGGCAAAAAGACGCAACACTGGGCGGTATTGCCTATACTGTTACATTACAGAGTGGCACCAACTGGATTACCAGTACTGCGCATAATGTTTCCACTGTTGTATATGGTATTGTTCCAATCATACAACCTGAACATCTAATGCTGCGCTATCTTGCGATACAAACCGATGAAGGTATACTGTTTTATGCTGTCATGAGCGTTCGTCCACTCGTGTTTCCAGGAATCAATGATAGATATATCTCATCATTACAAAACCGCATTACAGCTGTCTACTCATGGCTTGAAACCAAACTCTATGAGTAACATGGATAGTATATAGTGGCACTAGTACGATATAGCTATTCAAAGAAGAATTTACCAATATCGTGACGATACCAGGCACCATTAAATTTTACCTTTGAGGCTAAATCGAGTGCATCAGCATGTGCTTCAAAGTAATCATGACCTATACCAACAGCGGTAAAACAGCGGCCGCCACCCGTGTAAAGCTTTCCAGATCTATCTATTGTAGTTCCTGCATGAAACAGCAGCATTTTCTTGCTGGTTTTTGGAAGGGTATCTACGGGGATATCTCTCTCGTATGCACCAGGATAACCCGGTGCTGCAATAGTAATGCCCACAGCTGTTTTATCTGCAAACTCACAATGAAATCCTTTAATGCTATGTGTTACGGCAGCCTCAAAAAGATCTGCAATATCACAGTTGAGCAAAGGCAGTAATGATTGGGTTTCAGGATCTCCAAAACGCACATTGTATTCGAGCAATTTTGGTCCTTCACCAGTCACCATAATGCCAAAGAATAAAACGCCACAATACATGAGCTGTTCTTTTTTCATCTGGCTGATCGTCGGTTGTATAATAGTATCTTCAATCACACCAAATAATTTTGAATCAGCAGATGGAATTGGACACACCGCACCCATACCGCCGGTATTTGGTCCTTTATTTCCCTCAAAAGCTTTTTTATGATCAGCGCATGCAGGGAGCAAGATGTAATCCTGACCGTCTAAAATGGCAAAAATTGAAAGTTCATAGCCAACAAGATAGGATTCCATTACTATAGTATCTTGTTCTTCTTCAATAACATGTTTTGCAAATTGCTTTATTTCATCAGGTTTATCGGACTCTAGCACACCTTTGCCAGCGGCTAATCCACTCTTTTTTGCAACAACCGTTTTACCAGCATTGCGCTGTACAAAATCCATCACATCCTGAACAGATCTGCAGTACTGCGATAGAGCAGTTGGAACACCAGCTCGTTGTGCAAGCTCTCGACCAAAGGTTTTGCTTGATTCTAATTGTGCGGAACGTTGCCCGGGACCAAATGCACGTATACCATTATCGCTTAAAGCATCAACTACACCCATAGCAAGCGGTGTTTCAGGACCTACAACAACAATTTTTGCTTCAGACCGCTTTGCCATAGAAACAATAAAAGGAATATTGGTTACACTGCCTGGAATGTTTAATGCAATGTCCATAGTCCCAGCATTACCAGGGAGACAAAATAATCCGCTATTTCTTTTACTGTTTGCGTTTGCCCACGCCAATGCATGCTCACGAGCACCATTTCCAAGAATCAGTGTCTTCATGGTTTTCCTTACTTCTCTAGGGTTAATTGAACTATACGTATATACAAATATCAGGAAAATGCTAACAAAATTAGTGTTTTTAGTCGAGGTATTCAGTGCCTTTAGTACAAAAAAATAATGCCTTGAAATCGCGGGTCATCTCGATACAGTTTCATCAACTTAATGACATCATTGTCTGTTCCTACATTTCCCATATTAAAATCATATCCTAGTTTATAGTTAAGAAAAAGGCCCCAGTACACCGGTAGCCCCGTTGAACGAACTAACTGTATGTTCGTTTCAATGTATTCTGCAATGCCTATTCTTTTGTCATTAACAGCAAGGAGCAAACCCTGTAGTGGAAATACAAGTATCTGTTTTAACTCATCTACTGTAAACCAGTCTAAAACCGTATAGCACACGAGACCATACTGCTTTGCTGTTGTAGTAACAATGTTTAGCTGTTTGAGATAGTTATCAAATGCCTCTACCCGGGATTTATAATTTAATTGAATAAAATTCCAATATTCATACCAGAAAATAACACCCTTAATTGCAGGACTGCTCTTGATGAGCTCACGATTTCTATAAAAATCCATATAATCGGAGAACAGTAAATAAAAACTTATAGATGTACCCTGCAATTTAGAAAATAGATCTGTGTATACCGCTTGATTGTTTGAACTGCACAGTATTACTATTTGCACTATATCAAGTGTGCTTGCTGCTTTAAGCATACTTTCATAATTTTTAAGCGCAAATAAATCTGTAAAAACTACACCCAGCCGCTCAGCATCTGTAGTTCTTATAGTAATGAGTGAAGTTTCGGGAACTGCTACAGCTTCGCTTTCTGTTTCAACAACAATATTTTGGTTTTCTGATTCATCTACTTCAATTACAATTTCTGTCTCAGATACATCAACAACTATAGTTTCTTGACTACTTGCCTCTGTATCGATTACATCTTCCTCTACTACCTGCTCATCTGTATTGTCATCAACTGGCGCGAGAACTATAACTTCCTCACCCTGTTGAGCTGCAGCAACATTTTCATCTGCTTGAGTGGTAGTAAGAACCGAACCGGTATCGGTTTGATCGGGATTTCCCTGGAATGTTTCAGGGAGCTCTTGTTTCTCAACGCCAACGAATGTTTTTTCATCTGGTTTATTAGTGACGCATGCAGCTAGGAAGACAACTAAAAAAAGTAAACTTATTTTTTTCATACTGTACCTCACTGGTATCTTAACACCAGAAGCAAATTATTTT
>ERZ795052.1527-NODE-1527-length-30908-cov-20.906395_pt1 | contig 30908 bp, 20 predicted proteins | sample MGYA00375136_ERZ795052 | MGnify/ENA primary metagenome ERZ795052 (study PRJEB30181, sample SAMN05720156) | activated sludge metagenome | isolation source: Anaerobic digester | place: Japan | collected 2015-05-26 ... | reverse complement strand
AAAGGCAAAAAGGTAAGTGCTGATAGGGTAGGTCTTGTCAAATATCCAGAGGTTTGAGGTGTCAGTTTCCATTTTGTTGATTACAGGGGAATTGCTCACGGCTACCCAATCCTTAGGGGTTTGGAGGGTTAGGTTGTAACTTGCTTTCAGGTTGGGTTGGTCAAAGCAAGGGAAAACGGTTGATGCCCTGTCGGGCACCAGTAAGCTGAAAAGGTAATCGCCTTTGCGGTTGAGTGAGGTTTTTCCAGCCAAAAAGTCGATTGCAATTTTATTTTGCCCTTGGTAAAGGTAACTTTTAGGAATTATAACATGACCATTATTTACATTAGCACTAATCTGGCGATAGTTAACGGTTACATTTAATAGGCAGCTATCGGCATTCCTGAAATCGATTGGTAGGTTGTAGCGCTCATTTAGTTCAAACATCAACTCAACACGTCCGGGAACTGGAGCATTTTCGCTTTCAGGGATATCAATATAAATGTTATACTCAATATTTGAAAGGGTTTGTTTACGTTGGTTGGCAAGCTGTTGGCTTACACCAGATTCAATCTTTTCCTTACAAGCCAAAAGAAGTAATAATCCAAATATAGATAGTAAGGCTAATTTGCGGTTCATTTATTTACAATTACTAAAATGCAAAACTTTTGCGAAAATACTTAATTTGTGTTAACGGAAAAGCTTAAGGTTTATTTTTGCACTACCTAAAAAATTATTCTGTGATGAATGAATTTAATGTTGAGATACTAAATCTGCCCGAAAACTTATACCGGGCTGCAATAGCCATAAGGGGGGAAATTACAAGAAGGTTAACCGAGGCGTTTGGCGAGGAGTTTACTGCCGATTACTGGTTCATTATGAATCATCTTTTTAAGGAGAATCCTTTAACACAAGGTCGTTTAGCTGAGCTAACCAATCGCGATAGGGCTTCACTTTCCCGAACAATAGCCTGCATGGAGCGCATTGACTTAGTAACTAAAATGGCAGAGCCGTTCGATAAACGAAAGGAGTTAATTTCACCTACAAAAACTGCAATCAACTTTAAACCTGAGGGGGAGAGGATAGTCTTACAAGCAGTAGGGATGGTCATGCATAACCTTAAGCCAATTGAGGTTATTGAGTTAAACCGAATGCTTGGTCAACTGTTCGAAAACATCACCAAGGGTTAAATTCTCGAAATCAAGATCTATCTGTACAAAAAGAATTACTTTTGACACCAAATTTTAAAAGAATAATTTATTATGCTAAAACAATCAAAATCAATTCTGGGCATTATGTTAGTATTACTTGCAGTATCGTGTCAGGAAAAAGCCGATAAGAACCCATTACTAAGTAAGTTTGATACACCGTATCAGACACCACCGTTCGATAAGATAAAGCATGAGCACTACATGCCGGCGCTTGATTCGGCTATATCGGTGGCTCGTCATGAGATTGATGCAATAGTTAATAATACCGAAGAACCAACCTTTGAGAATACCATTGAGGCCCTTGACCATAGTGGTAAGCTGCTTGCCGATGTTTCCAATATTCTATTCAATTTAAATGAGGCTGAAACCGATAGCGTTCTTCAGCAAATAGTGATTGAGGCCTCACCAAAGCTTACCGATTTCTCCAACGACATCAACCTTAACCCTGAGCTCTTTAAAAGGGTTAAGGCGGTTTGGGAAAAGCGCGATTCCCTGAAACTCACTCCTGAACAAATGATGCTTGTTGATAAAACCTACAAGGGTTTTGTGCGTAATGGGGCTAACCTAAGCGAGGCCGATAAGGAGAAGTATCGTGCCATTAGCCGCGAGCTTTCCGAGTTAACAGTAAAGTTTAACCAAAACGTTTTGGCTGAAACTAACAGCTATAAGCTACATATAACCAATGAGGCCGATTTGGCGGGCTTACCCCAAAGCCTTATTGATGCTGCTGCCTATACAGCTAAACAGAAAGGGCTTGAGGGTTGGGTTATTACACTTGACTACCCCATGTATGGCCCATTTATGAAGTATGCCGATAACCGTGAACTCCGTAAACAGCTCTACATGGCTTACGGTAATCGTTGTTTCAAGGGCAATGAGTACGATAACCAAAAAATTGCTCAACGTATCGCAAATCTTAGGTTAGAATTGGCAAACCTTCTAGGTTATCCAAACTTCGCCACCTTTGTCCTTGAGAACCGCATGGCCGAAACTCCTGAACGAGTAAATCAATTCCTTGACCAGCTGGTTGCCGCATCGTTGCCTGCTGCTCGCGAGGAGGTTAAAGAGGTTGAGGAATTTGCCCGCCAGCAGGGATTTAAGGGCAAACTTGAACGTTGGGATTGGTCGTATTATTCCGAAAAACTTAAGAATGCAAAGTATAGCTATAACGAGGAGGAGCTAAAGCCTTACTTCCAGCTCGAGAAGGTTATCGATGGTGTTTTCCTTCTGGCCAATAAGCTGTACGGACTTACCTTTTTACCTAATGGTAAAATTCCTGTTTACCACCCCGATGTAAAAGCATACGAGGTGTACGATGGTAGCGGACGTTTCATGTCAGTCCTATACCTCGACTTTTTCCCTCGCGAGGGTAAGAGTGGAGGTGCATGGATGACCTCATTCCGTTCACAGTACCGAGAAAATGGCAAGGACATTCGCCCAATTGTTTCAATTGTTACCAATTTTACTAAACCAACCGATAAACAACCATCGTTGCTTACTTTCTATGAGTTTTCTACCTTCCTTCATGAGTTTGGTCATGCACTGCATGGTATGCTAACCGATTGCAACTACTCATCGCTTAGCGGAACCTCGGTTTATAGGGATTTTGTGGAGTTGCCATCACAAATCATGGAAAACTTTGCAGTTGAAAAGGAATACCTCGACTTATTTGCGGTACACTACCAAACCGGCGAGAAAATCCCGCAGGAGCTTGTTCAAAAGATTATTGATAGCCGTAATTTTCAGGCAGGCTACTTTTCGTTACGTCAGTTAGGTTTTGGAATACTCGATATGGCTTGGCACACCATTACTAAGCCTGTAACTGAAGATGTTGACAGCTTTGAGAAAAAGATACTTAATCCCCTGGATGTTTTACCCCCGGTAAAAGGCACAAATATGAGCGTAACCTTTGGCCATATCTTTGAGGGTGGATATGCCGCCGGATACTATGGCTACAAGTGGGCCGAAGTGCTCGATGCCGATGCTTTTGAACTTTTTAAGGAAAAGGGAATATTTAACCGTGAGGTTGCTCAGAGCTTCAGAGAGAATATTTTATCGAGAGGTGGCAGCGAACATCCGATGACCCTTTACAAGCGTTTCCGTGGTCAGGAGCCAACAATCGATGCGTTACTGAAACGTAGCGGATTAAAGAAATAGCGATATTGGGGTTAATATAAAAAGGCTGCTCAGCGAGCAGCCTTTTTTACAATATGTTTCGATGAAAAATTTTTGAGTATTCCAAAAATTTGAGTTTCTCTTTACCAACCAAAAGGAGAATTTGGGTTATAGAAGAGATTGTTCGGATTGCGGTTAACAAAGTTAAAGCTAGCTCCTATTGTTGTTTTACTACCTAAACGGTAATTAAATCCTACGCCAAATTGTTGGCTATTAAAAGTTCCCATATAGCTATTAAAGGGTGAGAATAAGGTTTGGTTTTGTGATACCGCTCCCATGGCATACACGCTAAAACGGTTTGAGAATTGGTATTGAGTGTATGCCCAAGCCTGATATGGATTTGCACCGCTATAAGGTTGAGCAAAATTGGCACCATCGGGTCTTAATCCATGCATATTTGTGTGTGAGAGAGTAACGCCAGCAATCACCTGTAAGCGGTTATTTGAGTAGGTTACACTTGGGGCTATATAGCTCCCAGACATGCCAATCCCGTTGCCCAAAAAGGAATAGCCTGTTCCCATGCTTAAACCGTAATTTGTTCCGGGCTTAACTATACCAAATGGGGTAAACACAGCAGTTGAGTCGGTCTCAGAACTTCTATAAATCGGCTCGTAAATTCTGTATAAATCCTGAACAAGCTGTGCCTGCAAAGAATTTATAGCATATAATGCTATTGCTGCTGTTAAAAAAATCTTTCTCATAACTTTAAAAATTTCCTGCCACCAATATAATGCAAAAAATGCGAAAACCGTAAATGGGGTTGGTTAAAAAAAGTTTAGGGGAAGGGTGAAAAAGGGATAAAGGTTAAAGGATAAAGGATAAAGGATAAAGGATAAAGGATAAAGGTTAAAGAATAGGTTGATGGTTGATAGTGAATACAAAGGGTTTGACGCTTTGCAACGCTGTTGCACTCAGTGTAACTCTGTGGTACTTTTTTAGTTAATGGTTACGTGCAAATCATTTCAATCTAATTGCTTTGTGTACACCTTGCACTCTGCCAAGACGATAGAGCAGCATTTCAAGATGCTTGGTGTCCTCTACGTATAGTTGTATTTGAGCTTCAAACAGACCATCGCGGGAGCTAACATTCAGGTTACGCATGTTTACCCGTAAATCCTTACTGATAACTTCCGATATACGGTTCAAAATTCCAATTTCATCGGTTCCGGTAACCTTAATGGTTGTTTGAAATGCACCTGCTTTTGACGAGCCTTTCCACCTTGCTTTTACTACACGGTATGGCCAACGCTGGTTTAGCTGACCCGCATTTGGGCAGGACGTTCGGTGAATCTTTATTCCCTCGTTTACTGTCACAAAGCCAAAAATATCGTCACCAAATATTGGGTTGCAGCATTTGGCAAGTTTATACTCAATGTTCACCAGTTTTTCGTCAATTACAAGGTAATCGGAACTTTCCTTTACCTCAGCCTTTTCAGCTTCGGGCTTTGGGATATCTTCCTTAACGGCAGATTTTTCCTCCTCGGCAGTTAGTAGGGTCTTAATGGCCGTTAGGTCAACTTTGCCTTGGGCAATGAGTATAAAGATATCGGTAGGTTTCTTTAGCTTAAGATGTTTGTTTACCTTTCGTAAAGCCTCATCAACATCATCAATTTTCCAATTCTTTAGCCTACGTAGCAGTATTTCTTTCCCTTCCTGTATTTCACTATTCTCAATATCGCGGAGCTGCTGCTTTATCCTACTTTTAGCTTTTGAGGTGATGACAAATGTTAGCCAGTCCTTTTTGGGCTTTTGCTTCTTTGAGGTAAGGATTTCAACCACATCGCCGTTTTGAAGTTCCTGCTTGATAGTGGTATTCTTACCGTTTACAATGGCTCCAATACACTGCGAGCCAACTTCGGTATGAATATCGAAGGCAAAGTCAAGCACCGTCGATTTTGCAGGTAGTTTTCGTATATCACCCTTAGGTGTAAAAACATAGATATCGCTGCTGGTAAGGTTCATCTGGAATTGCTCAACCTTATCCTCTGGCGAAGTATCGGGCGATTCCAGTATTTCCCTAACGCGGGCAACCCATTCGTCAATTCCCTGTTCCTGCCTTATTCCTTTATATTTCCAGTGTGCCGCAAGACCTTTTTCGGCTATTTCGTCCATTCGTACAGTACGGATTTGAACCTCAATCCACTTGTTTTCGGGTCCAAGCACTGTGATATGAAGGCTTTCGTAACCATTACTTTTTGGGACCGAAATCCAATCGCGTAAGCGTTCCGTATTGGGTGTGTACTTATCGGTAATAATGGAGTAAACCTGCCAGCAATCGGATTTTTCGTTTTCGGGTTTGGTATCAAGTATAATCCTGATGGCAAAAATGTCGTGAACCTCATCAAAATCAACCTCCTGATTTTGCATCTTTCTGAAAATGGAGTATATGGATTTGGTTCTTCCCTTTATGGTGAATGTAAACCCCCTCCTCTGGAGTTCTTCCTCAATAGGAGCCATAAAGCTATGTAGGAATCTGTTCCGACTGGCTGTGGTTTCTTGCAATCTTTTTATAATGTACTTGTACTCCTTGGGGTAGATGTGCTTCATGGCTAAATCCTCCATTTCGGACTTTAGCCTGTATAAGCCAAGGCGGTGTGCAAGTGGGGCATAGAGGTGAAATGTTTCCCATGAACGTTTTAGCCTGACATCGGGCTGCTCCTTGCTAAGGCTTCGCATGGTATCGAGCCTGTCAGCTAACTTTATCAGTATCACCCGGGCATCGGACGATAGGCTGATTAGCATTTGCCTGAAAAGCTCTGCCTGTGTTTTTGGATCTTTTGGGTCGAGCCCTGAAATTTGAGTAAAATTCAACACTATTGAGGCAACCGCTTTTCCAAACTTTTTCTCAATCTCAACCGGGGTTAACCATTTGCGTTCAATAGTTTCGTGTAACAACGCGGCAATTGAGCTAGTAGTACCAAGTCCAATCTCATTCAAGCAGATTTGGGCAACGTTAACAAGATGTGTGGCAATGGAATCGGTCCACTCACCATGTTTTTCATAAATCGATTTTGCCATATCAAGAGCCTCAACAACCTGATTAGCCTTACTGTCGGGTTGAAGTTCCTGTATGCTCTTCATTAACGAACTCTTGGATAATTCGAATGCCTTGAAATTCAAATCATTGTTTTTCATTTGCCCTAGTTTGCTTTTCCATAAAAATACGATATTTAGTTAATCTATTGCAAGGGGATATTGAAAGGGTAAAGGGTAAAGGGTAAAGGATAAAGGATAAAGGATAAAGGATGGCTGGTTCTAAGTTTTTATTGCATAAATCAATTTTGTTAATAACTCAGATATTGTCCTAATTCATTCAATCAATTTTCAGCCTAAATTTGAATTCATAAACTATTTAAAATGGATAGTCAAAAGGCTTTGGAGCGAATCGGATTTTTGCGAAATGAGTTGAATAGGCATAATTACCTTTACTATGTAAAGGCGCAGCCTGAAATTAGCGATTACGATTACGATCAGCTCCTGCGCGAACTAATTGATTTAGAAAAGCAATTCCCTGAATTTGACGATCCCAATTCTCCATCGCGGAGGGTGGGTAGCGATATCTCTCAGGAGTTCGTTCAGGTAAGGCACAAATATCCAATGCTATCATTGGCCAACGCATATTCATACTCTGAACTGACTGATTTCGATAACCGTATCCGTAAGGCATTACCGGAGCCTTTTCAGTACGTTTGCGAACTAAAGTTCGATGGGGTTGCCATTGGTCTTACCTATAGGAATGGGCGATTAGTTCAGGCCGTTACTCGTGGCGATGGAACTATGGGCGACGATGTTACCGTTAATGTTCGAACCATTAGAACCATTCCCCTTGAGTTACATGGGGCCGATTTTCCCGAGGAGTTCGAAATTAGGGGCGAAATATTTATGCCCCGAAATGTTTTTGATGAAATTAACAGTGAACGCGAGGATATTGGTGAAACACCCTTTGCCAACCCACGAAATGCTGCTGCCGGCACCTTGAAGTTACTTAACTCTGCTGAGGTGGCTCGCCGTAAGCTCGATTGTACTCTTTATTACCTATTGGGCGAGAAACTTCCTGCCGACAACCATTACGAGAATATGCTTAAGGCTAAGGAATGGGGCTTTAAGGTTTCGGAGCATATGACCCTATGCAATAATTTAACAGAAGTTCAGCATTTCATTGAGCACTGGGACAAGGCACGGAAGAAATTGCCCTTTGATACCGATGGGGTTGTTATTAAGATCAACAGCTATCGGCAGCAAAACATACTGGGCCTTACTGCAAAAACACCAAGGTGGGCTGTTGCTTTCAAGTATAAGCCAGAAAGGGTTTCAACCGAATTGCTTTCGGTCGATTTTCAGGTTGGACGAACTGGTGCTGTAACGCCCGTTGCCAACCTAAAGCCGGTAAAGCTAGCTGGAACCACCGTTAAGCGCGCCTCGCTCCATAATGCCGATCAAATTCAACTGCTTGATATTAGAGTTGGCGATTGGGTTTTTGTTGAAAAGGGTGGTGAAATAATTCCAAAAATTGTTGGTGTTGACCAATCGAAAAGGTCACTTTTCAGTAAACCAATCGATTTTCCGGGTGCATGTCCTGAATGTGGAACTACATTGGTTAGGCCTGAGGGTGAAGCCCGCCATTTCTGCCCGAACCAGTATGGTTGTCCACCGCAAATAAAGGGTAGGATTGAACACTTTATCAGCCGAAAAGCATTGAATATCGATGGTTTAGGTGAGGAAACGGTTGCCTTGCTCTTTGATAACAACCTTATTCGCGATGCTGCCGACCTATACTCGCTTACCCGCGAACAGCTTTTAGCATTAGATAGGTTTGCCGATAAATCGGCCGATAATGCAATTATGAGCATTGAAAAATCAAAGTCAGTTCCTTTTCCGCGAGTTCTTTTTGGCATTGGAATACGATACGTTGGTGAAACCACCGCAAAAAAGCTTGCGCAACACTTTGGAAGTATCGATGCTATTGCTACTGCAACAGTTGAACAACTTGTTGAAGTTGAGGATGTTGGCGACCGTATTGCTTTGAGTATTATCGAGTTTTTCAGCGATGAACGCAACCGAATGCTCATCGATAAGCTAAAGGCAGCAGGTGTTCAAATGGCTGTTAGCTCTGCTGATACTAGCCTATTGTCCGATAGGCTTAAGGGAATGTCAATTGTGATTTCAGGCACATTTTCCCGAGTTTCGCGCGATGAGCTTAAGGAGCTAATTGCTAGGCATGGCGGTAAAAATGTTAGTTCCATTTCCGCCTCCACATCGCTTCTTATCGCAGGTGAAAATATGGGACCGGCAAAGCTCGAGAAGGCCACAAAGCTGGGAATAAAAATTATTGATGAGGAAGAATTTTTTAGGATTATTGAGGGGTAGACTATAAGCTTTTTTTGATTTACACCGTTTTTTTTGTAAAATTGCGTTTCAACATAAACCTAGATAGATGTTCGATAATCTCAAGTATAATAAGTCGTTAAAGGAGCTTGGTAAGCTAACTAAATTCCTGAAACGCCAACGACAGATGTATAATTTAACTACTGCCCGCCATGTTGGTATAGTTTTCAACCTTACCGATTCTAAGGTTTTTGATGCAGTAGTTGGATTTAAGTCCATGCTTGAACGCATTCCCATTACCGTGGAAGCTGTTGGTTACTTTAACGATAAGGAGGTACCACAGCTTTATACCATGGAAAAGGGAATAAAGGTTTTCTCAAGGGGTGAACTTAATTGGTATAAGAAACCCGAAGCAACGGTTGTATCGGAGTTTGTAGCAAAAGACTTTGATATTCTAATTGATTTAACCCAGGATGAGGTTTTGCCGCTCAGGTGGGTTTCATCGCTTTCCAAAGCTAAGTTCAAGGTTGGTGCTTTAAATTACTTCAATAACCCTTTTGACCTGATAGTAACAGTCGATAAATCGTTGGGTTTAGAGTACCTCACTCAACAGATTTATAACACCCTTGAGGTTCTAAACAACCGTTTTGCCCAACAAACAGTTTAAAAATATTTTTATGGACACCGCTAAACTCAGAGGTCTTGGGGTGGCAATGGTTACCCCTTTCAGTTACAACTATCAAATTGATTACCCTGCACTCGATAAACTTATTGAGTTTTTAATTGGCAATGGGGTTAACTACCTTGTAGTTCAGGGAACAACTGCCGAAACGGCAACCCTTTCCGATTCTGAAAAGCGCCAGTTGGCCGATTACGTTGTTAAAAAGGTAAATGGCCGTGTACCCATTGTTTTAGGTATTGGTGGTAACGATACCCATAAAGTAATTGAATCATACACAAAGTTTGATTTAACCGGAATCGATGCTATTCTTTCAGTAACACCATACTACAATAAACCCACGCAGAAGGGATTATACCTTCACTTTAAAACCATTGCTCAAAATACCCACTTACCCATTATAGTGTACAACGTTCCCGGTAGAACTGGTGTGAATATGACAGCCGAAACCACCCTTAAGCTTGCCCATGAGTTCCAGGGTAAAATTGTTGCGGTTAAGGAAGCATCGGGCAACCTAACCCAAATGGGTTATATTCTCCGCGATAGGCCTTCCAACTTCCTAGTCCTTTCGGGCGACGACGGTTTAACGCTACCGCAAATATCAATGGGAGCCGATGGCGTAATCTCAGTTTTAGGAAACTGCGCTCCAGCTAAGTTCTCACGGATGGTTAACCTTGCCCTTCAGGGCAACTTTACCGATGCAGCTGAATTACACCTGGGTTTGATTGAGCTTATCGATTTACTTTTTGTTGAGGGTAACCCTGGTGGAGTGAAGGCTGCTCTTAATGCACTGGGCCTAATTGAAAATGTTCTTCGTCTGCCCCTTGCGCCTGTAAGCGATTCAACCTACGATAAGATTAAAAAGGAAATTGAAAAGCTATAATCAACCTTTCTGATTGAATAAAAGGGAAGCCACATGCTTCCCTTTTTGCTTTATTAATTAATTTGCCTTACATTTAGTGAACTCTTTAAAAAATTTATTGTTAGTCAATTACTAATTAAATCTTTCGGCTATGGCAAATCTATCAACATCCTACATGGGTTTAAACCTGCGCAATCCATTAATAGTTGCAAGTTCAGGTTTAACTGAAAATATCGATGATATCGTTGAGTTTGAAGCGCGTGGTGCTGGAGCTGTTGTAATTAAATCAATTTTTGAGGAGGAGATTATTGCCAAAGCCCATGATAATCTTAACAAGATGCAGGCATCAGGTTTCATTTACCCCGAAACCATGGAGTATTTTGATTATGACAGCATGGAAGACCCCATATCTAACTATCTTGATTTCCTGAGAAAGGTTAAAAGTGAAACATCTATACCCATTTTTGCCAGCATCAATTGTGTTACATCCGAGGGGTGGATCGATTTTGCCAAACGCATTGAGGATACTGGGGTAGACGGACTTGAGTTGAATGTCTTCTCATTACCTTCTGACCCTGACCGTTCAGCCGAAGAGAATGAGCGTATTTACTTTGAAATTGCAGATCGTGTTACCAGTGTAGTTAAGCTACCGGTAGCCATGAAAGTTGGTTACTTCAATGGGGCGCTAGCAAACTTCCTTGTGAGGTTGAGTAGTACCCCAATAAAAGCATTGGTTCTGTTTAACAGGTTCTATAATCCCGACTTTGATGTAAACACCTTGGAGTTCACTCCGGCGAGTGTTTTTAGCACTCCTTCAGAGATTTCCACCTCGCTCCGTTGGGTAGCTATTATGTCCGGTAGGGTTAGCTGCGATATTGCTGCATCAACCGGTGTGCACGATGGCAATGCAATGGTCAAGCAAATTCTGGCTGGTGCTAATGCCGTTCAGGCATGTTCAACCTTTTACCGTAACGGCAAGGAACAAGCCTCATTTATCATTCGCCAGCTTGAGGAGTGGATGAATTCTAATGGATATAAAACTATTGACGAATTCCGTGGCAAGATGAGCCAGAAAAAAACATACAATCCTGCTGCTTTTGAAAGGGTACAATTCATGAAGTATTTTCATGATCTTTAGTTCCCCTTTTAATCTTTGATTCACCATTATCTATTGCATTTTGCATGGTTTAATTAACCGTGTTCATAAGATACATTTGATGTTAATAAGTTATTACCCTTTTTTGGGGATTATTTTAGGTATTTACACTTAATTTAACTAACTTTACTAAGGGTGACATTCATTTTATTAGTATGTTTGTAGGTTAATTATTTTTAAAGCATGAGGGACGAGAGCAGCGATTATCTGAGTTTTGAGGAACTATTTAATTTGGTTGAACGTTTTGATGAAAGCATTCAAAGCGGGCGGGCTCAGTTTTTCGATGTTCATGAGTTTGTTGAACTTATTGATTTTTACTTAGATCATGAGGATGATGAAAAGGCACTGGTCGCATTAAAACATGCTGAGAATATTTACCCTGGTTCAATTGAAATTAAATACAAGTGGGCGGAGTACTACCATTTTACTGGAGACAATGAAAAAGCCCTTGAGCTCATTCATGAGGTAGAAAAAATTGAAAAATTTAATGCAGACCTGTTATACGTAAAAGGCGAAGTGCTTTTTGAACTCGGAAGGTTAAATGCTGCCGTGGAGTGTTTCGATAAAGCTGTTTCAGCTGACACTGACGATAATATTGAGCTACTACATCGCATTTCAACCTATTTCCTGGAAAACGAGGAAATAAATCTTGCGCTGAAATACTTATTGATATCATACAACAAGGAGAAGAACAACTTAGCCGTTCTTTTTGACATGGGTTACTGTTTTGAGCGATTAAATGAGCTCGATAAAAGTGTCAAGTACTATAATGAGTACCTAGATATTAACCCATTTTCAGCTCCTGCTTGGTACAACTTAGGAATAGTTCATACCAAGCTCGGTGAATTTGATAAGGCCATTGAGTGTTACGATTTTTGTATTGCCGTTGACCCACAGTACTCTTCAGCGTTTCATAATAAGGGTAATACACTTGCCTCGCTGGAAAAATATACCGATGCTTTAAAGGTATTTAATGAGTTAGCAGAACTTGAGTCCGAAAACCCAAGGGTGTTTGCGCTAATTGGCGAGTGTTACGAGAAACTTGAGCAGTTCGACAAAGCCCTTGAGGCCTACAATAAATCTATAGTGATTGATCCTGATTTTGCTGAGGGGTATTATGGCATAGGGGTTGTGCTTGCAGCACGTAAAAAGTATGACCTTAGCCTCAATTTCATTAGGAGGGCTATCACTTTAAACCCTGAAGAGTACGATTTTTGGCTGGGATTGGGTAGGGTTTACTTTGAAACAAACGATTTGGAGAACTCCCTAAAGGCTTACCGTGAGGCTACAAGCCTAAACCCCGATTTGCCCGATGCATACCTATCACTTGCCGAGGTTTTACTATACGAGGAACGATTCACGGAAGTTGAGCAGCTCATTGATGGCCTGGGCAATAAGTTTGACTCAAATGTCTCAATCAAAATAATCAATGCGGCTGCCCTGTACCTATCGCATAGACCCAAGGAAGCTCTTGATATTCTCAAGGATGCAAAAAGTATCGACCCCTCATCAATCGACGACTTTATAAACCTGGTTAATCCTGACGCCGATAAGGAATTCATTGAAAATATCAATAAACTTTAAATCATACCATTACGGAAGTTAACTTTTCCGTAGAAAAAGCATTGTTAATAATTTGCTGCATGTAAATGCAGCTTTTTTATTTTAAAAATCATACATTTGGCTTTAAACAAAAAATTTTTTGCTATGAATTATAACTTATCGTTCATTCCAGCTCGAACCCAAAAGCCCCGTGAATACGGGTTAACCATGGTAATGGATAAGGGTTTAAGTATGTCCGAGGCACAAAGCCTGATTGAAAGTAGCGGTCAATATGTCGATTTTGTGAAGTTAGGTTTTGGAACATCGCTGGTAACTAATAATTTGAAGGAGAAAGTAAAGCTTTATAAGAATGCAGGCCTTCGGCCTTACCTTGGAGGTACCCTATTCGAAATCTTTATCATTAGGGGTATGTTCGACGACTTTGTAAAGTTTGTCGATGAGTTAGAGCTCGACCTGGTTGAGGTTTCCGATGGCTCAATGGAACTTGATAATCATGTTAAATGTGATTATATCAGTAAGTTAGCCAAACGGTATACTGTTATTTCTGAGGTAGGATCAAAGCGTGCCGATGTTCACATTCCTGACGAGGAGTGGATAAACATGATGAAGCATGAGCTATCGTCCGGCAGCTGGAAGGTTATTGCCGAGGCACGCGAAAGTGGAAATATTGGCATTTACAACCAGGACCATTCAGCCAACACTAAGCTAATTGACGATATTGTTAGGCATGTAAAGGTTGAAAATGTAATTTGGGAAGCCCCACTTAAAAGTCAACAGGCATGGTTCATAAAGATGCTAGGTGCTAACGTTAACCTTGGGAATATAGCTCCAAACGAAGTTATTTCTCTAGAAACCCTAAGGCTCGGTTTACGCGGCGATACATTCTTTCAGTTTCTACCTGACGAGCTAAAATAGTTGATTTAATATGATAAAGCGAGGAATAAAGGATTACATCCTTTTAGTTTTAAAGGGGATTGGAATGGGGGCTGCCGATGTAATCCCTGGAGTGTCGGGTGGTACAATAGCCTTTATTACAGGTATTTACGAAGAACTTATCGATTCAATTAAAAGCGTAGTTGCGCCTGAATCATTAAAGTACCTTAAGTCATTCTCACTACTTAGCTATTTAAAAGCCATTAACGCCGATTTTCTTTTGGCTGTAATTGGTGGTATTGCTATTAGTTTTCTCTCACTGGCCAAGTTGATGCAGTACCTATTGACCAATCATCCCATTTTTATATGGTCGTTCTTTTTCGGGCTCATTTTGGCATCGGTTTGGTTTGTGGCCAAGATTATTGAGAAATGGAATGTTTCAACATACTTGTTTTTTATTACTGGTATTATTCTTGGCTTTGCCATTACTACCATAACCCCAACCGAAACTCCTAATGATTTGTGGTTTATTTTTATTTGCGGTGTCGTGGCTATTTGTGCAATGATCTTACCTGGAATTTCCGGAAGTTTTATTCTTCTTCTTATGGGTAAGTATATCTACATGATGTCGGCACTCAGCAGTTTTAATTTTCCAATAATTTTGGTTTTTTTGTTGGGTGCTGCAGTTGGCATTTTGGCCTTTTCAAACTTTTTATCGTGGTTACTCCACCATTTCCATGCTGCTACTATTGCTGTTCTTGCTGGTTTTATGCTTGGTTCACTAAATAAAGTATGGCCATGGAAAGTGGCCACCCAAACCTTTATTGATGCTCAGGGTATAATTCGTCCACTGATAGAGAAAAATGTTTTACCATCTACCTATCTTATTGAAAATAAGGCCGAGCCATACCTTCTTGGTGCTATAGGGTTTGCCATACTTGGTGCAATAATTATTATTCTATTTGAACGTTTCTTTTCTAAACCTGTTACTAAGGAGGTTGATTTAAGAGAGAAACTTGGTTTGTAGAGCTAAAATTGTTGGTTATAAGGGATTGCTGTTACCAAATAAGGTAAAAGCAATCCTTTTCATTTTTCTCGTTTCATGGGGTGTAAATGCTCAGGAAAAACCCTTGGTGTATCCGTTCCGTGTGGGTGAGGTAGTTAAATACAACGCCTACTACAACTGGCAGTTTGTATGGCTAAATGCAGGGACTGCAGAATTTTACATAAACGACACATTGGTTAATGGAGTACCGGCTTACCATTTCAAATCGCTAGGAGCTTCGCTTAATAGTTACGACTGGTTTTTTAAGGTACGGGAAAGGTTTGAATCAATAGCAAAAAAGGAGAACCTTGCACCATTATGGTTTATACGCGAAAGCTATGAGGGTGGCTACAAAGTTTTCAACCGGTATAGCTTTAGCTATAGCAACTCTAAGCTGGTTATTGATAGCTATACTTCCAACCGCCCATATAAACAGAATACTTTTACCATTGATAAACCCATTTTCGATGTTCTAACTGCCATTTATTACTGTAGAACTATCGATTTTAAAAGATTGAATAAGGGCGATTTAGTTCCGTTGACAATGGCTGTTGATGATGGAGTTTACAACTTGTATATTCGTTACCTGGGCCCAGAAAACATAAAGCACCGCAATGGCAATTCATATGACACCTATAAGTTTAGTGTTAAACTGGTTGAGGGTACTATTTTCAAGGGTGGTGAAGATATGATTGTATGGGTTTCGCGCGATGAAAAAAAGATTCCCATTGTAGTTGAAGCAAAAATTTTGATTGGGTCTGTTATGGCATATCTACTTGAATATAAGGTTAATTGACATGCTTTTTGGCATTTTTTATGTTATATAGATATTGCATAACCCACCCCAACATGGTCAGCTATGTTGAGGTGGGTTTTTAGCTCTAGCTGTACTTGTGAGGTTCTTGAAAGCCGGTAGCGGATTCCTACCTTCTGGTAGTATAGCGGTAAACGTGGGTTTTTGTTGTAAAGGTACCATCCCAAATGCCCATGTAGCGATAATCGGTTGAAAGGAATTTGCAGTCCTGTTTTTATACCCACCTGAAAATCGTCATTAACAGGGCTATAATGCTTTCCACTTAGCTCGATGTGAAACCGTGTTGATTTGTCGAACATAATATCTAATCCAGCCATCAAAGGGTAGCTTTGGGCTAGTGGCATTAGGTATTCCATAGATATTGATAAGGGGTAGTATTTTTCCCCGCCTGCAGGACCAGTCTCCTTGATTCCCGCTAAAATTACTATTCCTAGTTGCGATTTATCGTTTGAATTCTCAAGGTAGACTTCTTTTTTACAATTATCTAGTTTATCCCTTTCAGGGTTATAGGTAAAGCCAAACGATAACCCAACAATGTTTAATCCATAGTTAGGTTTTTTTATTGCTCCGTTTGAGAAATGATTGGTCTCAATGCCTGCTGTAAGGTTGAATTGATTTGAGAATTTGAAGCTAGATGTCAGATTTGCTGTTGCCCAGTAATTAATGGAGGTTGATATTGCCACATTGGTTGGATTATGGGAAGGGGAGTATTTCCGGGTTATGTACGCCAACCCTAACCCAAAATCGGTTCTAACTGAGAACTTTTTAAATTGAAGTAGTTGGTACGAAATAAAGGGTTGTATTCCCCAGGCATTTCCCAGAACCCTTTTATTCCCTAAATCAATACCGGTTAAAGCAATTCCAACATAAGGCATTCCATGGCGGTTGTGCCATGCTTTTCTCCCATTAGTTTTCTGTGATACTGAAAATCGAAATCCTTTTACAGTGCCATCAGTTAGAGGCTTAAGGGTATCGCTGTGTGCTAATACTTTCCCCATAAAACCTGACGCGGATGAACTATAAATGTTTGCCCAATGTTCAGCGTTCTGAGCATCTAATTCAAAACCCAAACAATGTAGAATTAAAAGGGTGATATAGTGAAATCTTACTCTAAACATATCCAAAAATAAGTAACCTACCCGAATAATCCGAGTAGGTTACACCAAAAATGTAAACCTAAAACCTAAACCAACTAATGCTCAATGGCTACTTTTGATGAGTTTACAAACCCATTTGACGATATTCGGAGAATGTATAGCCCCCTGGGTAATTCATTTGGAATATTAATTCCGATTGTATTTTCTCCTGAAAAGTTATGCCTCGTCTCGCTATAAACAAGCTGACCGGTTAAGTTGTACATATCAACCTTTACATGGCTATTGCTGGGTTGGAAGTATTTTATAAAGATATTTCCAGAGGCAGGATTAGGCCAAACCATTATCTCTGCTTTGCTTGATTTGGGTTGATTTATGCCAACGTATATATCGTTGCGTTTAATCCTTTCAGAAGTAAACATGCGGTATTCCGCTGGATTAAGGGTTAACTGGTAGCTTGTTGTTGATAGTTGAACGGAATCGCCACTGTAGTATTCGTACCACCAACCCGTATTGTTAAAGGTGATAGTAGTACTCTTCTGGTTAACATCAAAATTACCAGCAATTACCACATCCATTGCACTACTATTAAGCTTTAGCCACTTAATTGCTCCGGAGAGGTTATAATCGTAGTTATCTGTTTTAAAAACCTCATACTGTTGCTTAAGCCTGTTTAGGTGGGCAAAGGTGTTGAATATCTCTCTGCGATTATCGTCCTGATAGTATTCCCAGTGTAATGGTTTTCGGCCAAGGCGACCATTATAGTCTATGCTTACATCGTAACCAAGTTCACCAAACTGCCAAATCATTTTAGGTCCGGGAAATGGAATAAATAGGTTTGCTGCGGTTTGCATTCGCATTAAGGCAATTGGCAATGTTTTCACGTTATGATCTGAGTTGCTCGCGTTGCCGTACTGAAGGTTTTTGTACATCAGCCGCTCTTCATCATGACTTTCCATGTACCCTATAACATGAGGCACGCTCCAACCACGTTGTTTTGCTGCTACCCACGATATATCGGATGTTGAAACCCAACCCATAGTAGCCTCGCCGTAGGCGTAATTCATGTTACCCCATATTAGCATACCCTTCCCCTCGCTGCTACGATACTCAGCAAGTGCCATTTCTTCGCTGTTATCACAGAAATGTTCAAGGATGATATAAGCGTTGGGGTTAACTGACCATATTTTGTCGGCAATGCGTTTCAGAATCGCAATACGAGCAGCATCGTATGCCGATCCTGCATTGGGCGTATTGGTAAACCCTTTTGTGAAGTCAAAACGGAATCCATCCACTTTATACTCGGTTAGCCAGTATGTGAGAACGGAATCGACAAACTTTTGAGTTTCGACACTTTCGTGGTTAAAATCGTATCCCCAACAGTAGGGCGGGTGAGGACATGTAGTATTGTACCAGGGATTATCGGCTGTTGGAGTGCCTAGGGTTGAACCATCGGAAGTAGAGTACATTTGTACTAGTGGCGATTGGCCAAAGGAATGGTTAAGTACCATATCAATAATTACTGCCATCCCCAGGCTGTGGGCTTCATCAATAAATTCCTTGTAATCATTGGGTTTGCCGTAGGCCTTATCGGTGGCAAAGTAAAAGGATGGATTATATCCCCAGCTATCGTTGCCCTCAAACTCATTAATTGGCATAAGTTCTACTGCATTAACCCCTAACTTTTTCAGATAGCTGAGCGAATCTCTAACTGTTTGAATATAGGAATCGCCCACAAAATCGCGAATATGTAACTCGTAAATAACAAGGTTTTCCTTTGTTGGAGGTGTGAAAGTAGCTGTTTGCCAGCTGTAGGTGGTTGGGTTGGTTGAGAATACCGATGCAATTCCTGTTGTTTTTCCGGCTGGATATGCCATCAGGTTAGGATACACTGACGAGGGTATATACTGGTCGTTTGGGTCAAGAGTTTTGTTAGTGAACGGGTCAGCAATACGTAGGTATCCATCAATTAGGAACTGGAATGCATACTCCTTATTTGGTTCAAGTCCGTTGAGTGTTAACCAGTGATACTTACCTTCAGGCGTGCGTTTCATGTAATATTGCTCATCGGGCAGCCAATCGGAAAAACTACCTATTAGGTAAGTATAATTCTTTTTTGCAGGAGGATCATATAGAACTATGGTAACAGAATTATCGTTCAAGATGTTTACTCCTGGACGCATGCCATTTGGTAGGGTTGCAACATCTACAGGCGTTCGTACCAAGATATAAACCGAATCGTATTTGGTGGTTGTCCCATCCGATGCTTCGGCTTTAATCCAATGCTTACCGTATGTATCGGCAGTGTAGGGGAAAGATATTGCTGTTTGATTTGTACTGGCAACCTCAGCATTATCGATGTAAAGCTTTAGTGAGGTTGAACTATTTGCCGAAACCTGTATGCTGATATTGTCGTTTAGTTCATATATTGGCTTTGTTTGCGAGGGGTTAGTTATGCTAACCGAAAGTCCTTGTTCATAAACATTGTAGAAGATATCCTCGGTCTGCTTTGTGGCGTCGGCACTTCGGAACACAAAGCACATCTGGGTTATCTTTTTATCGGCAGGCACTCCATAAAACTGTCTAATGCTTGGCGAAATGGTTAGCTGGTAAGTGTTAGTCCCTGTACGGGTTAGCTTAGGCTGCGAAGTATTATTTCCCCATGTTCCAATAACATACTGCCAGTCAGGGTTACCTTCAACCTTAACACCGGTATGGGTGTATACCTCGCCTGTATATCCTACCAGATCGCTCCGTGTTGCCTTTGTTGCATCAAAAACAATTGTAACTGCATCGGCATCGGTAGGGAGAGCAGGGGTAACGGTAATGGGTTGGGCATAAGCAGTTGAAATAACAAAAATTAATAATAATGTAGAAAATATTTTCATTGTTTGAAAATTTAAAAAAAGGGCGCAATGAATGCGCCCTTTTAGTGAATAATTATTTATTGAGCAGTAATTGAACCCGCTCCTGTCTTGAAGTTAAGATCGATCTTATAATTACCTGCGGTAAGGTTTACTCTTTCCTGATCGCCACCTGTACCACGGAATTCAATCTTATTGTTCAGAATGATAAATTCTGCTTGCCACCAAGCAACAGGCTGCGGATCTTGTACAGGGAACCATTTATGCCATACATGCATTCTAAGTTCACCTGCTGAAAGGGATTTGGTTATTGTTACAACCTCATTGGCATTATCAACAGTAAATTTACCATCGGCTACAGGTGCATCCCAAAGATTACCAATTGTAGCACCAATCAGGTGAACCTTGACATCTGAAATAGAAATTTTTTCATTTTTCAAATCAACAACTACCATGTAGTAGCCAGCAGTTCCAGGAACGGGAACATTATCGCTTCCTTTGTTATAAACTGAGTCTGCACTCATATCTCCACTTTTACCAAAATCATTAGCCCACATTTTCTTAGGAGCAAACTTAAATCCACCGGTTTCATTCATCCATACTATTTTCCAGAACATGTAAGGATGGCTATGTACTGCTATCATTGGCAGATCAGTGTTATCCCAGATCCAATCGCCTACACCATCTCCAATCATGAAAAGGGTTTCAGGGTATTCTGGTAGAGGTTCAACATCAGCGGTTTTTGTCATGCTTGCAGTCATACCTAAACCACCAGTTTCAGCCGACCACTTCATGGTTACAGTATAAATACCTTCCTTATCAACAGGTAAAACGATGTTAGCTCCACCAGGAACAAGATCATCAACAGCGCCACCAAAGTTTGTGTTAACTTTTACTGTACCTTCGTCATTTAACTGAAATTTCCAACCACTACCATAACGGAACTTGAAATCGCCTTTACGGAGTTCAAGGTCAGTAATTTTAAACTCCATTTGTTGTTTGTCGAAACTACCAACAAGTTCAAGTTTAGTATCAGCATCGTTCCAACCGTACGGAGTTGATCCGCCTAAAATGCCCCAATAAGGTACGGGTATAATAGCTATTTTTTGCAGTTCCTTGTCAATCACAACATGATACAAACCACTTTCATTAACAGTATAGCTACCACCAGTTTTATAAGTACCAACTTTTGCAGTAACATTGGGTTGTTCATTTTCGCCATTGGTAACAACATCGGCAATATTATCGGGGCCGTACTCAATAGCCTGTTTACCAGCAATTTCTACAATCTTAAAAGTTTTACCAGCTTCAAGGGCTACATACTTCTCAAACATGGTAGATCTTGGTTGTTGGTCTACTTCGTTGATACCGCCAACCATTTGTCCTTTTAAATCATAGTCAGCCCAGGCAGTTGCCTCACCAACTATGTAAAGACCATCTTCAACAAGAATTTGGGGTTTGTCATTATCATCATCTTTGTCACATGCTGTAAAAGCAAGTGCAGCAGCGGCTAATAGCCACATAAATCTGAATTTAGTTGTTCTCATAGCATTAAAATTTAGGGTTAAACATTAAATATATTATTCTAGATTTGGGTTTGCATCAATTGCCCATTGAGGGATAGGAAATACTTTACGGCTTGGATCAGAGGCAGGTTTTTCCCACCAAGCATTATTAAATTTACCAAACCTAATAAGATCCTGCCTGCGGTGTGCTTCCCAGAATAGTTCACGGCCACGTTCAGCAAGTATATCATCGAGAGTTGCGTTGGTGATATTTGGCAGGCCTGCGCGATTCCGAATTGGATTGATATAATCATCGCCATTTTTAGTTTGACGAACCATTGCTTCAGCCTTCATTAGCATTATATCTGCTAATCGGAAAATTGGGAAATCGTTACTCAGGTTTGCTTTTGCTCCTAATTTTATTTCAAACTTCTTAACCCTTGCACCCGACATTCTGATTTCTTCAGGAGTAAATGATGCATCCATTACTAGTTTGGGAATATATGGGTTAAATATTAATGGTTTTCCTGCAACTGCGTCAGTAATAGGTTGACCCGATGAAGTGTATTGCTGTCCAACCAAAAAATAACCAGTTTTACGTTTGTCGTTTGCAGGATAGGTGTTATAATGTTGTTCGGTAACCGCAAAACCATTCCATGGTCCTACGCTCATATCAAATGTTAAGTTGCTGTTGTAGTGTAGGGTTCGCATGTGTAAATTAAATCCTTGATATGTATCCTCATCATAGGGTATGGTAAAGATATTTTCTAGTGAATTCTGATTGTTAGTTACAAATGGGGCAAGAGGGTCTGTTTCTAATGAGTAGCCAAGCGCAAGAACACTATCGCAAGCATTTTCTGCTTCAGCCCATTTGGGAGTACCTGTGTAAACCTCAGCATTCAGGTAAAGTTTAGCTAAAAGTGACCATGCCATCCCTTTGGAAACGGATGTTTTTGACATACTTGCGTCAAGGTAGGGAATAGACTCTTCAATCTCAGCCACTATATTATTAAATACTTCTGCCCTAGGAGTTTTATTAGGTTGTTTTTCGGCATTTTTGAATGAGGTAACATAGGGAACATCGCCATAATTATCTATCAGCAGGTAGTAATAAAAGGAACGCATGATCTTAAGTTTTGCTAAGTTTTTAGCACCAGCTGGGGTAAGCTCATCCATGGGAAGATTTTCGGGGTTAAGAACCTCAATAAGTCGGTTTGCTTCAACTATCCCATTATAAAACCTTCCCCACATTGCAGCAACAGCTTCGGTTTTATTATCCCATGTATGCTGATATAGAACACGCCATTTACCACCATCATCCCAGTCGGTATGTCGGGTAGGGCAAACCATTTCATCGGAGGTTACTTCCTGGCAAAACCACCATCCACTCCAGTCCAGAAAGTCTTGCATTGGTCGGTAAACAGGAACCACCATTAATGCCGCTTGAGCATCGTTTTCAGGAAACTGGTCAAACGGAATTTTATCCGTCAATTGGTCATCTAAATCGGTACAACTGGTCAAAGCCATTAAAGCTGTTACCGTTAAAAGAACATATCTTTTCATTTTAATATTTTTTTATTTGTTAAAACTTAATATCTAAACCAAGTGTGACCGTTCGAGTTTTTGGATAAACATCATACATGTCTAAACCGTACTCAAGACCTACATAACTTTGTTCAGGATCAAGACCAGTGTATTTAGTAAATGTAAATAGGTTATTAGAGGTTAAGTAAACCCTCATGTTTTTAACCCACTTGGTCGATTTCGGATTAAAGTTATAGGCAATTGTTACGTTATCAATTTTGATAAATGAGGCATCCTCAAGGTAGTAATCACTAACCTTAGGCGAATCCGTTAACCCTCGGTCAATTTCATCAAGCACTTCGGAAAGCGCATTAAGTGTAGGTAGGATTTGCGGATTAGAGAACACCATGCGGGTAACGTTCATAACCTTATTTCCATAAGCCCCACGAAGAGCAATACTAAAATCAAAATTTTTGTAAGTAATAAAGTTTGACCAACCAAGGGTAAAACGAGGTTGAGCATATCCTGCCACATAACGTTGTGCAAGATTAACATCGCGTGTTACACCACCAGCGGCTGTAAAGAAAAGGAACTTCCCATCACTCGAAAGGCCAGCATATTTTGGTATATAAAAAGTTCCAATTTCCTCACCTTCAAAAAGGTATTGAGTCCAGTTTTGTGCACCAACTAATCCCCTACCACTTAACCATAGGCGTTTCTTATCGGCTTCGGACCAAGAGTACTGATCGTTTGAAAGGCTAATCAATTTTTGACGATTGGTAGAGAAGTTTACAATTGTACGCCATTTAAAATCTTTATTATCAATAGCATAACCAGTAATGTTGGCTTCAAAACCTTTATTATCAATTTGTCCTACATTTGCCCAGGTGGTCGGAAGTGCGTTGGGTGGAACCGGAACAGCGTAAGGTGCTAGTAGGTCATATGTCGATTTGATATAGTACTCAAATGAACCCTGAATTCTATTTTTCAAAATAGAGTAATCCAGTCCAATATTAAGTTCGGAGTTTTCCTCCCATTTAAGGTCAGGGTTTGCGTTGTGAGATATAGCGAAGTTAATGGCATCCTCACCGGTCTCAAAATTAGGTGCTGTACCCGAAGGGTAAGCATACATTATATCTAGGAAAGGGGAAATTTCTTGGTTACCTGTTATTCCATATCCCACACGGAGTTTAAGTTGGTTAAAGAGATCGATATTTTCCAGAAATGCTTCTTTCTTGATATCCCATGCTATTGAAGCCGATGGGAATAACCCCCACTCATTATTTTTACCAAACTTCGATGAACCATCACGACGGAGTGTTGCTGTTGCAAAATACTTGGATTGATAATTATAGGTTGCACGAGCAAAAAATGAGATCAATCGGTTTGAATTTCGCCACGAACCAATATCACCTACATTTACATTATTGAGATGTGAAAGGTTATTAGACTTTAGGTAGTTCGAGAGCGCTTCGCGACCTTGGGCTGTAAGGCCTGAATTATAGTCTTCCTGAAATGAATAACCACCAAGGACATTTAAGGAGTGGTTTTCGTTAATAATAGTGTTATAGGAAAGGGTGGTTTCAAGAACCTGAGATCTAAAATTTGAATATCCCCTTCTTCCGTAGCCATCTGTTCCTCCTGCATATAAATTCGTTGGTTCAAAATAGAACGATTCGGAGTCGTTACGGATATAACCAAAGTTAACACTACCTACCAAGCCTTTTATAGGTTCAACTGAAATTTTTGCATTGCCAAAATAGTTCTTGGCATCACGTTCATTTTGGATAAGCTTGGCAATTGCCACTGGGTTATTGTAGTTAAAATCACGCTGAAATTCAAAAAATTCGCCATCCTTATAAACGGGATCAACAGGGTTGCGCTGGTACATTTGGTAGAAAATATTGGATGAACCCATACCACCTCCATAATTCACATAGTTGTTCTTTTCAAATGTCCCAGCAATTGATGCATCAATTGTAATAATATCGTTTAAAGCTTTTTGGGTTAGGTTGAATCGAGCAATATCACGCTGCTTGTTGCTTTGTATAACAACACCATCGTTGTATGTATGGTTGTACGAGAAGCGATATGCAAGATTGTCAGTAGAATTTGAAACCGCTAGTGAATGGGATTGTGAAATCCCCGTTTTTAAAATCTCATCCTGCCAGTTAGTATTTGCACCATTATCAGCAAAATTAGGAATGTTATTATCGGTAACATACTTCCGAATATCAGCAGCCGAAAGAAATTCTAAACGCTTACTGGTTTGATCGGCCGATACGTAACCATTGTAATCAATGGTAGCACCTTTAGCCTTATCGGCTTTCTTTGTGGTAATGATAATAACCCCATTCGATGCCCTTGAGCCATAAATAGCACCTGATGAAGCATCCTTAAGGACGTTGAACGATTCAATATCGTCAGGAGAAATAGTGGTAGGATCAGCTCCTGGAACGCCATCAATTACATAAAGGGGTTGGGTGTTTGATGCAAAACCTGCAGCGCCTCGGATTTGAACAGCAAAGCCGGAGTTGGGGTCACCCCCTTTTTTCGACACGTTTACGCCTGCTACCTTACCCTGCATTGCCTGAATGGGGTCGGTAAGCGAACCTCTATTTAACTCTTCAGCTTTAACATTTACTACAGAACCTGTACGGTCGCTTTTCTTTTGAACGCCATACCCAATAACAATAACCTCATCAATTTCCTTTGATTCCTGCTTCATTTGCACGTTTATTACACTTCTGCTGCCTACAGCAACTTCCTGCGTATTATAACCTACAAATGAAAAAACAAGAACATCGTTACCTTTACATTTAATGGAGAATTCTCCATCAACATTTGTAATTGTACCTGTGGTTGTTCCTTTAACAACAATAGCTACTCCAATCATAGGTGTACCATCAGCAGCATCAGTTACTTTCCCAGTAACGGAAATTTCTTGTGCCATTAAGGATAAGTTCCCTAATAGCAATGCTACTAAAATAATTAGAAACTGTTTAAGTCTATTCATGGCAAATATTTTATTTTGAGTTGGTTTTTAATTTGTTAAACATTAAAACTACTACATCAAAACTTTCACAATTAACAAAATTTTAACACTGGAAACAAGGAAAAACATTGATTTTAGGCCTGTTTTTTATGCAAACGATACCGCAAACGTTTGTATTTTGATAAAAAAATATTACATTGGGCGAGTGGCTTTTATTGCTTGTTTTTAGTAGTATATTTGTTAGGAATGTAACAATAGCAATAAGTAAATAACAATCTATTTATCAATTAGTTCAAATGTTTTGAAAATGAAATCGAGCCAGGTTACCATCAAGGACATTGCCCGCGAGCTGGGAATTAGCCCATCAACCGTTTCGCGTGCCCTAAAGGACCACCCCGACATCAGCCAGGAAACCAAGCGGTTGGTTAACGAGCTTGCCGCAAAGTACAACTACAAACCCAACATTATTGCCCTCAGCCTTCGCAATCAGCGTAGCAACGTAATTGGGGTTATTATTCCTGAAATTGTGCACTACTTTTTTTCATCGGTTATCAGTGGTATTGAAGAGGTGGCTAACGAACATGGTTACAGCGTGATGATCAGTCAATCTGCTGAGGACTATACCCGCGAGGTAGCTGCATGCGATACTTTCCTAAATGGCATTATTGATGGTATTTTAGTTTCGGTATCAAAGGAAACGGCTAACTACGACCACTTCCATAGGTTTGAGGAGGAGGGTATCCCCATTGTCTTTTTCGACAGGGCTGTTGATGAAATTCAGGCCGATAAGGTAATTATTGATGATTTTGATGGCGCTTACCAGGCTACTGAACACCTCATTGTTCAAGGCCGTCGTAAAATTGTTCATTTTGCCGGACCGCAAAACAGGTTAATTGGTCAAAATCGCCTTAACGGTTATTTAAAGGCCATGCGCGACAATGGGGTAGTTATTGACGAGCGACTCATTATTCCATGCGACACCTTTCAATCGGCCCTTGTTGAAACCCAAAAGCTTATTGATAGCGGGTTAAAGTTCGACTCAATTTTCACTGTAAACGATTTTACTGCTGCAGGTGCCATGAAGGTGTTACTGCGGAACGGGTATAAGATTCCAACAGATATTGCTGTTGTTGGATTTGGCGACGACCAAACTTCTCTAATGGTTGAGCCCACTCTTACCACCGTTAACCAACCCGGATTTGAGATGGGTAAAAAGGCCATGGAGCAGCTTATCCGTAGGATTACCCAGTCAAAACCTGAACCTCCTGTCACTGAAATACTCAAAACTCAACTTATTGTAAGGGAATCATCCAGAGTAAAGTAAAACCCATTTACAAAATAATACTCCTAATAGCAATACCCCATTATGGGGTATTTTTTTTGTAATGACTTAAACCATTTTTACCTTTTATACTCTTACATGTAAGAAACAAACTGGGATTTTTTTACGAATGAAAAGGTGGATTTTGCTTTTTTCCCTTTCTTTTTTAGTGGGAAATATTGCTTTAGGAGGTCGTAATAAGGACTCGTTAAGGATAACACGTGAAATTTATGCCATTAGGGCTACTGAACACGTTTATATTAATGGTAGGCTCGATGAAAATGTTTGGGGTAAATCCGATTTTGCCAACAATTTTACCATTTATGAGCCATACAATGGCCAAAAGGCATCGCAACAGACAGAGGTTAGTGTACTATACGACGATTTTGCCATATACATTGGAGCCCGACTTTTCGATACCTCCCCCGATAGCATTTTCAGGGAACTTGGACAGCGCGATAACAGCGATAGGTTGCGATCCGATGCTTTCAGTGTTTACCTGAGTACATATAACGATGGAGTAAACTATTTACAGTTCACCGTTTCGGCTTCGGGCGTTCAAACCGATATTAAAATTACCTCAAACCAAAGCGATAGAAACTGGAATGCGGTTTGGGAAAGTGCTGTAGGTTTCGATAGCTTGGGCTGGATCGTGGAGATGAAAATACCTTACAGCGCTTTACGATTCTCAAAGAATGTTAATCAGGTATGGGGAATCAATTTTTCACGGTTAATCAAGCGTAAAAATGAGGTGAGCACCTGGAACTTTGTTGACAAAGCTCAAGCGGGTTTTATAACCCAGTCTGGCATTCTTAAAGGGATTTCGGGAGTTAAACCACCACTTCGGTTGTCGTTTTTGCCCTATATCTCCGGTTATGTTGACCAGTATGCAGGTACAAAGGGATTGGATTCAAGAGTATCAGGTGGCATGGACTTAAAGTTGGGCTTGGCCCAGAGTTTCACCCTTGATGTAACCCTCATTCCTGATTTTGGCCAGGTCCGTTCCGACGATAAGGTGCTAAACCTTACTCCTTTTGAGGTTAAGTACGATGAGGCCCGTCAGTTCTTTACTGAGGGAACTGAACTTTTTGGGAAGGCAGGCATTTTCTACTCCCGACGTATAGGCGGAACCCCTGCCTTTTACGATGCAGCTTACGATTCGCTGAAAACAAACGAGATTGTTGATAAGAATCCACTTGAGACCAAAATGGTTAATGCCAGTAAGCTATCGGGGCGTTTTGCCAATGGCCTTGGTTTTGGTTTTTTCAATGCCATGACCGAAAATACCTATGCTGAAATACTCGATACTGTTTCAGGTAAAAGGAGAAAGCTGTTAACGCAGGGTTTCACCAACTATAACATTACTGTACTCGACCAGAATTTACCGAATAACTCGTATGTAAGCTTAATAAATACCAATGTTTACCGACCTGTCGATAGCTTTATCGCAAATGTTACTGCTACGGAGTTTAATCTAAAAAATAAAAAACAATCCTTTGGCATTAGTGGGGTTGGGGCACTAAGCCAACGTTTTGTCGATTCGGTTCAGCATGGATTCAAGACTAACCTGTCAATTTCAAAAATTAGTGGAAATATTCAGGGGTATATTTGGGCTAACATCGAGAGTGAGCATTATAACCCAAATGATTTAGGCTACCTGCGTAGCCCCAATGAGCTCTCCTCGGGCGTGGCCCTTGCTTATAAAGTTTTTGAGCCATTCTGGAGGCTTTTGAACTTTGAGGCTCAGCTAGAGTTCTCAAACAGTCGGTTATATACTCCTAAAGCTTTCCAAAGCCAAGAAATTGAGTTTCAGGCAAAGTTTACGAACACCAACAACTTTACCGGAGGCTTTAATGCATCGTATAATCCCCGTTATGGTTATGATTACTATGAACCAAGGGTTGAGGGGCACAAATTTCTTACACCTCATGTTTTATGGCTTCAGTGGTGGGGTTCACCCGATTATCGTAAGACTGTTGCACTGGATCATAGATTCTCGTTTTGGTACGCTGATATGTACAATCAAAAGGGTTACATGTATAGCATTAGCCCTCGAATAAGATTTTCCGATAAACTCTTAACCATCTACAGCTGGGCATATCAGTCGGAACGCAACAACATTGGATACTACGATTACGATGGTTCAAACATATTTTTTGGTAGCAGGAAAATGGTTACAATAACAAATACTCTAAATATTCAGCTCGCTTTTACAGCCAAATCATTTTTAAGCATTAGAGCTCGCCACTACATAAAGCACTTCAAGTACAATGAGTTTTTTACCTTAAAAAATGACGGCTTGCTAGAGCAAACCAATTCAATAACCAATCCGGCAAACCGCAACTATAACCTTTTCAACATCGATATGTTTTACCAATGGCACTTTGCACCTGGTAGCGAACTGGTTTTTGCATGGAAAAATCAGGCCGAAGAGCTGTTAGATAATCCCCAGTACCTCTACTTTAAAAACATTGAAGGGATTTTGAATAGTCCACAGAATAATAGTTTTTCCATCAAAATTCTATACTATATTGATTACCAAATGATCCGAAAATTCAAATCGTAATGGCTGCTAACCCATAAAAAAGTTAACTTTACCGAAAAAATCTACATTATGTTTTCACGAGGATTTGCTAGCGATAATAATTCGGGTGTACACCCTAGAATACTTGAAGCAATTAACGATGTAAATCATGGTCACACCATTGCTTATGGTGATGATCCAATTACGCAGAAAGCAATTGATAGATTCAAGCAGATTTTTGGCAACGATATTGAGGTTTTCTTTGTTTTTATTGGCTCTGCGGCCAATGTTCTTGGACTAAAGGCTGTAACACAACCCCACAATGCCATAATTTGTGCTGAAACTGCCCATATCAACGTAGATGAGTGTGGTGCACCTGAAAGGTTTACCGGGTGTAAGCTGTTAAGCGTTCCAACCGTAAACGGTAAGTTAACCATTGACGGTATTAAAAAGCATATGCACGGTTTCGGTTTTCAACATCACTCTCAACCTAAAGTTATTTCTATATCGCAGGTTAGTGAGCTTGGAACTGTTTATACCGTTGATGAGATAAAGACCCTGGCCGATTTTGCTCACTCCCATAACATGCTTTTGCATATGGATGGTGCTCGTTTGGCAAATGCTGCTGTGTCGCTCGGAAGGGGTTTCAGGGAATTTACCCGCGATTCAGGCGTTGATGTTCTCTCCTTTGGAGGAACCAAGAATGGCATGATGTATGGCGAGGCCATTGTCTTTTTCAATCAACAGTTAGCGCATGATTTCATGTACACCCGCAAGCAGGGCTTTCAGTTGGCTTCAAAAATGAGGTATATATCGGCCCAGTTCTTAGCCTACCTTGAGGATGGTCAGTGGGACTCAACCGCTCGTCATGCTAATGCAATGGCTCAGCTGCTCGCCAAAAAGGTTTCGGCTATACAGGGCGTTACAATCACTCAGCCTGTTCAGGCTAACGCCGTTTTTGCAATCGTTCCACCAGAACTCATCCATCCCCTTCAAAGTGAATACTTCTTTTATGTTTGGGACGAGGATCGTTCCGAGGTGCGTTGGATGACCTCATGGGACACTACCGAACAGGATATTGACCGGTTTTGCCAGCTACTTGAAGAGTTTATGCGAACTGTTAAGCGATAGTAAAGCATTGGGTGTTCTGTGATCAGGGGGAATGGTGTTTAGTGTTTCGTGTTTCGTGTTTGGTGTTTGGTTTATAGTATTTGGTGTTTCATAAAATCCAAATATATGGTAATCAACCACATATGAGTATTTTGCATTTTTTTTGTCATTATCAATCTTCAACCATCAACTGTCAACCATCAACCATCAACCATCAACTATCAACTATCAACTATCAACCATCAACTAATATGTTTTTTATATCTTCGCAGCGCAAAGTTTCATATAA